>Ga0056128_1003670_pt1 | contig 18981 bp, 11 predicted proteins | sample WorMetLIZISLAND2_FD_71113 | JGI IMG/M metagenome (GOLD analysis project Ga0056128, IMG submission 71113) | Marine gutless worms symbiont microbial communities from Max Planck institute for Marine Microbiology, Germany - Olavius geniculatus... ... | reverse complement strand
TCATTAATTAGCTTCTTGGCTCCAAAACCCTTCAACGTGTTAAGTTCAGAGATCAAAATACGATCTTCTTTAGTAAGCACTGGCATGTTTACAAAATCAAAGCGTCGTCTGCTACCCAGTGAACAGTAAGCTGGTTCCCAGCCACAATGATTTCGTAAATAAGTAAATAAATATGCACCCATGTCAATAAGTGTCTAGGCTAAAAACATGCCAAATATTATCCAATTTCGTTTATATTTGACAAAGTTATTACAGAAACAAAACAGTTCCACTTTTTTATGGTTCACAGTGTAGAGAATTAAAAGATAATCTAATACCAGAGACTGGAGCATGAGATAGAAGTAAGTAAAAAGAGGACTGATGAGAACTTATCATTTAATTCATTTAGAACAATTATTGCAGTGTATGGTTTTTACTATTTGGTTTGTTCATGTTGTAATGTGGCCTTTGGCTGGAACACATAACAAGTGTTTGTTTTTCGTTCATTTATTGTAATTAGAGTAAGTAATGAGACTAGATGTAAATATCTGTGTCTGGCTGTCTGTTACGCAGAGATCTATACAAGATGAGCTGAATCGTGAGAGTCGAGGTGATGTGCTTACCATTCTCATCAGCTATTTGGTCATGTTTGCATACGTCTCAGTCATGCTTGGCCACTATCGCTCTATCGCCAGCATTCTTGTAAGTCTTTTGATTTGTGTGTGCCCAACGTGTGCATGTTTATGTGATGTAACTTGTTAATTATCTGGTATAATATTGTGCATGGGCAATGGGCACATGAACCAAAAAAACTTAATGTGTATTATCAGGTAACCCCCTCAAAAACATAAAAAATTCACCCAAATAGAAAAGCTTATCCAAACTTATTCTAATTTTTGTTTTTTTGTTCCACTAATAGGCCTTAATGAAATATCTTGTTACAGTTAAGTGTTTAAATCTTTCGAACAAAGTTTACGAATTTGCACATTATATGGTCATTTAGTTTTTGTCAGCAGTATCTACCAGTGTTCATTTTAATAACCCCAAACCCATCCAGTTGAGAGTTTGAAGTGGGGCATGGTATGTAGCAGCCAAATATCTGGTGGTTCTGTGGATCTGGCTTGGATCCATATCCGGCCAGATCCTACATTTGTTGATCGGTATGGACCGATATATAATTGAATCCTCTATTCAGCCAGATCCGGACTGGATTCTGATCTGGCCGAATCTGAACGTTGTGGATCCTACACACCCCTATTTGAAGCTGCTATACTCAATATAGTAACTGTGCTAATTGTGGTTTCAATTTATATGCTGTGTATTATTTATGCCTCCTGTGTTGGTTTCAGGTTGATGCAAAGCTGACACTGGGTCTGTGTGGAGTGCTGATTGTGTTACTGTCAGTAGCATCAAGCATTGGTTTCTTCAGCTATCTGCGCATTCCCGCCACGCTCATCATCATTGAAGTTGTTCCGTTCCTCGTTCTTGCTGTCGGTGTTGACAACATCTTCATTCTTGTCCACGCTTACCATGTAATGACTACAGTGTTTACATTGTTATGCATTTTTACAGTGTAATGACAAACAACGTTTTTGTTGGTTCTGCTGTTGCTAACAACGTAATGTCAAAGTTGTCATTGTCATTTATTAACAGTGCACTACGTGAATTCACGTTTTACTTACATACCTGAGCACTTTGTCTTTACGCGCGAAAGCAGCTACTGCTTTAGCGCGTCTTAGCCATCCCAATTCTGTTTGTCCGTTCGTTTGTCTGTCACACGGGTGGATCAGTCAAAAACGGTGCAAGCTACGATCACCAAATCTTCACCATCGGCTGCCTGGAAGACTCTAGTTTTGGGAACCATAAAGCTTTTCCATAAATTCGAAGGGAGTCAACCTCGAATAAGTGCGCTAATCGAGAGGGTGGTAGGAAAAATTTGTAATTTTCAGCCTATAAGTTGCTGTATCTCAATAATGGTGAGAGATAGAGCCTAGGTTACTGTTAATTCTTAATAGGAAGTCGTACACTGGCTCTCGATTGGCACCGAATTCGATGACCTTGAATGCCAAAATAGGGGTTTTATGAATTTTTTGGCAATTTTGGGCTGCGAGACACATTCCAAGAGTGAATTGCGACGAATTCACTACAGATAGATCAAGATAAGCTGCGTATGAAATTTTCAGCATTGAATGTAGATTTCAATGGTCCAAGTCTCGACCTTCTAGGTTCAAGGTAGTCTGTGCACGAGGGCATCAAACGAGACCATCATTCTCACATATCAAGCTGTTGGCAGATCTGTGATCAACTATGCCGCACCTGTATGGGCACCAGTAATTAACGAGTCTTCATGGAAGTTTTTTCAGACTGCTCAAAATGAGGCTTTGCGAATCGCAACAGTTTGTCACAAGATGGCACGTTCAGGCCACTTTCACCAGGAGACTAGATACTTCCAGTCAAATCACATTTTGAATTACTAGCTAAACAATATTGGTTATCCTGTTATCAGTCACACCATCCCGGCCATTATTTAACATCCCAGCCAGCCCCAGCTAGAAATATGAAGGGCACGCTTAGTAAATTTGACAGGGACGTTGTACTACTCTGTGATGATGGCATCTCTGAAGTTGAGCAATACCGTTCTGCTTTACGCAATCTTCACAGCCAAGCAGTTGTAGATGCACAGTCAAACTTCTTACCAAACAGAGTCCTTGGAACTACTCCGCTTGAATTATCATCATTCGAATGCTACCTTTCTAGATCTGTTCGCACTACTCTTGCTCAGTTATGTTCGGGTCACTGCCGGCTTCTCAACTCTTACAAGGCCCGCATCGCTGCAGGCGTGACAGATGTTTGTCCGGACTGTGAAGTAGCACCACACTCCGTTGAACATTTGTTCCAGTGCCCTGCCTGCCAGACACAACTGACAACTCAAGACCTATGGGACGATCCAGACGCAGTGGCTGATTTTCTCAAGCTTGACAACAACTAACGAAGGAGAGGAGCTGTGGGCTGCAACAACAACATCAAAAAAGCGGTACTTCCTAAAAGGCGTTATTTTACCATTGTTGGCAAGTCTACCGTGAAAACGGTTGCAGATAGGCATGGATATGCTGCCTATCACAACAAGCCCTAGTGACGTCGTATCAACGTCGATGAGTTTGAAAGTCTCTGAACTCCAAAAATAACGGTTTTAGTTGTTTTTATTTGCAATTTTCGGCTGCACCACGCACTTAAATAGTGAATTTCGATGAAATGGCTGGAGATAGACCAAGGCAATTTGCAAACAGGAACTGCTATAGGCTTTCACGCACCTTGTGAGCATTAGCTCAAATTTCTTGTTTTTAATGAACACATTACTGTTGGCTGTTAAATTAACATGCAGGAGTTAAAGTTGAACTGAGCATGTATTGTTTGTAATGCAGAGATCTTCGAGGCTCGATGGTGAAACACTTGAAGAGCAGATAGGTCGTGCAGTAGGCCGGGTCGGACCAAGCATGCTTCTTACGAGTCTGTCAGAATCTCTAGCATTTTTTCTAGGTATGACTCAGCTCAGCAGTTTAGTTGACATACATTGTGACTGTGGTGAATTATAAGCATCGGTTGTCGTAACTACAGTAGTGCTTAGCACAGGACAATGTGCTGCTGTTATAGTCTGTTTTCTTCTTTTCTTTTGTGTTGTTAGTTTCAGTGGCTGATGGTTATTCATTGACTTGATTGGACATGTCTGATGCAGTGATATAGTCCTCAGTACTGTGGTCTTGGTCTCGATATACCTTGGGGACAAAAATAAAGTCTTGCTGTTGAAAAAAGTTTGGTTTGTGCCAATGGTCAGATCGTGGACTGTCGTTGATTGTCATTTTTTGTATAAACTGGCAATGGCTGAATGTACCAGTCATGTTAAGGACGTCTTGTTGCTGCAACATCTAATGGTCTAATTTCAGTAACTTTGTCATCAAACGTAAGTTAAGTGTAGCAGTAATATCAGTGAAAATGGAAGGATTCTTTTGCACAATTGCAATTTTTATAGACAGTCCAGAATAAAACACAGTTCTTGGCAGAGGTTGGAATTTCCTTAGTGCTTACCAGTACTTGGCGAACTGTACTAACAGTTGAGCCCATGTCACAGGATTCTGTCTGTCTGTTTTCTGTATTCTGGCTAAATGGTACATCTCATCGGAAAACTGCCTGAACAGGTACCTTGTGGTACCGATTTGATCCCCTATGACCCCCATTCCTTTTAAAGGGGTTACTCTGCATCCCCAAATACTTGCATTGCGAATTGCGGCCAGACCGCTTCAGTTAGCAGCATAGTTATTATTGACAGCCTATAGCAGTGATTTTCGGCCGGGGTTCCATGGAACCCCAGGGTTCCACAAGCGTTTGCCAAGGATAGTGTTTTTACACATTATGTTAATTAAGCAATCATATCACGTTGAATAAAAAAGTGATATTTTGCTGGCTGTGTTTTTCCCAGGTAGTGCAGAAACATGCGTTGGGTGAGGTGGAAACTGAATGGTCATTTGATGGCGAGTTGTGTCAGGAATTTTTTTTACGAAAAATCATCAGAATTTGATGATTGGTTTTCAAGTTACAGTCAAAAATGTTGGGGATGTTTTTGGGAGACACAGTGTAGACATCTACCCATGCCTTTCCCGACTTCCTTTTCCTCACCAAACAGCAATAGTGCCTCAAAAATTGCCAGGCAGTAAGGTCAGCCATTTTAGGGACAGTTGGGCTTCTTGATAATGTATTTGATCTAATGTATTTCACAGCATCTGACTCTTATCAGTCTGTCTATCTGTCCATGTGTCCAGGGTCACTGACTGATATGCCGGCCGTCAAGGTGTTTTCACTCTATGCAGCAATGGCTGTTTTGATTGACTTTTTGCTTCAGATCTCCTGCTTTGTCAGCATTCTTGCGATAGATGCTCGCAGACATGAGGTATAAAATACTGCATTTATTACTGGCTAATTACCAGCTGTTTTAGTCCTCAGCCATTAAGCCAAAGAAACTATTTCTGTTGTTACTTATAGCTTAAACACGTTGTTATTGTCAGACTCTGGAAGGCATTCATTCAATACTGTGCTCAGTGTGTGCTGTGTAGCTTCAGAGCTGTGCAGACCGTTGGTCTCTTGCGTCAAATTTTAGTATTATCAACTTCTCTTAGTTTGCTTAGCTTGCTTTGTGTATGGACAAAAAAATAAACAAACAGCTGTGGAAAAAACAGACCAAGAATTAATGGCTGTCCAGCTGAAAAAGAAGAAAATGGAACTGTCTTGCGCAAACATGTATTGTTTTGGTTTAACATTATTTTTCCAGGATTCTTTGCCATTAGCACATAAAATGACTGATTATGCCTTAAATGGTCATTTTGCAGTATATCACTGAGCAAGTTGTGAATGCATCTAATGAATTTTTAGTAGAGGTGGGCATGTTACAGACCGATCACTTACGTTTTTGATGGTGATCTGGATTTGGATCCGATGCAGATCAGATCGTGATATGGATTGTTTTGAGCCATGTGTCTCTGTGTATTGAGTATGTATGTGATGCTAGTGCAAGTGCATATCTCGTGTGACAGGATTCCCGACCTGATTGTTGCTGCTGCATTAAGACCACTTCCGAACGACAACTGGTGCTTGTCAAGAAGCAATCTCTACTGCGTTGGCTTAGCAGCCACTATGCCGAGTTTCTGCTCAACAAATACGTTAGACCATTTGTTGTAAGTTTGTGGCACGTGTAATTGTTAACGACTGTTGATTGTCTGAAAAAACTGGATGTGTGAGAGCTTGAGAGCTGTCAGGGAAATGTCAGGGGAAATCATGTCAGTTTTTGTCGATTTCACCATGGATGCTTGGTTTTAGTCTTCTTGGTCCCAGTAGTAATTTAGCAACAATAGTAGCTGTGACAATGTTTATAGTGCAGTCATTATGGCACTGCTATTGCAAGAATTCACTTGTTTCATTTGATGAATGTCGAACAGTATGAGGTCCACTGATCAACCTTAATGGAAAACTATAGCACTGCATTTTTCGTCACTATTTGTCTGCCTGAAAGCTGATACTTGTTTTAATACTTGTTTTACCATTCTGCAGAAGGTAGAAGGCTGAGTTGACCGAGGATCACTGGTGGCTGGTTACTTATCGAGACTGTTTACCTGCATGTACTGCAAACAGTCATCCATCCAGATATTAACCAGGCCTAGCATAGAGTAACTTTGTTGATTGAGACCTGTGTGTTACCATGCTGCTAACCAAGATTCGTTTACACATTATTCTTGTGACTACTTGTTAAGTAAGTAAGTAAGTAGTCTGCATTTGTAGCATGCCATATGTCAAAACAGAGTTAGAATCGTAGGCGCGGGTGGTAGCAATTAGTCGATGGTGGTGTCGTCGGAAGGTGTTGGAAGTGGGTGCTGTTTGAATGGTAATTGGTAGACTCTTGTTGCTGTTGTTGCATTTATTATGTCAAGATAGAGTTTATTTGCTTGCAGATATTAGTGTTTGTTGGATGGCTGTCGCTGGCGATTGCTGTCATCGACAAAGTGGACATTGGACTTGATCAGAAGCTGTCCATGCCGCATGTATGTTGCTTTTTCTCATTTGCTGTTCTGTTATTGCAATGCATTGTGCTTGCTTGCCATAGACGCTGACAGTTTTACTGTCATCCATATAATTTTCCTCTCTCTCTCTCTGTCTCTGTTAAGCTGTTTGCCATTGTCTAGAGTCTAGAGGAATCTGGTGCTCCAGCATCTCCCTCCTCACCAAGGTCCAACTGTATCGTACCTACATCCAGCCAGTCTTATTATACGGCTCTGAAACGTGGGCCTTAACACGGAGCCTTACTAGACAAGGTTGATGCTTTTGACAACATCTGCCTACGGCGCATTCTCCATATACCGTACACGGATCATGTAGCCAACGCCACGGTTCGATTTCGAGCTGGCTCACCGCCGCAGCTGTCTCAGCTGATTCAGAGAAGATGGCTTTGACTCTTCGGTCACGTGGCAGGGATGGATGCGTCACTTGACATCTCCAGAGCACTCAGAACGTCAATCCGAGGCCTGCCCACAGATTGGAAGCGCCCTCCCGGACGCCCTCGCCACATGTGACTGCGTACCCTGGGAGCAGATCTCCAGCCTCATAATCTTGGTCTCAACTCGGCTTGGAAATATGCCCAGGATCGAGAACACTGGAAGCACCTCATGGAAACCGCTATGCTCCAACTCGGTGCACATGCTTGATGATGATGATGATGAGAGTCACAGGTCATAGCTTGCATAGATACTGCGTGAGACTTTGATGTCACTTGTGATATATTGTGATGTCAAGTCATTTGTATTTATGTTTGTGTTGTAGGACTCATATGTTCTCAGGTACTTCTACTCAATGCAGGAGTACCTATCCACAGGGTCACCAGTCTACTTTGTTGTTGAGGCTGGTCATAACTACACGACGTTGGAAGGTCAGAATCTGGTTTGTGGTGGCAGCGGCTGCCCTGAAAACTCTCTCCTGGGACAGGTCTACCAGGCTACCCGGCAGCCCAACAGGTTTTCTGTTATGGCTTTCTATTTTTTTGGAGTTTTTGCTGGATACACTTGTGACAATGTTGTTTTAGTTTCATCAGTTCGTGATTCAGGGTTTTTGTCATGAATGAGCGATGATTGATCGTAATGTGTGTGCTAAAAAACTGTTGCTGCACTGCTTTTGCCAAAAAATCTCACCCAACTTTGAAGTGCTATAACATGGATTCAGCTCAATTTTTATTAATTGTACACTGAAATGACAGCATTCTGTAGCAAGAATAGTGCACATAAAGTCTGCAGTCTGTTCAGAATGCGGCTGTGCGTTTGGTGTCCGGGGCTCGACGCTATGACCACATAACGTCGGTGCTACAGGAGCTGCACTGGCTTCCGGTTTGGCATCGGGTGGACTTCAAGATGGCCACTTTGGTCTACTTGTCACTGTCCAGTATGGCTCCACCTTGCCTGGCTGCCAACTGTCAGCTGGTTTCCAACGAAGGTCGTCGTCAGCTGCACTCTGCCAGCTCAAGGACATGTGTCGTCAGAAGGACCTGCAGCAGCTATGGAGATAGATGCTTTGCTGCTGCAGGTTCAAGGCTGTGGAACAGTCTGATAGCTCATCTGAGACAAACTGACATAACTTTGAACAGTTTAAGCGGCAGTTAAAGACATTTTTGTTCAGGCGTTGAAAGCGCGGCGCATTGTGGCTACTGCTAAATTGCGCCTTCTAAATAATCTTACTTACTTACTTACTTACTAAATTAGTAGTTAATTCAGTCATTACAACTCTATCAGCATCATTTGCTTACTATGGCTGTTGCATATGATTACTGTGACAGGTCTTATATTGAGTATTCTCCGTCATCATGGCTTGATGACTACTTTGACTGGGTAGCCCCACACGGATGCTGCCGACATTACAATGACTCCAGCAAGTTCTGTCCTTCAAACGGTAATTATTTACATCTTGAGTATGTCAGCACCGAGACTGAGGTTGGCAGAAAAACGGTGATTAAGTTAGCACAACATGTGCCATTGATTTGCTAAGTCACATAGCACACGTGATGCAATTAAGCTGCGCAGTCTTGCAGAGGATGGGAGAAGAAGAAAATTTTCTCGTAGACATGTTTTCTTGCAGTAGGAGTGAGTTTATTCCTGTAGAGGCATTTGAGCCTTTCAAGGGTTAACCCCAATTAAGCTAGCACACAGCCCAAGTCATCCAGATGGCCGGCTTCGTTAACATGCATCGCCTTTAACTGACTAGGTCAGTATGCCAGCTATTTAGATCAGAGGCCTGGCTGTTATACGAAACTCGTTGTTTCTTTCTTAGGAGCCACCATAACCATTAAGGCACGTACAGAGTGATGTAACTGAGCTGAACTGTACTGACACAGTTTAGTTTTTGATGAACTGACCAGTGGACTAGCAATGCGAAGCCATTGGTCATTAGCTGATGCGTATATGTGCACCTAGTCACGTAGTCACCAATGCTGTTAGATGGTACCTGCTGTAGTGCACATGGTTCCTATGTCAAGGAGGAAGTCAGAGACAGTCAGCGAATGTAAAAGTACCAGGGTGCAAAAGTTAACAAAGATGCAGAAAAAATTTTGAACTGTTGTAAGCAGAATTTTTTTTCTCATTTTGCTCGCAGATTTTTTGTACCTCCACTTTTATATTTGGCACAGGATATTTGGCCGGCAGCTCATTAATATTAAAAAGCTGACCGGTCAGATATCCGGCCATAGAGGGTTGGTTATTTGACCACGACCGGTCAAACAACCAGCCTCTACAGGGCTGATGTTGAGTTGGATGTTTGACCAGTCAGTTCAACTGGTCAGATATCCAGCCCCATATGGGCTGATTGTGTGACCGGTCGCGGTCAAATAACCAACCCTTATAGGGCCGGATATTAATATTCAATTCTGCTGGTCCCATAGTCATCACATTCAAATTTGTTCTGCTGCCCTTGTTTCTAGTGTGATTGCAAGCAATTGAAAGCCAGCATTTTTTTCGTGTGAACAAATTAGGGAAAACGATTCATTTTGTTCTGGAAAGTCAGGGAAAATGAATGCTGCAGAGTAGTAGAAACCATGAATGCAATCCTGCTTGCCCGTTGGTTAGTTTGTCAGAAACCAAACCATGTCAGTTCAGTTCGGTTACGTTGCTCTGTATGTGCCTTTACACCCAGCTACCGAGGGATAGCCAGGCTTGGGAATTTTGACAAGGCACGGATGTCAGATAAGCACATTGGTTATTGACAAACTGTTGTGTGAGTTTAGCTGGCATGATTAAAACCCCCATGATGCTTCTGTGTTAACAGATACAACGTCAGCATGTACACCATGTCTGAATGGCACTGATCATGGTCGGCCTGTTGGACACGACTTCCTCAAATATCTGCCATGGTTTCTCGAGGACAATCCTGGACTCACTTGTCCAAAAGGGTTTGTGCTGTTGTATCATACATTTAGTATGTGCAGCTGTGTGAATGGTTAGCATCTTTTTGTAATCGTGTTGAAAGACAGTTTTACGCTCAGCTCAACTTTTTTACGATGCTACTCAAATCTGCATCTCTGTGCTCGCTGGCAGTTGCAAATTACCACGTAGATTGTTTTATCGAACCTTAGTTGTTAGGTTCGTGTTATTATTGGATACAGTCTTTAACTTCAGCAGTTATGCTAAGCCAAAGCACTAGGAAAATTAATATCAACCGATTCATTAACGTTATAACTTTCATCACCGTCATATGTCAGAACGTTTGTGGTCATCTTTTTCCAGTGTAGTTTAGTTTAGCTTGGTTATTATGTTGGTTAGTTAGTTAAGAGTTAGTGAAAATAATTGGTGTTGGTGTCATTATTTGGCTTAGTGGTCATGCAGCATATGGGTCAGCTTCTAGCATGACAAGTAATGATACAGTTTACTGAGTTCAGTTAGCTGAAGTGGTTGATGTTTGTCTATCTTGGTGCTGATGCACACAGCGGTCACGCAGCGTACGGGTCAGCAGTCAACCTGAAGCATAACAAGACGCGCATCGGTGCAACGTACTTCATGACGTACCACTCGGTGCTCAAAACTTCACAAGACTTCACCGGTGCATTGCGCTATGCACGTGAGCTTAGTGACAACATTACGGCCATGTTTCAGCACAACAACGCCTCATCACTGGTGCCTGTCTGCTCTCGGGTCTTTCCCTACAGGTCTGAACAAATCACGTGTCTGCTGCCCTTGTTGTGCTTTTGTGTATTACAATTCGATCTAATTTGTCATCGTAAGCTCTGTAATATGTAAGGAAAGTGGTTTTAAAATGCAGCAAAGCTTTTGTGAAAATCGCAAAAATCACGGCAAAGTCACGGCAAAGACACAGCATTGAATGACAGGCCCGAAGACCATACAGTCTATAAAACTCAACATCTAGCGTTAATGACTATCGTTACAGGCAGCATGGTTTTATCTGTAAAATTTTGTCGCTGTGGAGCATTAACTGAAGTCTGTTGGCTAATGCTGTACTATGCATCTATGGAATTCTCCAGAATGGATAAGTATCGGACAGCAAGCTCAGAGAGCTTGTGGAACCGCTCCCGACTTGAGAGGCAATGGTAAATAATTTTGCGTTAAAATCACACAGTGAAGTTCAACTTATGCTGATTAGAAACAAAATATTTTTTGTAAAGAATATGATATTGAGGTATTTTGGCAGAATCACGGTATTTGATGAAAATCACGGTTCCTGTGATTTCCATATTTCCGTGATTTTTGACTGTTTCTAGCAATATGTTCAGTTGCTTACGGAAATGAATAGTTACCTGCAAGTCTAGAAATATAACATCTTGAAACAATAGCCGCAAGTGCAGAGTGCTTATTTTTGCAAGAAAAGTAAGTTAGGCTGTTAGCACGTGTTCACTAGTTAGATGCCCAGCTTTTGAAACTTGGGTCATCTCTACAATCTCGAGTTATCCTAATAGCCAGAATTTAATTTATCATCAGATTAAATTTTGGCTGTTAGGATAACTCGAGATTGTCGAGATGACGCAATTTGATGACAAACCCTAGAATATCATCTGATCTTGGAGTAACTCATCTGAGGTTTATCCTTAGTTTCAAACACCAGGCATGAGCGTATGAATTGATGTATTTGTAAATGTAAGTCAGTCTGTGGTCCGGACAGTAAATTATTGTGTGTGCTGCGGACGTTGCAGTGTGTTCTACGTGTTCTATGAGCAGTACCTCACCATCGTCAGAAACACTGTCTTCAACCTTCTCGTCAGCTTGGCATCAATATTCGTCATCACGATATTCCTGCTTGGCTTCAACATATGGACAGCAGCAGTCATCGTGTGGACCATTGCTATGATCACCGCCAGCATGTTCTGTCTCATGTATTTCTGGTCAATCTCTCTTAATGCGCTGTCGCTGGTGAACCTAGTCATGACCGTCGGCATTTCAGTTGAGTTCTGCTCACACATTGCTCGTGCATTCACTCTCTCAACGAAAAGAACGCGACTTCAACGAGCCCACGATGCCATTGTCAACATGGGCAGCTCTGTACGTAAGCTTATCTCTTGTGTTATCTGTTTAACATAGCAACTTTTGCAGTTTGAAGGCAGTGTCGTACAAAGGAAAGCATGATGTTGCAGTCTAATGTTACTGCAGCATAGTTGCACCATGTGTCACTGAGCAATTAGGTAGCTGCATCTATTTGAATGTGCATTTTTTGGTTGAACTTGCTACGTGATTGGTCGAAGGTACTACACTTTCCAGCATGGTGTTTAATGTGCTGAAATATCGTAATGATACAGGTCAGTGACTACATGCTACATGTGCTGTACGCTGTGTGCAGGTGCTGAGTGGAATAACGCTGACGAAGCTCGGTGGCATCGTTGTTCTTGCTTTCTCTCACTCACAGCTCTTTCAAGTGTTCTACTTCCGCATGTACCTCGGCATCGTGTTCTTCGGTGCCATGCATGGTCTCGTCTTCCTGCCCGTTCTCCTCACCTACGTCGGTAATTAACTTCTCTTCTCTGGGCTAGTGCGAGGACATGGTGTATACACAGTGCTCAAAAAAATTTCGCCCAACTTTGAAGTGCTTGATTTTTTTCCGGCAAAAAAATGAAATGGAAGTACTGCAAGAAAGCACATTTACTCTTCAATCAAGTCATGTGAGTTTTTGTCACTTTTTTAATCAATAAAATAAATCGCGTATTATGTTATTATATATATTGTATGTTGGATCTGTTGTTTTGTGCGTACTTTGTGTGTGATTATTATACTGAAAATAAGACTGTTGACATGTTGACAGTCTCATGTGTCAATTGTAGGGCCACCTGTGAACCATGTACTCGTTCGCCGTGAGGATAGCATTCACCAACAACGCACAACGTCTGACAGTGGCAGCTTAGCCGGCACAGAGCAGCATCCACATCCACCACAACACACCAGTCCCAGCCGTCCTCGTGCCTTCCCTGTCTTGTGAATCACTCACAGCCAGATACCCTGCAATGCCCACGGTCAACAAACAATTAGCATTTAACCGCCTGCATCGATCGCATATCAAGACAAGTTTTTTTACAGTTTAGGGATCCTTTTTACAATTTACAGAGCTGCATTTGTTTACAGCATAGTATAACAATTATGTAATGTGTATGTCAGTCTAACAATTCTGGTGATCGCGTTCAGCACTAGTCAGTGTTTGATAGGCCACAGCTCAGTCCAGCCAGGCTGTCGTTTTCACAGTGGCATAGACAGAGTGGGCTGGGGCTGAGGTTGCAGCCCCTCCCTGAATGGTCAGAGGAGGTCTGTGGCATGGCCCACCAAGAACACATAACGAAATTATTACGACCATGTTGCAACATTTTACTTAATTAGTCCGCCCAAAAGCGATAGCTTGCGGAGCGGACTTAAGTTTTAGCCCAGATGTTTTTTTCTCCCGACGCAAGATCTCCAACCGGCGTGAAATTTTGCACGAAAAACATGCAAAATTTGGCCCGATTTCGGACGACTTCGAAGTTCGGCGGCAAATATCTGCGAAACGGATGAAGATATTCAAAATCAGATTTTTATTCCGTCTACCGCGATTCCTCCTGCGTTAGGCGAAACAAGTCCGGTGAAGTTTGGTCCAGTGATCTTGGAGATCTAGATGTTGAATCGTACCCACCGAAAACGCATTTTTCGGAAGACCATATTTCGGCCCCTAGGGGGTGCTGCGCCCCCAAATTTTTACACGCGCTAGAGAATCACTAAGTCTTACTAGCGCACCCCACCGGGGATGGGGGCCCCCCTTACAACTTTTTTCAAAGGGGGGTCAAAAATTGGCTCAAAATGCAATAAATTAGCGCTTATAACTTCGGAGTTAGGGGGTGTAGCCCGACGAAACTTTGGCACTTGACGCGGTTCTAGGTTAGGGTGTTAACGCAAGTACAAATTTTGGGGGCACCGCCCCCCTTAAAATTTGGGAGGGTAAAAAACGTTCAAAAATCGGTGCAATTTATGACAACTTTCGAGTTTGAGCGCAAATATCTCTGGAACCGATGAAGATAACGACATAATCTAAACGGCGTTGACGAGAACGATCTTTTATGCGTTGAACAAAAAAAATTTGTGAAATTCCATCCACTACGAACCAAGTTATAAGCGCTAATGTTGACCTACCCTAAGTCGACAAAGCACGTTCGGTGTATGCCAATGCATTTGAGTTCGGGCCACGTGACTTTGATGCCGGGCAAATTCTTCCCCCCTTCTTTACGCCCCCTTAATTTCCCCCCAGTCAGACTTAGGGTGCCGGGTGGACTCACGTTGGGCTTTGCCCCAAATTTCTAGTTGGCATTTAAAATGCTAGTTGACAACCGTTTTGATACATCGTTGCAATCCACAACTGAAAAACAAAAATGTGAGGAATCTTGCTAGTGATACTGTGTGAAGAATTGCTCACTCACAGTATGTCAACTTATATGCTACTTGGTGTACTTTGCTTTTGTACGTTTATTTGTCAGCAATGAGCTTTTTTGAATTTATTTACTAAAATTTTTGTTAGAGAAGTACCAGTTGATTATTTCTGTTGCTTGTCTGCTGTTAATGTAACTCTGCGCTTAAATAAATATCAACTCTGTCTCTGTACAACAGTTCAGTGCTAGAAAATCTGTATTATACTTTATATGAGAAAAGATATTGGTGCAAACTGCTGTGTGCCATCATGATATGTGGTCGGTTGTCCATTTCTCGAGCATCTGAGGTGTTAACAGTAAATTAGACCATTCACAGCAATTAAGATGCATGTCGTTTTCTTGTGTTTTAACGTCCAGTGACCTTGACGTTTGACTTTTTAAACTGAAAATTGACACACAGTTACCATTATTCCTGCTTATTCTTGCATACCTTTTTGTTTTCAAGTTTGTACCAGCAGCCATTGTGGGTAAGATGGAGAGGCAAGAGGCATTGTGCAGCCTATAGAAGTACGGCCAGATAATAAGTTTGCTGTGGAGAGCTTCTGTGATAATTGTTTGTCAGGTGTTGTGGAGTGTGCGTTGCATTTGCGTTTTGCAGCGATCCACTCCTAAAATGTCAAGCATTACTCTAGTTGCACTTTTAGTGGTAACTTTCTCGTTGTTTTTTTCTGACTCATTTTACGCGTGAGAGCTAGCATAGCTATAGCGCGTATTAGCTACGGTAATTCCGTCCATCTGTCTTGGTGTCTGTCTTGACCAAGTACCGATCAAAGACCAGGTGAGATAGAGATTTCGGGTTTTAACTATGTGATAGCCTATAGTATAGCATTTTGTGACAAAATTTTATGCTGCTGGGTGAGGGGGGACCTCTCAAATGAAAGATAGAAATAGGGGCATCCCCCGTTTAAAAGACGTTATTTCACTGCTATTGGCTTGTCTGGCGTGAAAATGGTTGCAGATAGGCACAAACATGCTGCTTATGATAACAAGCACTGGTGACAAGCTTCTTAAGAGTGTCAACATCGATGACCTTGAATGACTATGAACCTTCAAAATAGAGGGTTTTAGTGAATTATTTGGCGATTTCGGACTGCAACACTCATTTCAAGAGTGAATTGCACCGAAATGGCTGGAGATAGACCAAGATAATCTGCACATGGAATTTTCACCATGTAATTGTAATTGTTTAAAATTTGCAAAATACGACAGGATTATTTTTTGCCACACCTTGTAGATTAAGTAGTTTTTTTCATTTCATAATTTCCTGCAGTAGATCTGGTCCCCATTAATTCACGTATAGACGTCGATTCCATAGTTGGCTTATTATATATGCGTGTGATACCCAAGGTAAGAGTGATGGAGATCTCCAAGAATCTAGGGGTCGAAACTTAAACTGCTAAATCTACGTTAGACGCTGAAAATCTTATGCGCATGTTGTCTGTGACGCAATTCACTTTTTAAATGTGCGCTGCAGCCTAAAAACGCCAAAAATCACAAAGGGTCGAATGTTCCATGCACGGGTTAGGGCTAAACACAAGGTTAACTCGGAACTCGGGATTACCCAGGTTAACTTGTGGTGCGTTTCTTTAAACAAAATTTGGAGTGGAACAATGTGCGCGAGGTTAACCAGAGAATTTAAGTTAACCTCTAGTTAGCAAACCCGTGAATCAACCTAAGCATGGAAAACAATCGACAACAACACCCCTATTTTTGGGCTTCAAGGTCGTTGATTTTGGTGTAAATCGAAAGGGCTTATATGAGACTTCCTAGAGATCAATAGTAAACACGAACCTATCCTGCACACCGTTTCTGCGATACGACGACTTATATTTGGCTCAAAATCGCCAATGTTTCGTACCCGTCTCATTAGGCGCCCTGGATCAGAGTGACCGCTGTTCAATTTCTGGAAAAGCTTTACGGATCCTGGAAGTAGAGGCTAATTTGTGGCAACCGACAATGAAGATTTCGTGGTCCTAGCTTGCATCATTTTGATACAATGGCAGACTGTGACGGACGGACGGACAGACAGACAGACGCCTCGACGATAGCTAAGACGCGTAAAGCATTACATGCTGTCGCGCGTTGAAAATCGTGTCGTTTTAAATTTCGCTCGCTTCGACTCGCTCGTATATGTTGTCGCTCGCTTACGGGAAAAATCTCGCTCGCTCTCGCTTGTTTTGTTTCTCGCTCTCTACCGCTCGCTGTCGCTTACAGGTCTAATGGAGTGTGTCTAACTGTTGGGGGTGTTGTAGCCTATTTGTCGTGATGTCCAACTTAGTTTTAATTTTTCGTTATTGGCCAAACCACAGACAGTGTTTTGCTCATCTTTTGAATTTTGTCTGCAGTGCACGATGTTGTAATTAGGCTGTGTAGTTTGTGTGAAGTGAATTGCTGTCTCATTGACAATGCATTCTGTCATTTAGTCTTTTTTATGGCCTCAAAAATGACTCAAGATTAAAGTATTGCTTACGGTACTTATAGTTCACAACTAATGTGTTGTATGTTACATTTAAAGCCCTGTACTTGTTATCATAGTCAGAAGAAATTGAGATTTTTGTGAAGTGTTCGATCTTTGTGGACTTACCTTTAACATTGTAACATTTTAGCATCGTATAATCAGTCAGTTTATTTGTTCAGCATATTATAGACCTGCACAACATGACAGTGAATACTACACAGAGAAATAGATGGAGAGAGAGAGAGAGGCAGAAAAACAGAGGTAGATGGCAGAGAACACAATCACACATACAAGACATGATACAAAACAGAGAACAGATAATGAACGCAAAATAGGTCTGCTTAACATCTTTCCGTTAATAACTTCACAACATTGTTGCTAATAGTCACACTTGCGTAAGAAAGTCTTTCTGGCTCATCAGTGCAGTTGTCGGTACCATAAACCTCTGTGAACTGACTGACCTTGCTCTGCGAAACGTTGACTGGTACGTGCCGCAGCTGAGCTGCATATTAGCAATAAATGAATTACGGCTTTAAACTTTCACTGAAAGTATTTTTCCTTTTACATGTAACCACGGCCTTCGGCGCTTCCCTGATTTTTTTGTCCTGATATTATTTATTTAAATGAGGTGAGGAGAACAAGAAAGGATAAAAGGAGGAGAGGAAACGTGCAATGACGAGAGTCACCGAGACAAAGAGAACGGGAGAGAATAAGCAAAGAAGAGGGAAACGCAACTTTCAGGAAGCGATTTTTGTGAGATTTTTTAGCCGACCGTACTTTAGTAACAGTCGAGCTGTTGGCATGATTGTTGTCCGTTTGTCTGTCTGTGGTCCGTTAGGTCATAGGGGAATACGCGAATAATTAGCCATGTGCCATAAACATAGGCATGCAAAATTTCAGCCATTTAGTACAAGAGGAACATTTTCAAATTATAGGTTGAATGAAGGGGCAGGAAATTCAATGTAAAACTGGACATATCTCTTAAAACGGTGAGAGATAGGGCCAAGGATACTATCAATCACTATTAGGAAGTGGCATACGCCCTTTCAGATTACATGAAAATCATTGACTTTGGATGACCTTGATGGTCACTGACGACCAGTAGTACGGTCGGCTATCCTAGAGACAGCTGGGCTTCTTGTAATATCTTAGCTGTAATAGGGGCCTATTTAGCAAATATTCCGTACCTGCGTTCAACCGCAAATTTAACTGTGCCTGTTAGCACGCGATACATTAGAAGTTAGAACTATGTGCAGCTGCCACTAGCTGGTATTTCGTGTCGCGACCTCGCGTTATAGTCTTTATGCAAACAAAATCTTTTCAGTACCGACATTCCCAATACCAATGCTTTTTTCACTGCCTCCTATAAACCTGTATACTGATGCAGTGTTTTTGCCAGCCAGACACACGTATATATATATATATGGCCTGATTGACGACCGAATACATCGCCGTGCGACGAGTGATGAACAATTGCAAGCGAAGCCCCGCTCAGCTGCTAGGAGTACCGGCTCGTCAGCCGTCGAAAAGTGGTGGGAACTGCATGATGGGAGGCTGAAGCCCAGAAAGCGGGAGCTATAGAGACGAGGGAGAGCGCGGAGTGAAGGTACAGGCCATACAGACGTGATTGCTTTTGCTATTGCTGTCAGCTGTTGCAACTGCGTCAGTCAGTCGCCTCGTCGCTTCGATCATCTGTCACTACGTTGCTACACAACACATCGCTCGTAGCCGACTGACGTTAAGTACAGGTTAGTACCGCTGTAGGTCGATGCATTCTGTTGTGCCTACAGCTATAGCCCGTAGTTAGTTGAGTGAGATCAGTTATTAGCAGTGCGAAGACTGTCTGTAATTTCTCTGGTTGCCTTGCTGCTTCCTCGATATACTGCGATATAGTACGGGAAATCTGCTTGCAACACAAGGCTACATAATAGAATGATGGCGAGTGGATCATGGAATGCATGGTTAGTGGCGCTTGACTGAGTACAGCAACGTCGCTGAGATGCTGTCATGTTTATTCGGGGAAAAACGTTTTTTCTGCGTGTGACAATGCCGTTTACGGTTTATGCGCGTCGCGCGCTAGGTG
>Ga0056128_1003669_pt1 | contig 18982 bp, 9 predicted proteins | sample WorMetLIZISLAND2_FD_71113 | JGI IMG/M metagenome (GOLD analysis project Ga0056128, IMG submission 71113) | Marine gutless worms symbiont microbial communities from Max Planck institute for Marine Microbiology, Germany - Olavius geniculatus... ... | reverse complement strand
GGCCACCATGTGCAGCCTGCAGACACAGGCTGGCGCAGCGGCCGGCTAGGCAACCCCAGTCAGCTGTACCAAGGTCCCCACCTTCCGTAACCCATGTAAATGAGTTACTACTCATTTTACGTCGCACAGAGGGTAGAAGGCTGAGTCGACCTAGCTGGCAGGCTTTGCACCGAGATGGTTTACCTGCCCGCAGGCAGTCACCCATCGCAGTACTAACTGGGCCCGGCATAGAGTAACTTCGTTTCAGCCGAAACGCGTTACCAACTACACCACGCCACCATCAAGCTCTGTATGCCCACTTTTTGGCATATTTGGTAGTCTTGTGACCTTGAACTTTGACACTTTGACTCCAAACAGAGCGAGTGCACTTTACAAATACTCTAGCAGCAGCATCAGAATGATGACAGTATAAGACTAATTACACAAATGCAACGGTAACTAGTTTAAAGGTTACAAGAATCGGCAATAACAAACCGTCCACTTTAGCCTTCTTCAACGATGCATCTTTTTCCTGAGCCTCCAAAAGTTCCTGATTTCGTTGCTAACACACAAAATCCAGACTGCTGCAAACATTGTCTGGACATCAATCTAATGCATTCACTGCAATGGTTTTTACGAGCTCCACAGCCTGGCACTGAATGCATTCCAGCAGAACACATCATGACATAGACCAATGCAAACTATCATCCACACCAAATACCTCAATAAGATTCATAAAAAACACGGCTAACAACACATGGATTAAACTACATTACAAAAAAAGCATGTTGCACTGGATAAAACTTCAAGTCTGCCCATTTTATTCTTTTATGGCTCTTTTCTTATTGATGACTTTAATGGTTGTCCTTACAACACTCACACTACAATGGAAGATGTGATCATCTTGGGCAATGTAGGCCCATCATTTCTTTCTAAAGTATCCACATTTCACTACACGGATGTGATTAAGACGTACAAATAAGTCAACTTGCAAAAAATTGTACCCAAAATGTAACATCAGCATCATCATCCTCATCATTATCGCTGTTTATTACACCAAAGGTAGCATGAAAATCAAGGACGAAAAAAACTAAGTTCAATTTTTTGGAATTTTAGGTTTTTTAATGATAGATATTTCTTAGGTTTTTAAAGGTTTCGTAGGTTATAGTATACAAAGAAAATTAGACAAATGTTAAACTCAAGGAAAAACATGTCACATCATTTTTGGTTCAGTAAAAAATTGAGATATATCAAACATTAAACATTCAAACAAATACGGAATGAATAAAGTAATCACAAAATTCATACATAAAGTAAAAAAAAATTCAACATAAAATATGCAGGTGGATCTTAGTAAACCTGGCAATGAGAACAAATTAGATAGTGTTGAGTACCTGCTGCTGTGCAAGGTTTTGCTGAACGACTTTCAATTGGTTCTCAAGAATGCTGTACTCATGTCGGGATGTGTTAAGCAGCTTCTGCAGATGTAGAATATCATTCGCTCGTGCCTTCAACTCTTCTTCACTGGTTGCAGTCTGCTGCTTCAGCTGTGCTATCTGAGCTGCATTACAAAACAGCCCGCGATGAGACATCGGGGAACATACCCAAAATACCCACTGGGCTTTACCGAGTAAACCTACCTAAACACCCCGTGGGTTAAGTATTCATAACATTCAAACCTATAAATCTGCAGATTTATAAATATGTAATTGACGTGGATGTGGACGAATGCAATGACGCAATGACTAAACGTTCCTGAAACTAATTGCTCAACGTACGTAAAGTATGTATGTCATACACTTTTTTATGTGTCACCCAGTTCAAAATACAAGAGACCTTTGAGCTGAGTGATAGCTGCATCACGGTCAGTTTTGAGCTCCATGTACTCCTGCTTGTATTGCTCCAAGATCTTGTTCTTGTCCTCCTCGAGCTTCAAGTCTTTCTCATTCAATTTTGTCAGCTCCCTTTCCAGATCGTCTTTTCGACCCTAACACATCACATACAGAATACAGCCTTTTACTCTTCAAAGATGAATAAATGAGTCACATTCATTGTTTTTTAAGACGCGTTGACGGCCCGATCAATCCATGAATCACTGGATCAATAAATCCCAAAGTCAGCTATTGTCCGATCCGTTGGCTGTCGACAGACTTATGCGACATTGAAATGCATTCATTCATTCATCGCCATCATCATCGTCATCATCATCATCTATCAATGAAGCCACTGACCAATCGCTGAATCAATCTGTAGCATTATAATGCACCCTTATACGTAAACTTATACAAAGTTCTCAGCGATGTATATTACGAGAAGGCACGATTGTTTTTAAAGCTACTTCTTCAATGACTAATTACATTCACAAATACCACATGGCATCAGTCTGAATCAAATGTGAAATGTTGAGTGTAACATATAACAGATGTAACTAGAAAGCAGTCAGAGCCCGCACACCTCCGCCAAGGCAATGTTGTTCGCTAGGTGGCAGCACATTCTTCGGTTTTGCAGCAGTTTCCCTTGTGCCCCACTGAAAGCAATGCTAACGAAAATTTCAAAGTGATCCAGAATCTAGGATTCCTTCCAGATCACCCCCAAAATTGAATCACTGGTAGTTTGTGCCATTCCCAACATTCCCTCAAAATTTTAGAATGATCCATCCATAACTTTTTGAGTTATCTTGCTAACAGACAGACAGACAAACAAAGTCTGGCAAAAACATTACCTCCTTGGCGGAGGTAATAAATACAAAAAATGCTCATTAAAATGACAACAAATTCCAATATTTAATACAGATGCTGAACAGCTAATAAAAATAGTAGACAGTAACAAAAATCATAAATCCCTTATGTCATATTATGGCCAACACATCATGCATACCTCAAGTCTTTTGTTCTCGGCCTCAATCTCTTTCATACGGTTTGACTGTTCTTCCTGCAACGTATTCAGCATAACAGCAATATTCATAGACAACAAAATTGTAAAAACAAAGACGATGGTTAATCAAGCTCTAAGGTGCACAAAGATTGCAGTGGAATAAGCTGACACTGCAGAATACAGCTTTAAAAAAGCTGATATGTTGATCGGTGCAACATTGGTGCAACATCGGTGCAAAATTTTACTATTCTTTGCAGGACAATTCAACACTAACTGGCTGTTTGCAGGATTGTAATTAAGCAACAGCACTGGCCACATTCAGTGCAAACTATGTGTTTATCTTGTTTATTTAACTGTCATTGGGACAGTTAAATAAACAAGATAAACACATAGTTTGCAAAGAACAGTAAAATTTTTGTGCATCACAAACCTGGCAGATGGTGGTAGTATTCTCCACCATGGACCAAGCACACTGCAGAGTGGCCACAAAGTAGAAGAAAAAAATTCCCTGAGTATTCCAGGCTTTTCCAGCGGCAATAACTTACTTCTATAGGTTATTGTAACAAAACTTAATTGTAATAATGATAATCTGAGAAAGCACTGTAAGCTCCCCCAGCAGGGTTCAGGACAGAGCACCAGCTGCAAATGTATTTTGGAGCATTTTTGCAGCCCAGAAACCACATCTGGTGACACTATTTTGTTTGTTACAATTTTACCCCAAGGTTGCACAGAATTCCCCAAGTATTCCAGGCTGTCCAGGTTTGTGGCAACCATGCACAGTTAAGCCCAAATTCTATTATGCCGACTTTGCAACAAAGTCCGGAACAAGTTCCCGACAAAGTTGCGGACTCATCGTTAACACAAATCATGAAAGTCCACGACACAAATCACGTCACCGACTTTCATGATTTGTGTCCGCGACAAGTCCCCGACTTTGTTGTGAACTTGTCCCGAACTTTGTCGCTGACTTTCCCCGTGCATTGTAACGGGCTAAATTTCATTAGAGCGACACAAACGGGTTTGTTGCAGACTTGTCACAGACTTTGTCGCAAACATCTCGACATTTTGAGATGGTTTCTGTCCGCGACTTTCGTGATTTGTGTTGGCAACTTTCACTGAAACTTCATGGTTTCATGATTTGTCACCGTTTGTGTCCGCGACTTTCATGATTTATGTCCACGACATTCCCCGCGGGGAAGTTTCGGTGAAAGTCAGCGTAATGGAATTTGGGCTTTACCCTCCCAGCCAGCCACAGTTGACTGCCATGTGGCCAGTATAAAATTATACTGCTAGCTAACAGAGACATGTATGTGAGCAACTTGCTAACATTTGTTACGTGACAGCGAAATGTCCTAACCAAATATGTGACCTCCCACTTGAGCCTTACACGCTAATTAAATCATCAATGCCAGTTAAGTCAACACTCAACTAGACAACATAACGTAAGCAATGACATTTAGTCAAAAGACAGCATTACTGCATTAAGCTAAATAATGTCTCTTGTAAAATGCGAGTTCATAAAAAAACTGTTTTCACTTTAAAAAACAGCAAATGAGATAAATAAATTATTTCGCTCACCTTCTGCATAGTACACTGTTCTTCAATTGACTGCGCGCGCTTCTCAAGAGCTGAACAGTGTAACAAACCATGACAGAAGTTGCAGTATACAATCAATATACCAAGATGTAAACAGTTCTTAGCATGTTAGTATTGTCCAAAATTACATGAACTCCTATAAAATGCCACAGAAAAAAAGCACAATAGTCATAACGTTACACAGTTTGTACAAACAATTTTAGATAATATGCAGAACTGATAATACATTTCACATCATTTCACAGTTTATCAATTTCCCCACAAGCACATAAAACATTGCCTAAACCAGACTACCACAAAGTAATAAGTACTGTAATTAACACTGTACATATATATACGTGCCAACTTTCGATTTCTTGTTTTCTTCTTGTTCAGTTTGCATTGCTTTTTCTATGTTTGTTTTCTGCTCATATAAGGCTGAAAGCAGACAACAGACAAAACAAACAACCGCATATCAGTATGCAACAATCACTAACAAGAACCAAAGCAATCTGCCCCAAAAAATGCGAAATCGCAAACTTATCGCTTTTATTCACCAAGCAGCAGCACAGGACTGAAGGTTTGGTTGCATTCTGCAATTGCATGTTTTGGCTAGGTGTTTTTACCTCCAAATTTCCCCTACCCGTTGATGGTCAGAACCTAACATAGTATGACATCAGAGTGATCACACCACGCAGGTGTACCTGCTAAATGGTATCTAAAACCATCCAACGGTATAAGCAGGGGTACACATGTCAGAGACAAGCAGATGATAAACAGACAAATAGATCACAATAAGAAGAAATGTATATAAACAGGCAGACTCTCTTCCACTGCAATAGTTGTTCCAGCTAGTAATTGCAAAAGCACTTTCATCATCAATCATTTCATCTGTGCAACATTTCCAACACACTATGTTCATTTTAATAGTTTGAAGCTGCCAATGTAGAATATAGTGTAATGTATTTTACGTAAGTATTCAAAAAAATTACTAAACAAAAAATTAATGATGACAACCAATATGCAAGCAATCAAGTAGTCCACACAAAAGGTACCAGCATCTCTAGTAGAGGAAAATTGGTGGAAAATACATTTTGAGGCTAAAATGAAAGACTAAAATAAAGCATATAACAGAGAATTAAATACAAAATGACTAATTATCACAACAGACAGCAGGCCACAAACTGACCAATGAGACTACAGCTGACCACAAAATGACCTAGGGTGCAAAGTCTTTGTCTACAGTGTCCCTAGGAAAAGAAACGCGGTATGTGTGATTTACTGTTTTAAATCACACAGAATAACAAAATAAAACTAATATTTATTAACAAATAACAGGAATATATTATATGTATACAATAAATAACTTCTTTACAGCAGTTTTACCAGCGCATGTAATTACCCACAATAAAAATAATAAAAACCAGTTTTTTCAAAGAACCTTCTGAAGATGACCGGTTGTAGTAATCTCTGAACTTCAGCCGAATGTTCAATCATCGTCCCCATTCAGTTGTAAAGTTCATCTCCAGCACTGTTCCACAATAGTTCAGCTCTCAAGTTCACAGGTCCATCAAACAGTATCAGATATGTCCTCAGCGACAATCAAACTGAAGCAGAATTCGCCGCAAACGTCGAATAGTACCACTCAAGTTCAGAGGATATGTAGCAGAATCATATCTCGTCCTCAGCGACGATCAGATCAGATTCATCATTGCATCAAATCCGAACACAAATTCATATTCAGTGTGGTTCAGACCACATCAGTTCGGTGTTTGTCAGCAAAAATCATCCTCAGCGATGATTTGTTTCACTATTTTTAATTGCAATATCTCATACTACATCAATTTTCACACAAAACTCCATCATAAATGACCATACCCTCTCATCCGCCAATCATCATCCAGATCCGCTTGTAACGACAATGTTTACAAACAATATTCATCCACAGATTTCACCAGGATGCTTCAATTTGACTGATAATAAATAATAATATCACACGCTGGTTATAATAATAATAAAAGTTTTGGCGCTGGTATATATGAATTTAAAATGTCACATCTAGTTAATTAAACATCAGTTACGTACGCACTATATATATTGACCATGAACACATTTGTTCGAATATGCCAACAGTCAATGTAGTGATGCACATGTAGCAAAAATTCATTACAACAGCAGCCCACAAACTGACCAATGAGACCACAGCTGACCACAATAGAGCCGTAGTGAGATCAAAACTAACAAACTGGCCACATCACACCACAACGACAAAGAATACAACGTAAAAGACGCACGGACAACAAAGGCGAACAAACAGAAGAGACATCTCCATCTGTTTTTGTGGTCATCTTTGCTGTCCGTTCATTTTCTTGCAGTCATCCTATCTCGCTTGACTTTGCTGTTGGGGCGACATCTCAATTCGTTCATTTAATTCGTTGTCTTCATCACCATCCATTATCCATTCGTCTTCTACGTCGTCTTCTCTATCGCTGTGGTCCATTCTGGTCAGCTTGTGGCTCCGTTGTAGTCAGTCTGTTGCCCGTTGTGGTCTCGTTGTGACCAGCTGTGGCAATTAGTCATACCGAATTTAATAATTCCAATGTAAACGCGACGTTGCAGCTGTAAATAACTTTATGCAGATCAAGACAGCAGAACAAGTGAAAAACGTTATTTACATTCTAGCTCCGACGAGACGGTGTCCAGCTGTCGTTTTAGCCTCTCTTCCCTGTTCTCTCTTTTATGAAGTTCAGTCTGCAGCTCGTTGTACATGTAATAGCCGTACACTGCCATTAGCACAATTGCCACGATTACTACTGCTTGCAAGCCTGACAAGCCACGCCTTCCCATCAGTGACATACTAATTCTTAGTAACAATACACATGCGCTATAAAACTTTGCATTAATAATATGAAATGCATTGAATTTCTGCACAAAAAAATATCACTGTTTACAATTACTATACGTGTTTACTAACGAAACGACGTGGCCCATCATGACCCAATTCTATCTAACCTGACCTAGATAGTGAATTGATGTAGAATTATCTATTCTATGCATTTTTAGGATTTTGGTTTGTTTACAAGTGTTCGCATTTTATTTGTTCTAACTAGCTGTTAAACTTGTATAGAGTTTCACTCTCTTAGAAAAAGTAATAAACGTTATTTTTATACCTTAGTTACGGTGTCCCTGAAAACCGCTCGATGCCACAGGCCTACATGAGGGTAACTGGAACTTTCGTTCGAATTATGGCTTTTTTGCCCCTTTGCCGGTTCGCCCTCTGGCCTGTTCGCCCCCTGACTGATTCGCCCTTTGGCTTGTTTGCCCTCTGTGTCAACGTCAAGCTTCCTTTGAAATGAATTCTTACAGGTATACTTGGGTCTAGGCCTAATAACCGCTTGACGAACGCCTAGATCTATAGACAGCGTCCGACATCATTGCAAACATTCTAAGGCGAGAAAGCGCACTAAAACTCTGTATTATAAAATACAGGTATAGGCCTATAATGATTTTATTTCAGAATTGAACAAAGCATTAAACATTCACACAATCGTTTATTCTCATCATCATGCATAAACTGTCTAGGCCTAAAGACAGTTATTACGTATAAACTTCGATGTCAAATTACCGGTATTCAACAAGGGCGAAACTTCCAAGGTGAGTGGGCGAAAAAGCAAGGGAGCGAACAAGTCAGGGGGCGAACGAACCAGGGGGTGAACAAGCCAAGAGGCAAATCAGCCAGGCACAGGGGGCGAACAAGCCAGGGGGCAAAAGAGCCAGGGGGCAAACAAGCCAGGGGCGAACTGGCAAAGGGGCGAAAAAGCCAGACACCCGTGTGTCATGGAAAAATCGCCCGATGGCCAAGATAGTGCATGTTCTATCTTCGACGATTTTGTATATCGGACAACAAATTTTGTTTATGTTGCCATGATGATTGTTTACAACGGAAGATGAATACCTTTTTTTTGTTTTTTATGGTGTTTGTTATTTATTTTCGTTCATTGGATGCAGAAAAAGTGATGCAAGTATTATTTTGCAATCTGCATTCTGCTGTTGTGCTAGCTGATATCGTACGAAGTAGCAGACAAAAATATCGATCGTGTGTCATGATTTACTGATTTGGTTGGGCAACTAAACCACACCCACAAAAGACGGCCGACTTTGTCATTTGTCTGACATTCGCTTTAGTAGATGGTAGACTAGGCTCGGTGTTATTTTTCCTCGGCATGGACCAAAATGTAAGCAAATCTGACACTATTTTCTGTCCGCTATGTATGAGACTGCAAGCACACATGTCAACATAGATAAATAACAGCAAATTGATTTCCTGACAAACATATTGCTTTTAAAATGCGTGCAGGTGCTTTGATGTTCAGTAAATGACGTCATTCTTAATAATTAATAATGTACATCATACCTGCAAATTTCTGAGTAATTAATGTACCAGTGGCTTCATAGACCGATGATATGAGCCCACAGGATCCATGTGTGCGCCTTTTTTATATACATGGATGGAAAATAGTGTTCATGCAGTTTTACTTTCTGTCTGACCATGGCAGATGGAAAATAGAGTCAGATTGGTTTACTTTTTCGTCCGTGCAGACGGAAAATAACATCCATGGTAGACCGAAGTTCACAAAATTTTTTGCACAACGCAGGAGGGGTTGTAGTTCATCACTTGCTATTCCAACTTTTGGTTTCTCGATCCATTTAAGAGATATTCACAACAATCAATTAAAATTCACCCAAAAAAATTTGAACTAAAATAAAGGGACAAATGAAGAATATGTTACCATTCCAGACATAATTTCTGTAGTTTAATGTTTTAGCCTTTTGGAACTGAGTACTGGGGGCTTTAAAAACATTTTAAATGAAATGAAATAAATTCAAAATTATAATGAAATTCAAAAATAAAATAAAATAACTAAAAAAATTTAAAATAAAATGAAATTTTATTATTATTATCGATTTTATCTTTTATTTCATTTTTGATTTTATTTTTATTTTGGATTTTGATTTTTGATTTTCTTTTTATTTGTTTTCTGGAGATAATTTGTTGTCAAATTCTAAAATCATTCGAAATTGTGTCAAATTTTGCATGTTTCTGGCCCCCTGACTTTTTTTGGTGGGAGGGTGCCCAAAATTGTGAACATGCAAAGTCTACCATTCTGGGTAGACCAACGAGTGAATTTTGGTCAAAATTTCTGCAGATAGACCACCAAGACAACCTGCATTGTACATCTCCTGAGCATTAGCTCAGATTTATTTTTTTGTCATTCTGTTTGTCGTTGTAAGTTGGCTGTAACTGTTAATGTCTTACATGACTTCTGCTGTAACTTATTAGCCGTTGTTTTCTGTTGTCAGGCTGAGTTAGTTGTTAGTGCTGGTCATGACTGAACCATGGTTGCTGCTCCAGTGCATGTTGTCGAGTTGACAAGAAATCTGTTGGAGTTCCAGAAAGCTGGCTATCTGTGTGACACGGTGATCGTGGTAAGCGATGGTCAGCTAAAAGCTCACAGTGCAGTACTGGCTGCCGCCAGTCCCATGTTCAGGGGTGCTATCAAAGCTTATGCAACTCCAATAGAACACAGAGTGCTTATGTCAGGAATTGAGCTGTCTGCAGCCGAGGTGATTGTTCGTTATATGTACACAGGCACCTTTGAGATTGAAGGCGAATCCATTGACATTGAGCAGTTGAACAAGCTACAACAGGCTGTACAGGAATTTGGAATCAACTTGCAGCTGATCACAGAATATGAGTATGTATGTTGTTGGCTTTTGTTTGCAACAGAACTGGAAAGATTATGATATAGCCATCAATAGTGCTTTACTCATGGTTGCCATTATGGACTGAGGCTATTTGCTGGGTTTTGGCTTTCCAGTACTGGTAGGCCACTGCCTACTGGTTGACATGAGATGTAGGGCTTGGTGCAGCTGAGACTTTTGAAGCAGCTGAGATAGGAGTGCTGGCTGGCCTGTTAGAAGTTTGAGGTCTTTTTTGATCCAGTAATTATTGTACCAAAATTGACTTAATCTGAAATAGTTGCGGAAAATTTTAGCGACAGGTTATTGTTGCTACATGTGGTAATGGCAGAGCATAGAAGTTGTGCCAGAAACAGAATATTGTGGCAGTGGTTTGGTGCTGTACCATTAATTAAACAAATCTGTGGCCAGTATTAGCTAGATATTTAGCTAAGTCAGTTGTCTGGTTTTTTTTACTCAGTTAGGTTGACTAAATACATTTTGGTGAAACTTGTTAATTTTTGTGCAATCAACGGAAGTTCTTCTGCCATTTTCTTTAGTTGTTGATAATTCTGCCCATCTGCTACTTGATGTTTTCCATCATTCAATATATTTAGCATAGCAACTAGCACTGTGTTGATGGGACTATAAAAGGCACAGAGTATTGAGGGATGCAGTGGCTGTCTTGAAATGCACTTGCATTTGAAAGGGACATAAAGTATTGTATTGTGTTCATTTTAGCAGGGTGAAGTATAATCACGTGGATATGTTTGTTTTTAATGTTTCTGTAGCAATTCAGTGGAAGAAAGTGCTGAAACCAGTGAACAAGACTGTACAGAGAGTGAGTTGAGGATGAACAGGATGAGTAATACTGCTGCCTCAGTTAAACAGTCCAGCCATGATGTCAGTCATTTTGAGCAAGGAGCTGATGCAGTAGGTGCTCAAGTGTACAGTACACCAGCTCTCATAACTACACCAAATGGCTGTCGTCGAACTGGCAGGAGGAGAAACATTTCATCGAAAGTTGATCTGCAGGAACTGAATATGCATTCTAGTCTGAGGTCACTGTATGGAGCAAGAACAGATGAAGACCGTCGACGTCCGAAAGATCCTTGTCCATGTAGGGTCAACGGAGAGGATGAAGCAGCTACTGAAGTGGGAATGGATGCTGAAGGTAAACAAGCAGTGCCTTCGGAAGGTCATGTTCAGAATGGACCACCGTATACTTGTGATGTATGTGGAAAAGTTCTCCCAGACAGACAGAGACTTAAGCGACATATGAGCATGCATCCGGGGGATGAACCTATTAACTGTGCCATCTGCGGTCGTGGTTTTGCACTTCTAGTGCATCTGAACCGTCACATGAAGAACCACACCACCAACCAGCCATACCTTTGTGAAGAGTGTGGTGCCTGTTTCGCTGAGAAATCTTTTCTAGACATGCACATGTTAGCTCATCAGCCAGAGGACAAGAAGCAGACTGCGAGTGCGAAGACTGATGCAGCCGAAGAGATGTATCGATGTGTAAAGTGCAACGAAACGTTCTCGAAGGCATGGAGGCTGAGACGGCACAAGACCAAGATGCACCGGTCTCGGCCGGCTTTGAAACCAGTTTCAAACTCACAGAGCCAGTGCCTGATCTGCGGCAAGTGGCTGTCGTACAGTCTGAGAGTTCACATGCGGATTCACACTGGGGAACGCCCATACAAGTGCAGCACGTGTGGCAAATCTTTCTACCAGCGCACGAGCCTGCGTTCTCATCTCTCAGTGCACACCGGAGTCAAGACTCACACGTGTGCCGAGTGCGGAAAGTCATTCCGCCTGCACGGAATGCTCCGGCAGCACATGCGGATGCACCACAACAACGATTTGCGGCATGAGTGTCCTCTCTGTGGCAAGCGGTTCTGGGTCCCCACTTTGCTCCGTGATCATCTTCGACTGCACACCGGCGAGAAACCATTCCAGTGTTCCACGTGCGGCCGCAAGTATCGTCTACGCAAGGACATGGTGAAGCATGAACGCTCGCACTCCAGTGAGTTGACGTCTCGGTGTGAGGTGTGTGGCTTTCAGACAACTAATCTCAAGAGACACATGATGGTTCATACAGGAGACAAACCATTCAGCTGTCAGCATTGTGGCAAGGACTTTCGTCGTAAGGAACACTTGCGAGTTCACCTCTCGCGCCTGCACAACATTGAGTTGCCAAAACGAACCAAAGTTGATCCGATCTTGCTGGACAGCTCTCTGCTTCAGATGCAGGCTGAAAATGCAGAAGCAATAAATGCCGATGAATGCGGACTGACACTTGTGATTGGTGACTCTGTTGTTGTCCAGTAACATGTGTCACGTGTGGTGTGCATATTCTAATTTGTTTCCTTACCTTGTCTGTTATAGGTCACAGCGTGTGGACCTTGGTTTTGTATAAGTCTAAAAATTTCAAAATTTTGTCCAGTTATAAAAACGTTTAACGTGGCATTTTTATCACCATTATCATAGTTAAGATGTAGACATTTTGAAAAGTCGCATTTGTAAAGGTTGCTGTAAGTGTACTGATATCTGTTAAGTGGTCATGAAATTTTCTGGAGAAAAAATCTGCTGAGCGTGTATTATACGTTGGATCCACAGACATTCTAGTCCTCTGAAGTATAAAGTATTTGGTTATGGATATGAAAAAAGTAACTATTGGTTAGTGAGTATTTATGATTTTTCATTTAGGTAGGATTATTATGGCACTGGATTATGATGTGCAGTTTGTGACTGAGAATGGCTTGTGCTTAGTGATGAGACGTATGGTGATTTTTAATTTTTTGATAATTCATGTTGCAAATGCTACTTATCAGCAGTGTAATATTAATATGATGTACCTGTATGCTTGTTGTTGAAAAACAGAATAATTTAATATATCCATGTTAATTTATAGTTTGTATTTACAATTGTACCCTTTAGCACTGTCGTGATTGATCAATCCTGGTTTTTCTAACTTTTCATAAAATGTTTTTGACATTTTCACAACTTGTTATTTTAAGGCCATAATTTGTACATGTTTCAGTCTTGTGGCTCTCCCATTATCTTTCTTTACACTGTAGTATCATAATATATATGTGCATTCTGATCCGTCTCAACAAGGACAATCTCTGATTGTTGTATTGCATTGCATTTAAATGAGCATTTTGGTTTTACCAGTTGCCAGTGAGAAATACTTTGGAGCCTGGAATCAATCAGTGTCTCAAGTGGTCACGGGTAGCAGTGAAGAAAGTACGATTTGTGGGAAGCCATCTGAGGGATTCACCAGGTTATTGTAATTTTTTAAAATGTCAAATGTTAACACCAGTCCATGGACTCCTTGATTCGTGGTGATATGGTTTATGCATCTAGGATTAAAAGGGATCCTCAGATCAAGTGACGTGCAGTTAGATGGATTCTGTCATCACATTCATGTTATTTCTTTTATACAACAACTGGAACTTGGAAGAAGGCCTCATTTAAAATCTACACGGTGTTTCATAAAAAGGACCCCTTTTTGTTTTTTTCATCATTCTCTCAAATGATGATCAATTTACACGAAAAAAATTGCCAGTTGTAGCTAAAAATACTAATTCAAAATATGGCAGTTGATTAAATAATTATTTTTTGCTAGTCGTGACGTAATGTTGACTTCATAATGAACCATGACTCCAAGCTTGCTTGTCTCGACTGGTACTGTCAGTTGTTACCCTGCTTTGATGGTGAACTTAATTTGGTTTGCTGATGAAAAATACTTTATCGTGTCAGCACTGAGCAACATGAAATCAGGCGTCTTGCGATCCAAAAACTCCACCATCTTTGTGTCCTAGTGCATTGTTTTGCTCGAACATGTGAAATACCAACTATTCCCGCAGACATGTAAATGCGATCGCTTTGCACGTTTTTGTGGCTGCAACTGTAAAACTTCAAAAAATTGTCATCAACGAACCAGATTTTTTTACCATCGGAGCAGGCTAGCAACTGACAGTACCAGTTAGCAAGTTTGTACCCGTGACACATTATGACGTCAGCGTTACATCGCGACTAGCAAAAAATATTTAATCAACTGCCATATTATGTCAAAATATTTTGAATTAATATTTCTTCAGCTACAGCTGGTAAACATTTCATGTAAATTGATCATCATTTGAGTGAATTATGAAAAAACGAAAAGGGGTCTTTTTCTGAAACACCGTGTATATCTGTTCAGATTTCTCAACAGGCAATTGCTTGAAAGTTGTAAGTGATGCATGCCGATCGACTTTGTCTTCCAAAATGCAGACCCTCTCTGGTGGAATCAATACAAATCAACAGAAGCTGGCGAGTGATCACTGTAAGCTTACACAGTGTCACAGTTAAATGTTTAAAGGCAAGTATAGTATACAGGTCTGCATCCGGAATTCAGGACAGTGAAAGACTGGGATGATCTGCCTCGCGGTCTCAGTCTGTCGTTTCAGCTAGTTGCTCTGTTAGCACTGTCTAGCACTCGACTGGCCAGTCACGAACTCACGCTGCACCACAGTTGCACACTCCTTCGGTGTGATCATGCGATTTCCCTAGTTTGGTGCCCTGCTCAGTGCTCTCTGGCAGTCTCCGCCGAGTGCCTGCCCTGTTGCTGAGTGCTGACAGACTAGAAGAGCAACTTCGCGGAACGCAAACGGATATTTACTTATTTACACCCGCATGTAACACACCCACTCAGTGTGACGTCATGCGAGGTCCCTCTGTGTGTTTACGATAAGGTCGACATCTTTGTTTTTGCGCTTATGCTTTGAGTGAATTTCGGTAAGTTTTCAGCAAATTGTGGCAGTCGTTGCATGTCAGTTGACTGTTGGCGATGAGTGTCACGCCTGACTTTGCGTGTCGTCGATAGACGTACGTAATTCTGCAGACAAACTGTTAACATAATAGAAGGTCGTAACAGAAACTGGTCGTTGTTGATTGTTCAGCCTTGAAACTGTCCCCCGTTCGTGTTCTGTAATGTGTGGCTGTTTTGTGATTGTTGTTAACGATGAGAACAGCCGCTCATCACGACATGTTTGTGTCCTAACGTTTCTGGCTAACGGATCTACAGTAGATGAGTTCTGGCCAAAACAACATTCATGCTGATTATAAATACAACTAAAGAGGAAATGAAAGTGGAGTGCAGCCAGTAAATAGTTTTTTTTACAATTTAATGCAGTACTTCACAGAACATGATGTTGAGGAAAAAGCCTACGGTTTTTTTCAATATGATATGAAGCCACATGGAATGTTTAGAGTGGAGGGCAGTGCATTTAGGGTCTGATAATTAGTTGACATGGCCCCACACTGGCTCATTGCACTGATGATAGGCATTGTTGCAAAAGTTTCTCATCGGGAAGTTTGATGTAGCAATATAATGTTAGGGTTAGGGACAAAGTTATGGTTTGGTCTAGGCTAGGGTTAGGATTCCTGTTGAGAACTTCAGTGACAGACCCTCTTTCATGCCCTTGTTGTTATGCTAGTAATAAATTAGAATTACTTAATACTAAACAAATTTGTTCACTTGCTAGTACTACTTTGGAAAAAGTGTTAGTTTGTTTATACATGTTGCATGCAGTGTTGTGGATGTTTCATTGCACATTGTTTCATCCTGTGTCATTTTGCTTGTGTCATTTTGCTGACATCGGATATGATGATATAGTGGCAAGACCTCAGGATTGTGGCTCAGTAGATGTTGCACAACTTGTAATTATTGTTGTTTGTAATTAGATGCTGGCATTTTATGTAAGATGTAATTCATACAGGGTTGAATTCTGCAAATAAATTTCATTTAGCAACCTTAGAGTTTTTTTACATTTACATGATTGATTCATACCTCAACTAGTACCTATGGATGTCTACTTAAAGAATTTTTTTAAAGTGTAGTGCACTGCAAAGCATTTGGGCTTTCTGGCATTGATGTGCTATATAATTAATGTTCTACTTTCTTTCTTGCTTTGATGAGGCATCGTTTCTTTGAGTGGCTTCTGTGAACCTCCGTCCTGGCCCCTAGGACTCTTTGACTGTTCTGAACTGTAGGTGACAACAGGTCAAAGCATAGCAAGCCTAGTTGAGTTGACCCAAATAATAACACCAGGCTATATCAGAGACTTGCCAACCGCTGTCAACTAGGTGTTCAAAACTGCTTATGCTTCTTTCATCATGCACCCATTTACGGTGTTTGTATAAAAAACTGTGCCAAATGTTTAGTTTTCGAGTTACCTGTTTCTATAAATACTTACAAGATGTGTATAGGTTATGATCATGTTTTATTAATATGGACATGATGTGTAGTTGGTTGCCATGTCATAGTGCAGTGTCATGGACCGGTTGTAGCATTAGCTGTTCATTCATTCGATGTCAAATAGATGTGGTTAGTAGGCTGAACTGGTTTGTGATGGTTTGGTCTGTCAACAGCTTGAAATTTACTCTATATTCTTGCTCACATCTGGACTCCAAATGGCAGTAGTCTTTAGAACATCAGCTCTCCTTAGTTTCACTAGGTACCCATTAAAGTAGAGTACTTAATCGTTAATGCAGTTATTGAGGCTCGTTGGATATGCACTGATTTCTGTTTCGTTGTAATGAAACATTTGACCAGACTGCAGCATAGCCCAGCCAAGCTGTTTACCGGTATGGGCTAGTTTATTTCAACACTTAACAAGCTTTTGTTGGCCAGAGTTGATTGCACCAGCTGCATAAAAGAGCAGTCATACTTATTGTACTAACTGGGCTCTAATTTTAGACTAGTAGCTAACTGGTTGACCTCTCTGCCTTTGTAGGATGTTGCTGAACTTGCCTTTTCTACCATCTGCTGATTACCATTCTCTCCAAAAAATTGCTGTGCTATTATGCCATCAGTGGATTTGTTGTTATGAAAATATCTGCAATTCTGCTATATGCTAACAGTAAATTATTCTAATATTCTGTTGTGTGTGGTTTGTAGACAGGGAGTGACAGTTCACAGTGATACTACCTACGTGCTTCGTGCTGCTTGGACGTCGTAGGAGGACACTGCAATGGTTAGTCATGTTATACGTACCTCGTATTGCTCAATAGTCTGGTTGAGATTTGTTCAACTGGTCTCATGTGGAAATATATGAAGCTTTGCATACTTTAAGTAACAGTATATTTTTCCTGTCCTTCCCAACAAACAGTGTCAAAGCACTAAAGGGTCTGTGTGCAGAGAATGAATGATAGAATTATACTGGCTGCAGAGACATGCATTGGTGGTGATGTATTGCTGCTGATAGTACTGACAGCAGGCGAACTGCTTGTCACATCATTGAGGAGACAGTTGTTGAGAACATAGCTCTCAGTTCTTAGTGTATTGCTGCTTATCATCAGACTGATGGGCCTTGCAGTCCCCCCTGTCTCCTGTTGTGCAACGGATGTCTGCATGTGACACATATATGCCAGGTGCTCTTCTCATGTGATGTAATGTAAATGTAGCTGAATGAACAGCACTGGAAAAAAACTTATTTTTGTTGGCCTGAAGCGGTTGTGTAATCATACCATTCAGTAAATTTGCATCCTCTGAATGTGTAGTGCTATACTGATGAGGTAAAAAGGTAAATAAAGTTATTCCTAAGCCAAGGGTGGGCAATGTAATGTGGGCAGCTTACACTGCCACTGCCAGATCTTCTTGTGATGTGTCTTATTACTCTCAGTTTTCTCAGGTTTTTATTGCATCTATCCACAGAGGGATGGCTTGGCTGAGTTAACTGTGGTGGCTTATTGATCAGTTTATTTTAGTTTGTAGTGTGACACACAGACTCAGTATGGCTGTATATCAGTGAAGTATTTTTTATGTACAGGATATGCATTCTCCACCATTAAGCTGCATTTTACTTTGATGATTATTTTACTGTTACAGTTGACAAAAGGCTATATTTGTGCATATGACGTCACTGAGAACTTTTGAGAATTATGGCTGTCTCAGTTGACTTATTGCTATACACTGCAGGTGACCCAGACCCACTCACTGTTTGCCTATCTGCCCTTGTTTACATGTAGGCCTAGAACCAGCCATCTAGCCACATGTGATCTGATCTGTGTCTTAATTCAGCCTTGTGCTGTCACAGTGCTTGGCAGGCTTTTGTTGTACTGTTTATAATCAGTACATTGCCCCAAATAAAAACTTCACTGAAAATGTCTTGTTATGTCCTCATGCATACATTGAAAAGCAAGTTTTAACAGTGTGTTATTTAAACTTATTTTCCTATTTATTGCTTTGTTTGTGAGCAGCAAATCTAATATTCCGCTGAATTGTCAAATTCTCTAGCTCTGTACTCGTACTGGAACTGTATGTCCTTCCTGTTCTGTGGAAAAGTGGCAGCTAACACCAACATGTTTCAGGCTACAATTGGGCTAAAATTGTAGTTAACCTGGAGGGAAGGAAACTGTCATTACGGTATTGATCTGATCAGTCGGTGAAAACATCTGCATTATGAGTCAGAGTCTATTGAGTGTAGTGCCATATGTCATGACCGTGAGATGACTAATGAAAACTGCACATCAGTCAAGTTGCAGTGTGTCAACGATGTGGATGAATTAACTGATAGAGTGATGTATGGTGATGGTGATCAGTGTTCATTATCACATTGCAGGCTAAGGCTGCGGGACTGTCAATGGCAGAACTTAATTATCACAAACCTGAACAGTGTTTGCAATGGTTTGGGCACCTCTCTATCTTCAGACTCCATGGCACTATATAAATTCTGTATGATTATTACTACTGCAAAAGTTTCCGCTCTATGGGTGGGTCCACTCCATTATGCGCCAATCCCCCCTTAGGCTGCCAGTGGGG
>Ga0056128_1003667_pt1 | contig 18986 bp, 14 predicted proteins | sample WorMetLIZISLAND2_FD_71113 | JGI IMG/M metagenome (GOLD analysis project Ga0056128, IMG submission 71113) | Marine gutless worms symbiont microbial communities from Max Planck institute for Marine Microbiology, Germany - Olavius geniculatus... ... | reverse complement strand
GCCACTCCGGCTGAAATGAATTTGCATGTCATAAGGTACGTGTGGACACATTAATTACCTTCCAACCAACAAAAGTTGCAGCTAGAATGAACACGGCGGATATCAGAATTATAAATTTCTTGTGGTGATAAAAGGTATACAGTATTATACAGGGTGCAGCAAAAAAGTAGCCCCCAAAAGTTTTTCGCTGTTTTCTCGGCAACTGTTTTGTCATTTTAATCTGAGATTTTATACATTTATTTACTGAACTACTTTACATTTAGCTGACAAGGGAAATGTGACTCTGTTGAAAAACGACAAAGTTATAACTTTTTAACATGGCTGACTACTGATTTTTCAGCATTAAAAATGTTCAAACTAAATGCTATTTAATATTCAAAAACCGGTTACCACATTACTGCCGATGACGTCACAGTAACGTTTTGATTAAACAGTAATTTATTTTGTTTATAAATTATCATTAAATTATCGTTCTTTTAAAGCAATCGCCGACTGCTCACTGGATTCATCTTCCAACAGGACGGCACGCCAGCACACACAGCGTGCAGCGCACAGAACTGGCTGCGGGCCAACTGTTCAGACTTCATCACCGAAGATTAGTGGCCTCCAAATTTGCCGCGCCGAATATGAACCCAATGGACTATATCGTGTGGGGTGCAATGTTGGAGGCTTACCGAAAGCTTAAAACAAAGCCGAAAACAATCACCGAACTCAAGGAAGCACTTCAGGTTATCTGGGGCAACTTGCCACAAAAAACCAATTGACAAGGTTGTGAAAGACTTCTCAAATTAAGCGACTGAAGGCTTTCGTTGGAGCTTGAAGCTGGCGGTGGACACTTTGAACATTCACAGTGACAATGGAAATCTGGCATCTGATCATTAGTTAACTGTGTTGTTTCAACGACGTTATTGAATTAGTGCTCTAGCTTAAACATTTTTGAACGCTGAAAAATCGGTAGGTGGTTATGTGAAAACCTGTAACTTCATCATTTTTCAATAGAATCACATTTTACTTGGCAGTTGGCCGTAGAGCATTTTGGAAAATAAACGTGTAAAATTTCAGATTAAAATGACATAACGGTTGGTAAAACAGTGGGCTCTCTAGAAAAAAGTGTCAACTGTGGAACTCAACACCAGGGTTTAGGCAGGCTAAATCCATGCTCAAAGGAGTTGATCTTAGTCTCTCTACATATACCCTACGATTACCTAGAAAGGATCTTTGTATTCTTATAGGTCGATTAACTGGTCATGCAGACCTTAACCGGCATTTGACTTTGATGAAAGTCAGGTCAGACCCACTCTGCCTCCTTTGTCAACAGGAGGAAGAAACAGCCTTCCATCTACTTGCGAGACGTGACGCAATCTCACTCACTAGACTTAACCATGCAGGCCTCTACCGTATTGAGTAAAACAACTTATAATAACATACGTTGGTCTTTTCTCCTGAAGTTTGCTGAAGCTTCAGGGAGATTTCTTTAGCCTCTGGTTTTACGGGGATGTGCAATAGGCCCACCTGGTGGCCTGAGCGCGGGATGCTGCCTTAACGGGTGGCATCCGCCCCGAAGGTAAGGTAAGGACAAATGGTTGCTGATAAAACAGAGAAAAACTTTAGGGGGCTACTTATTTCGCTGCAGTCCTGTTCAAAGTAGCATGCAGACCTTGCGACATTCCTGCATCTCTCGTCCTGTCTGGCTGATGTAGTCCAGAATGCATCTGACGGTCGTATCAGCTGGAACCTTGTCCAATCTAATACATGTCAAACCCTCCGATGTGCAACCTGGTAAATTTCACACACACGCAAGTGTGGCTGTTAAAATCAAGCTAAAACGCACGTTGGCTCAAATCATTTTCCACGTTAAATAATTATTTGACAATGGCATACTTAATCACTTCAGTTGTGAGAGATATGCAAATACTAGTGAAAACCAAGCGAATTTACTTTGATTTTCATTCTCCACGTATTCCTAATCAGCAGGGTTTTCAACAGACCTTGATTTTCAGGACGTCATGACTTCCAAGCTAAAAAATTTGGACGTCAGTGTACAAAATCTGGAAGTCATGCAGTAGGCCTACAAGAAAACTCAAGCAAAAACTTAATGCAAAACAATACTTTAGGCCCTACTACATATGCATCACTTATGCACCAACCACATAGGCCTAGGTCGTGGTTTTTACGCGCTGCAGCTATGGTGTGTAGCACGTCTATGGCACGATTTTCGTCTGTCTGTCAGTCTCTCTGTCGGTCTTCTGTCACGGATGTAATGTGGTTAAACCGTGCGAGATATGGCCTAGGTTGTTACTGATGACTAATAGGAAATCGCATATTGGCCTTTAAATGACATGAAAATCATTGGCCTTGGATGACCTTGAAGGGTTGTAGCGCACTATAATACGCCAACCTTGTGGTATTGTAGCTAAACGGTAAGTCATAGAAGGCCGGCGATGGTACCATCGAATAGGGCGCTGGCAACTTCCTATTGTCAATAGTAACCATGTCTCCATCTGCAGCGATTTGGCCGCAGTTTTTAATGGAAAGTTTCAAGCTATAAGTAGCCGTATATCAGAAACGGTGAGAGATAGGGCCAAGGATACTATTAACCACTAATAGGAAGTCACATATTGGCTTTCAAATGACATGAAAATCATGAAAGTCATTGACCTTGGATGACCTTGAACGTCAGTAGTGCAATAGGAACTAATGTATATAGGCTGTAGCGCGTCTTCCCTAGCGACAGCTGGGCTTTCTTTTAAAAACAAGCAACATTCAATTATACTAGCTTTAGGCAAAACGAAGATCGCAGTTTCTGGATCAGAACTGTTCACAGAATCAGTTAATATGGTTGCCATGCCACGTTTTCATGAAATGAAATTCAGAAACACGACACTCAGCGGAAATTTTTTGAACTAACGAAACATTCGAAAACAGATTTTGACGTCAATTCCCAGTTTATTATAGACACATAAACATAATAAGAGGGAGACTGATTTGGACGTCGTGACGTCCACGTCTTAAAATTTGGGTGTACGGGCTGAAATTTTTGGGCGTATTAACGCCCAAACGTCCGCTATTAAAAACCCTGCTAATCGGTACTAGAGTACAGCTTCTTAAGACCATCCAGCCAGTTACACATTTTATATTCCTAACTGCCAAAATAGGCATTTGATAATGACATTCTCAGTCACCAGTTGTGATTTGTGAGAGATATGCAAATACTGGAACAAACCAAGTGAGAGTCCTGTGAAATGCATTTTTGTGACTTTCTCAAACAGGGCTTTGTTAAATTCATTCAGTGATGCAACGGCTGTACCCGGCAAGGAGGCTGACTGTGACAGCCATGTGTCCATAATGTAACTGCACACGTAACACACCAAGCACGCATTCTTGAATACTGAATATTTGCTATAATTCATAGGAAGAAAAATTTAAAGCAAAGACAAGTGCTAAGAATGTAATATTTCGCTTTTTCGACATCTTCTGATAAAAGCTATAAACCATTATTAACCGAGTACCTTTGAACCTATGCAACAACCTACGTAAACTTGTGATGAAATTACGAAATTTTGTGGCTTATTTTTATGGATCACTAAAGACTACAAATTGTTGAATTTATCAGTTTTAACAGCATAACACGAGTTAAGCTGGTTTCAATTGAATGCTATGCATGCAAAGCATAGCCCTTGTGTACTTCTTCAACATCAGTGACGCAGGCAACACAAGAAAAGTACGCAAGCAAGTAAAGTATGCAACGAATGCAAGAACGTATGCATAATACCTGATAATATTAATGCCAAACGTGTGCAACAAATGCAAGGGATGCAGCTGATGCCAGTGGAGTAGCCGGTTCTATGTAAACTTGTGGGCTTCCTCTCCCTTTCTCCTCTCTTTCTTTTTCTTCCCCTTTCCCCTCCCACTTTCCCTCCTCTTATAAGTGGAATTCCTAAATTCCAGCTTTCTGGCAGAGCACTATAAGCAGTCAGTGCGGTCTGAGGCAGAGTCCCAGCTGAAATTGAATTTGGTGCATTATAGCTTTAAAAACTAAAATCTGGTGGAGACAATATTTATTATTCCGGAGTCTTTAATATCTATTATTTAAGAAAAAATTGTAGTCGGGCACTGGAGGTCCCTCTGCCTACGCCACTGGCTGACGCAAGTGACGCAACAGCTAAAATGGAATGACAGGAGTGTTGCGTTCATTGTGTTTACATTGCATTGGTGAAAACACACAAACCTGATGGTAGCAATGCCGCGCCACTCGGTGGCCGAGCTCAGACAGGTGATGCGCAGGTTCACGTACTGGTCAGCAATGCACACCAGCTGCTGGGAGGCTGACAGCAGCGCTTCCATTGTGGGCATCAGACGCCGAACACATTGCACCAGTACAGACACGTATGCGGCAGAGTCCGTGATCCTGTACGTCACTACATCAACAGCAAATAAACACCACGATAAGTTAGAAGTAGCCATAGACCGCGGGAGCAAGGGGGCAATTGCCCCCCCACTTTTTCGAGTGGGGGAGGCAAAAAGCAATGTTGCTTGCCCCCCACTTTTCATGCCCATGCTCATGCAAATGGTTGGTGCTGATGCTTTGCATTACATTATATTATAGTTTAAAGTTTAAAAAATGCATAGCATTTTAGTCACTTTACAGTCAGCTATGGCAAACATGGAAAACTGAAAAGGTTTAGAGACTTAGTTTAGTTTTAACGATCGTATACACTTTGGTGACGTCACATCTGATGGCAGTCTGTTCCAAGCTGCAGAGACAGACAATGATCGGTCGCCTCACCGATGTAGATTGTGGAGTGCTACAGCCAGTGACGAGTTCGATGATAAACGAACTAAAGGAAGGCGTTGTCGACCAGGAAGTTTAATGAATGATAGAGCGTCACCCAGGTAGGCCGGTGCCAAGGACTGATCGACACACTGGTTTATACGCTAACCGCTCGGCGCATGAAGCCAATGCAGACGGTAATATTGCAGCGGTGTGATGCTTCAAAGAGCAAAATGCGAGTAACTAGACCACAACAATTTTTTGGTGACTTAAGTCTACCATTTCAGCTTCAAAACTGTGCAGACTGTGCAACATCCCATGACCGCTTCGGTGCCGAAATATATGCCCAGTTTTGCTAACTGAAGTCTAGCCACAATAAAACCGTGACCCACAGACGAACAGACGGACAACAGACGCATCGTGCATGCCAGAGACTGCACCATAGCTGTAGCACATCAAAAAGAAGGAGTCTGCTTCTGGGGGACAAAGTTCCATTCTACAGACCGTATACGCCTAGACGATGTATAAAAGTAAGAGGGGATGGTTATACGATATGACCACATTGGCGAGACAACACAAATGTCTGGTATTCTGTCTTTCTAGATTTCAGAAAAGTAGGCAAATTTTCCGTTTCCATTGAAAGTTCAAAAGCTAAAAGTGTTTCAGCTTCAGGAGGTAAAGCCCCCTGACCCCTTGACCAGGGGCTCTGCACCTGAACCCCGCTGGGGGCTCTGCCCCCAGACCCCGTTATAGGCTCGCGCTCCGCGCTCGCCATGGTTTGCCCCCCCCACTTCAAATACCTTCTACCATCTCTAGGAGTAGCAGTCAGCGTTTGATTTATGAAAAAATAACCGTTTGGTAGTTGGAGTTCATATTGTAATCATAAAAACAAGTGAAGTGCTGGTGGTGGACAAAACATTGGAACCCGTTATTTGGTCAAAAAAATTTGTTAGTTACATATACAAAATAAGCTAGAATTTTTTTGTAATGAGTTCTTTTGTTAAGACAAGCCAAACACAACTCCCAGAATTGCTGCAAATAGAAAAGTGTAGCTCACCACGTACCCTACCTCCAATTTTGGAGAGTCTGGATCCCGGACTAGTGTTTGAATTGGGGAAAAATAATCGAGGAGTAAAATTTTAGTAGCTGGAGTTCGTTTGAAATTGTGATGTAAATCTTTGAATGCTGATCCCCAATAGGTGCATAATCTGACAGTGTTATCCCCCACCTCTTGTTCAAACACTGGTACCCGGTAGCAGTCTGCATCAGCTTACTGAAATAACTGACTTTTACATCGGCCAACTAAAGACAAAAAATTGCATCAACTGCCAGTCTCATCAACCTATGTTAGATGGCATGAGTTTGAGCGTGTTTAAGATTTTCATCACTTCGACAGCCATTTCAACATGAACCTATCAGCTGCTTGCTGTATATATTTTACATACTAGGCAGCATTGCTAAGAGTCCAACAGTTTGTAATGTAAAACACGACTGGGAGTTATGACGCCCTAACTCACTCCTTTCCACGGGACACTTGGAGCCTGTCTAACACGATGTTACTCGAGCCATACAACTATTCCTACAAAACAGCATCTCATCTCATTCCATCCACCAACGTAAACTGGGTACCAGGTGCGACAGAAAGACAGATGTGTCAACAGATGGCACTGCTGAGCACGAGTGAGTGAATGAGTAGGGTTTAACGTCCTACCCGACACAGTATAGGTCATTTTGGGAACGGCCTTTTCGAGCAGAATGCACACAAACAATGAAGCGATAAGTTTAACCTTTACAATAACGAAACAAAAAGTTTAACCTTTACAGATACACAAAACACAAAAAATGAGCTAAACCTAAAATTGTAAAAACTCCATTATACACGTGCATATGTAATTTTGAATAGAGGAATATGGCGCTCCAGCATCTCCGTCTTCACCAAGGTCCAACTGTATCATACTTACATCCAACCAGTCTTATTATATGGCTCTGAAACATGGGCCCTAACACGAGCCTTATTAGACAAGGTTGATGCTTTTGACAACATCTGCCTGCGTCGTGCTCTCCGTATACCATACGTGGATCATGTAGCCAACGCCATGGTTCGACTTCGAGCTGGCTCACCGCCGCAGCTGTCTCAGCTGATTCAGAGAAGTCGGCTTCGACTCTTCAGTCACGTGGCAAGGATGGACGCGTCACTTGACATCTCCAGAGCACTCTGCCCGTAGAGTGGAAGCGCCCTCCCGGACGCCCTCGCCACACGTGGCTACGTACCCTGGGAGCAGATCTCCAGCCTCATAATCATGGCCTCAACTCGGCTTGGAGATGCGCCCAGGACCGAGAACACTGGAAGCACCTCGTGAAAACCGCTACGCTCCAGCTCGGGGCATGCGCTTGATGATGATATGTAATTAACAATAACGGTAGTTTTAATAATCCTCCCTGTTATCCTCCAGACAGTCATTAATTTCAGAATGCTGTATATTGGAGGTCAAGGAAAGCACTGCTAGGTGCCTAATAACAGTGTTGTTAACAAGGACTTGACCTTCAAGGCCAAGGACTTGGCCTTCAAGGCCAAGGCCAAGGACTTGACCCTCAAGGCCAAGGCCAAGGACTTGGCCTTCAAGGCCAAGGCCAAGGACTTGGCCTTCAAGGCCAAGGACTTGGCCTTTAAGGCCAAGTCAACTAGAATGACCACTAAAACTGAAGAATTCAACTACTGCTTGCTAATATATTTTGCAAACTAGAGCAAAATCCAACACGCAATGGAAATGATGCAGTACACAAAGCACGCAGTCAAAGTTCAGAAAATGCAGACTGCTAAACGACCAGTACACACAAATTCAAATTATGGAAAAAGGTTTGTCAGAGTTTGTGTGGTTCTCAGCAACTCTGGAAAGTAACAGTTAACAGTTAACTAGAATTAAGTCAAGGGGGGAACGCGCCTTAGTGCCGCACTGTTGCACTTGAGAAACACTAAAGTTTCAAGTAGAGTGTCGAACATCCGTGCCCTGTGCGGTCCTATCAGTAGTCCACTCTGAGAGATAATTAAACTAAACGTCGGTATGAACTGAGAAATTTACTGTCCACCAAAAGACCACCAGATGCAATGCGATGAAAATGCTTTTAACATTGTAGCAGTATTAGTCTCCCAAAACACGAGCCTTGCAAAGCCAAGGACCTGGTTGGTCAAGGCCAAGGAGTTTTGCTCAAGGCCAAGGCCAAGGCCTTGACCTTCAAGGCCAAGGCCTTGACCTTCAAGGCCAAGGCCAAAGACTTGACCCTCAAGGCCAAGGCCAAGGCCAAGGACTCGAAATTTGTCCTCGAGGACACGCCAAGGCCAAGGACCAAGGCCAAGGACAACAACACTGCCTAATAATAAGAATTAAAGGTTACTCGAAATGAATGTGAACTGTGCTTACGATCACAGGCATCAAATGGACAAAACCGTAGCCATGTACCATGACTTCCCAGATTCACACACGTTATGAAAACAGTGTTCATAGCACCATTCAGCTGGTCTTTTAGCTGCAATAACCACATTTAAATACTGAAATATGCAATTAAACTGCAAATAACATAAACAAAGTATAGTATATCAATTAATAAGTAGGTTGAGCAGCAAATAATTAATTCTAGACCCTCATTCCCCCCCATTTAATTGCCACACAAAATAAATATTAATAATTCATTTAATAAGTATTAAATAATAAATATTATTAATAAGTATTATAAATTCATCTAATATAAATATGAATAACTTAGCTGCTTACTATACAATACGAATATGAATAATATATTCAGTACATATAATTGAACATGAATAATTAATTTAATTCATTCAAATGTAACCAGTCATAGTTATAATAGTAATACTTATTATGCAGCAACAGAAAAATTCCCCCTCATCCTCCAATAGACAGCATTATCACATTGATATCTGTCTGGAGAATAACAGGGAAGATTATTAGAACTGCCATTATCAACACATATGCACAATTATATTCGGCAGTTCTTACAATTTTAGGTTTAGCTTGTTTTTTTTTTGTGTTTTGTGTTTCTGTAAAGGTTAAACTTACTGTTCCGTTATTATGTGCTTGTGTGCATTCCGCCTGGAAAGGCCGTCCACAAAATGACCTATACTGTGTCGGGTGGGACGTTAAACCCTGCTCACTCACTCACTCAGAACAAGAATTTAATCTAATGCTCACGGGACGCGCGAAAGCCTATAGCAGTTCCTGCCCACAGGCAGTCACCCATCGCAGTACTAACCGGGCCCAGCGTAGAGTAACTTCGTTTCAGCCGAAACGCGTTACCAACGACGCCACGCCACCAACGCCAGTACCGTGGCGCCGCATTGTGAATGATTTTGTGTTGCAGTCCGAAATCGCCCAAAAAATCCATAAAAAATCCCTCCTTTGGCGTTCAAGGTCATCTAAGGTCACTGAATTCAGCGCCAATCAAAAGCCAGTATATGATTTCCTATTAGTGATCAATAGTAACCTAGGCCTTATCTCGCACCGTTACTGAAATACAGCGAGTTATAGGCCAAAAATCGCAAATTTTGACCACCCCCCTCTCATTTAGCGACCTCGTTTGGGGTGACCCCTTTCGAATTTATGAAAAAGCTTTACGGTTCCTAAAACTAAAGTCTTCCAGGCAGCCGATGGTGAAAATTTGGAGATCCTAGCTTGGACCTTTTTTGCCTGATCCACCCATGTGACAGACAGATGGACGGACAGACAGACAGACGGACGGACGGACAGAATTGCGATGGCTAAGACACGCTGAAAGCATAGCTGCTTTCATGCGTAAAAATGCAATTGAAATATTGTAAGTCAAACACAAAAAGCTCACTAATTACCCAGCAGTTAACGCTGTCAAGAAATGAGATGTCTGCATCTGCCAACAGTTGAGAATGCAAACATCTGTTTTCACTGTCAGGTGCTTTAGTAGCAACTAAAAAAATAAGCAGTACACACAATGACAGTGACAAAAATCATGTACAATTAAAAGTAGTGAATTAGAAAGCAGTTTTTGGAAGATGTCATGTTTAAACCATAACATATCCAGTAAACCTGCGATACATTTGCCAATGCACCACTGAATGTCACATAATGGTCAAAAAGTTAGCGCATCACAACGTTCCCTTGAAACCTTTGAAGTATCTATCATGATGCATTCAGAGTGAGACGATAACCAAGATAAACAAAAACAAACACAAGCATTAAAAAACTGTTACTGCTAAAACAATAGCCACCTATAAAAACTACCATCAGCTGTTTTCATCAACGTAATTTAAATAGTCAAATTTTCAATGCTAGAAATAATTTGCACCATAGTCAATGTGATGAACAAAGCACTGCTCTTCTGCAGTCTTAGAGCACAAGCTAAATGTTGTGCAAATAACTGGAAATATACAAATGCACATGGAAAAAATTTCTGCTCACCTTTGGAGCCTGAATACTTGAAGACAACTGCGGGGTTAACGAAATTCGGCGGCAACTGCAAATTAAAATAACAGTCCACAAGCAACAGCACACATTAGGCCAGGAGTCTCGAACTCACTTGGGGGTGCAGGCCACACTGCAAGATATCACTTAGTAGGTGGGCCGCATTGTTTTTAGAAACGACAAAATGCAGTAATTAATACAAATGACAGAAGTTATTTTTACAGTTAGTTTAAAACATCAGACTGTCTCCCATCTCCAACAAACTCTTACCGCTGATTTGGCAGAAACCAGACAGCTGACGTCAGTCTTAAAATCACGGGTGTTAGCCAATCGCAATGTTGCATTCAGATGCTTACTCATGAGTCTTGATCACAAAGCGGATTTGTTGATCTTCATTGATGGGAAGAACTGTTCACCAACGTATACGTACGGCCAAACATCGCCATTATTTTGGAGACTGCCGAGACTAATTTTGGACACTTTTCTCTGGAAAGAAATTTGTAGAAATCAGGACACCAACATCCGTGTACTTCTGCTTCTGCTTGTCACACTTCAAACCCAATACCTTCATCTGGAATTCTTCAGAAACGCTTTCTGCATCAACATCAAACGGAGTGGCAAAAAGTGCAAACTGTGGTTTAAGATTATTAAACTCTTAAAAACATCGGTTGAACTCTGTAAGTAATCCAGAAATGACATCTGCATAATCTTTCAGGTGCCGTGGCTCGACTTCACTTAGGCCTACCATCTGAAGAGATGAAAAATGGTCCAACTGGTCAGCACCAGCGTTGGTTGCTCCCAGCGTTAGCATGCGGCTCCACCAAACAGAACGCAAATGAAAAAAATAGTAGTTTCGCTGGGTTACTAAAAATAGTGTAAAATTAGTAAAACGACTTATTTTAATCTAAATTTTTTAGAATTTCAGATAATGTGTCATGGACCGCAAATAACACCTTCGCAAGCCACATGCGGCCTAAAAAAAACTTCAGCAAGAGTAAGACCAAAGCAAAGACGTAATAAACAAAGCTTAACTTGTTGGGATAACTATTGACAAAATTTCTTTTGATGGTCAGTAATAACAAAAATGTTACATTATTTGTTTATCACCAAAGACACCATTAACGAGTCAGTAACATATTTCATATCCTAACTACTGATGCAGACAAATACAAAGATCACGCTAAACACCACAGTGACGAAAAACAGATGATTAGGCTATATGTACAGAAGTTAAATGACTGAACGCCAACAAAATGCTACAAATTCAACAATTGCAGTAGTCAACCATGCAATTTAACAAAACATAAAAGATTACTTACAAAATTATTAAGAAATTTGACTAGAAATCCATTAATATCAAACAGACTCCGTGTTTTAGTCGCAGACTCCGGAAGACGGCAAGGTTCTGGCATCTGTAATAAACAAAAATTAAATACAGTTAGTACTACAAAGTGTTTTACTACACTATCAATAATCTAAATCCCTTCAAAAATCCCATGAAATCTGGCTGATAAATTTAAACCATATCATTAATGGATTGCATTATGTCTTAATGTATAAAAATGCATCCAATAAATCATTCTAAAAGATGATTCTTAACATACTATAGCATTAAAGTTTAAAACTTATGGTTGAAAAAACAGTTTTTACGCGCGACAGCAGCTACTGCTGTATAGTGTCTTAGCCATCGCAATTCTGTCTGTCTGTCTGTCAGTCCGTCCATCACACGGGTGGATCAGTGAAAAATGGTGCAAGCCAGGATCACCAAATCTTCACCATCAACTGCCTGGAAACTCTATAGTTTCAGGAACCATGAAGCTTTTCCATAAGTTCAAAAAGGGTCACCTTGAGCAGGGGCGCTAAAGACGGGTACCCCCTAAAACATCGTTATTTTAATGCTATCGGCTGCGTGAAAAGGGTTACGCCCTCTGGCGAGTGCAAATGAAATGCTATATATACTAGTCTTCATAATCATCATGTCAAATGTCAACTGCTGGGATCCTCGAGCTTAGATTTTGTTCACAGTGGGCCTTCAAACATGCACCGCTGTCACGTGTTCCCCTTTGCGTTAGCTGGGCTTTTTTGTTTTTGCAATGATAACGGCTAGGTGATCCAATGAGCAGACCTAACAGCAAAATACACTGCGGCAACAGAATGTAATTTATGCATGAGATCAACACAAGCAAGAAATAGTATATTGAATAATCATTACAATTATGGTAAACAAGAAAATGTGAGTAGGCCTACGCATGACATCTCTGGCATCTTCTCCAGTTCGTCTGCAAGTTGACGTGACTGCAAGTAAAACATGCGAAACACAACCATTAAGTTTCACATTTTTTTATTCCTAAAAATGTTGCTAAATATTATCATTATTATTATCATTTAGAAGCCATTAGACTGACAAAAAATGTTGCTAAAATTTCCTACAAAATGTATATAATGGATTTTTTCTATTTAAGGAATAAATGAAATGGTAATGCCATTCAGAAAACTTATTCATCAAACTGCTCTTGCACATGTTAGATGCAGACAATAAAGGCTTACTTTACTGCAGGTAAAAATACAGCTAGAGAAATAAGACTAATTCAAAATTCAAAATATCAATCAGTATTTGGCAGCCACGCTCTACATTTTATCCAAAGATTGGTTAATCTAAACTGGTTCCGTGTCCTTCTCAGAGCGAATGTACTAGACAGCATCAGCCAAGCAAAAAATTGCGTATAAAAATACTGAGCAAAAAGTGAATGAGAATAAAAATACACGTGCAAATTACTACCAAGCTCATTGAGTGCTGTATTCTAGCAACGATAGCATCATGACCGATGTGTTGTAAACAAAGCCAAAGAGACAGATAATGAGGAAGAGTCATTTTACAGTGAGAGCTGTGTGTCTCAGACATGCCATCAACTGGTTTGTACAATGTCTTTTACACCACACATCATGGAAAAGACAGAACCAGCATGGTTAGAAGCAATAGTTAATTACTTATCAATATCACTCAAAAGCAAATAAAAATGTTGAACGTAAACTGTTTCACGCAGCATAACTAGTATCTTTCCAAAACCAGTCCTACAGAACCATTAATATTAGTTTCAACAATATCAATTAATGATATTCTAACTTTATTTAATTGTCATATGTATTAATGCCAAATGCATGAATTTTTGCATCCCATCGGACTGAATGATAATATCGTCTGCAAAAGATACAACACACGGTGCGCCAGGAATGCTAAGCCAGTTGCGCAGATTCAGAGTCATGCTGTTAGCGAGTCTAGCCGCAGCAAATCTTGACGGCAGATTCAACAGTGCAAGCATAGCCAGGTGACTGCTACGAGCCACAATTAACATGCACCAGCTTTAACCACAGTAATAACCACTTTCATTAATATTACTATCAGTCACACCAACACCCTCCAATCATTGTGCCAAATTCCCTCTCAGTCCTCAGACACAGTAGCATGACTAGCATCATAGCTGCGGAGCACGAGGGCAAGTGCTGCCCACCTGCTAAATTTTGGGCTGTCGGAAAATTGTCGGAAAATCTTCATCAAAAAATTCTTGTTCAAAAACGCAAAATTTCGGGGCTGAAAAACCCCATTTTTGCAGAAAATGGTGAAATTGTACTACCGATCTCTCATAATCTTCTCTGTAGGAAATTTATATTGTTTATCGGAATTCTGTCGGAAATTTGCAGCATCTGTCAGAAAACTGCAATCTCCTGCCTTGCCTGTTTTTTTAACCATGACGCTGCTGTCCAGACAAATGGTCATCTTCATCATCTTTGTGGTGTAAAGATAACAATGACTGGAGGAATAGAATCTCCAAAAAGGCTTTGTGCATTGAATGGTGTCAACAAATCTACGATCGATAAGTTATTGTCTGGACCATGAGAAAATGCACAGATTCAGAACAACTGAAAAATGAAAGATACTGAGATGAAGGGTACCTAAAACATTCAAGAGAAAATGACTATAAATGGCAGGCAAATGTCATCATGATACTAGCTATATACAGCACACTACTATCCCTGCCAGATAATAAAACACAACTATCAAACAACCCTATTTTGTCACCTGCAGCTAAAAGTGTGCGTGGCATATTTACCCATTAACGTGCAACCAGACGTCATGCTGCTGACAAACTTCATGCAAACCAACAAAATTGTCAACATGTCCGAGACCCATGGTACCTATACACAATCACAGCATTTCCACTGTCAAACATATTAATCGAAATGCATAAACACATGACCTAAATTACAAAAACAAACCACCATACAGGTGCAATATGCTGTTTGACGATGTCCAAAAATGTAAGCTTCAAATTAGGCCTATGTAAAAGCATTTTGTCTAAATATGCTCAGTGATAAGCTGCAGTGCATGCAAAAGTGTACATGTTGTTCTACAGTGACCACAGAAATTTCATGCTGACCTCAGTTGTTCCAGCCACTGAGATTATGCAACAGGCCAAAAATATCGGTACTTGACTTATGCTGGATTCTAAACTTATTTTGTGTTGACGAGCCAGTTATCTGAATACAGAATGTTATGAGAAAAGTATACCAAATTAATTAGACAACAGATATGCCCAAAACAGTTCAGATATCAGTAAATAGCTGGTGTAGCTCAGCTTACAGTTTAAAATAACTCTAATTCTGACAAAAATTTTAACTTTTCTAATTTTGCTCATGTCTGCCAGCTACACTGCTGATAATTATCATCATTACACATTGAGTCGACAGGCACCTGCAAATGCAATGACTATCAGTGGTGTTCGCCCCATCTCTTTGTGCGACTTCATCAGACTCTGCAGTAAGCTGGCATCTACAGCCTCAGTGCTGTCAAACCGCCGATCACTCGGCACAATGCAAACGCTTGTATGAGGCAGGCCCAGCTACACACAGACACAGATACACACAACGTGAAAAACAAATAAATGTAGGAAAGACCTTTATTTGTTTGTGTTGCAGCCAATAAATATATTAATCATCAACTAGAAGGCACTTGTGAGAGTGCATATTTTCACCAAATAAAGTAATTTACACACTACTACTGCTACTGCTACAGCTACAACTGCTACCACTACTGCTACTACTGCTACTGCTACTGCTGCTACTGCTACTATTGCTACTTGCTACTGCTACTACTACTACTAATGCTACTGCTACTACTGCTACTGCTACTACTGCCACTGCTACTGCTACTGCTACTGCTGCTACTGCTACTACTACTACTGCTGCTACTAATGCTACTGCTACTACTGCTACTGCTACTGCTACTGCTACTGCTGCTACTAATGCTACTTCTACTACTGCTACTGCTACTACTACTGCTGCTACTGCTACTACTGCTGCTGCTGCTGCTACTACTACTACTACTACTAATACTGCTACTGCTCTGCTACTACTGCTACTACTGCTACTACTACTGGTACTAAAGTCTGCTGGTGATGTGCTGGTGTCAGTGCATGCCGAGTCACATATGTGCACAGACAGACAAAGTGATCGCTTAATCTCTGCCAGTTCACTACATTCACTTAGGCAGAGATAAAAATTTGAAAAAAATGTGAAAAAATTGAAGAGTTGCACAAACAATATACAACAAACAAAACATACTGTGATCCATTAAAATCTGAAAATGTATGAAAGTAACAAAACGCAACTGGCCCCAACAATACAACATTATCTACCAAATAAAGCTTAAAAAGATTAAAAGGTTAAAGACTGTGTGCAGCTCTTTATGGAAAAACCATCGCATAGCTACCAACAGAGCATCACCTGCTATATGAGATCACACAGTGTTACTTGCCACCCGACATGGGTGAATACACTTCCATCTTAATCACAGCCATTCAGGCCAGTACTCAATTTACCTACAACAGAGGGCACTAGAGGGTCACTTTCTAATTATCAACCTATATCTTTAACGTGCGTTATGAGCAAAGTTATGGAGAGGATTGTGTCTGGAAAAGTATGTGATCATTTACGGCTAAATAATATACTAAGTCCTGACCAACACAGCTTTTTGAGCAAGTGATCAGCCTGTACTAACCTGTTAAAGTGTTATAATGAACGTTATTGACATTGTGCAGTTGCAAGGTACATTAAGTGACTTAGTACAGTGAGCTAGCTGATAGGTGGCAGCTTTGTTTATCTGTCGACAAATGCTGTGTTCTAAATATTGGTATATTAAAGTTTGATACTATATTGTCAGTTCATGGTGTAGCTCTTTCCGTTGTGCAGTCTCAGCGTGATCTCAGTGTGATTGTGTCTGGGGATTTATCACCCACTCTTCATATCAATGATATTGTTGTTAAGGCTCACAGGCATGCCAATTTAATACTGTGGGCTTTTGAGTCACGCGACGTTTGTCTCCTTTTACGTGCCTTTTTAGTGTACATCAGAGCTCTTGTAGAATACAACTCTGTTATCTGGTCACCCTGTACTATAAAGGATATTTTGGCCATAGAAAACGTACAGAGGCATTTCACTAAGCGATTACATGGATTAAAAAGTTATACTTACCAAGAACGTCTAAAACGTCTAAACATTTCCAGCCTAGAGCTTCGTCGACTACATGCAGATTTAATATTAACTTACACGATTCTTTTTAGTTATGTGAATTTAGATGTAAATTTGTTTGAGTTTTGTTCTGCTGTGTCAACATGCGGACATCAGTTTAAACTTTACAAGCATCATACAAATCATTGTGCATCCTCGTCGTTCTTCTGTGAGCATATTATAAACGTTTGGAATTCACTTCCGCGTAATGTTAAGTTCAGAAGTCTCAATACTTTTAAACATTCTATAGATTCTGTTGATTTTATAGTATTTTTGAAGTGTTTTTAAATTGCTCGTTTATTTTTGCTTGTGTTTTGTATTACTTAGGCTTATGAGCGGCTGTCAGTGTCGCTCCTGTTCATTACTTGTGACCTTGAAAATGTCATGTTCTGTGTCTATGAGCAAAATAAATGATGACGATGATGATGATGAAAAGCTGAGTTGATCCTAATCCACATAAAAGCATGATATGACAGCAATATGGGACTTGGCAATCATCGAGGGCAATGCAAGTTGAAAGTACAAATGTGTTCAGCAATTACTTACCTGACTGCAAATATAAAGACCAACGTCTCTTGCCGACTCTCCCATGTACAAGACAGGAGCAGCAGAATGCAATGCTTCATATCCACCAACGTCGTAACATGGAAATACTCTGAGTAACAGTTTTCTGCAGATACTAATGAGTCCATCGTGCAAATCGTCATGAAATTCACCAGCAGTTTCAGGAAATCTGTGAAAATGCACAACAATGTGTATGCAAAACTATCCAATAAAGACTGCACGATACTGTATGATACAATGGATTTGCAAAATCAAGTGCAAATCAATATTTGCACTCGAAATCTGACAGACAAGCTGTCAGTTTAATCTACACAAAATTTGATCTAATGCACCTGTATTATTCAGTTCTGCCTGTAGACCTATACAGTCAGCCAGTAGCTGTGGTACAAAGTTTGACCTACATAAACTGGACTGTCAAAGTGACGCAGCAATATCTACAGTCAACAAAACCAGTCATGTTGGCAAACAACTCTGCAGGCAGCCTGTTGTGGTAATGTGTCCATAGCTTCAGTGGCTGACAGCATGTCTACGAATTTACTGGGCAGCCAATTCAAAAGGCAGACCCAAGCTCAACAATTGAAAAGAATCATGCATCATCACCAATTTTCATCAAAATTATCATAAAAGCAATTCATAGCATGCCGTTTATGATGGGAACAGCCATGCATTACAACGTCTGTAATGCTTCTTCTCAAAGACTGAAAAAATATTTCCCACAGCGTTCAGTTCTTGTATATGCTATGTATCTTACTGTTAGATGCAGTCATCCAAAAATATATCTCAAAAGCAGATCCTTGGATAGCCAAAGCTTGAAATCTACATTAATAATTATTATCAAAGGTTCACTAAACAGCTACATAAAATCACACAACTCACCGAAATAGCTGTGATATCCAACTGACGGTGTCAGATGAAATCTGCGACTGTACATGTTTCCGATGTTGCACATCTAGTGTTGATATGTACTGAGCCAAGCAGTATGCAATAAGGGTAATGCTAGTACATTCATCTCTGTAATTACACTGGTCCACTGTCTTATCACAAATTTCAACATCATTTACACCCACATGCAAGTCTTTACATTTGAATGATTTAATACCAGTAGAATCTGTAATGCTTGGCAAAGTACTAGTCCCTACAGATAGCGAGCAGTAATCAGCATCTTGTGTTCTCTGATCAGCAAAAGAGCCTGACTGATGGCTGGTAGTCATTCTTGTAACACAATGAAGAAATTCTTGCATAAAGTCAGCATGATTAGGCAACTGAGACCTAAAAACATACAATCTGTATTACTACTACAAACAGTAATGTCACAGACTAGTTAGTGACTAACTAGCCTAAAAAAATAAAACAAAGTTTAAGAGAAAAAAATCACACCTAAACACAGGCAAGTCGTCATACATTTTTTGCAAGCAAGATATCAAACTGTCAGTATAATATTTACAGAAAACAACAATGCAATAAACAATAACTTCTAAAACTAATATCAGCATTATAATTTTAAAATTATGTTTACAATATCATACAAGAAAACAAGAAATTTGAGCAAAGCTCACGAGACGCACGAAAGCCTATAGCATTTCCAGTTCAGTAGTTATAGTTTCGAAAATCGCATATCACTTGGACTCGGCCCATCG
>Ga0056128_1003665_pt1 | contig 18987 bp, 11 predicted proteins | sample WorMetLIZISLAND2_FD_71113 | JGI IMG/M metagenome (GOLD analysis project Ga0056128, IMG submission 71113) | Marine gutless worms symbiont microbial communities from Max Planck institute for Marine Microbiology, Germany - Olavius geniculatus... ... | reverse complement strand
CACAGAAATAACCATAACATAACTAACAAAACAACCACTCAATACAGCAAGTAACAACGTCTGAAAATCTCATAGCAGTCTTCAAGCTACAAGAAAAACTGGATTTTGTTAAACAAAAAAGGTGCAGATATGAACAACAACTGATTGTACACTGAAAAAAAACTGAAAAATGCCATTCATCAACAAGCTACACTGACTATTCAGTATTTACTGTGATCTGGGTAAAAAAAAGAAATATCTGGTGCAGTCCCGATTTCATTCGGCATCTTGTCCTATCTCTCATAACTGCCTACCAGTCACTTCCTTGATACCTAAATCAGTGGAACAATCAACAGTATAAGAATTCTATTTATACAGTGGGTACAGCTTCTAAGATTTGTCCAAAATGTTCTCACCATCGTAAGCACCAGTTCATATCAGATGGTATACAGAGTCTGCCAGTGGACTGCAGTCAGATTGAAAACATGGTGAGCAGATGCTGCAACATGATCACGAATTCAGGAAACTCAGTAACAGTGTAATGCTAGACTTTATAAGGTAATTATTAAATAGAAACTAGACAGTACAGGAATGAAAATTGGAGCAAAATAAAGAAGTGGTCATGAGATACCTACAGGACTCGTTTTTTTGGCCAAATGATGGTGCAAAATGTTGTCAAAAATGGGTTCACAACTTTCGAAGTACTCGGTAATCCAGCAGCCTGATAGACAAAAATATTAACCTTCCTTTGGCGATTGTTCCAAGGCATAATACTGATAGTGATAATGGTTTAGAAAACAGCTTAGAGTGCTGCTGTGGCAATAAATATGCAAAAGCAATGGTCTAGAACCCCAGCAAGCAGCATCTGATGCTAGCCATACACGACGAACTCACAGAATACATTGACAACTGCCTCAGGCAGACGAGATTTAAACACACACGCACCCCCGTAGCCAGACTTATACACAGGGTGGTTCACTGGTTCAACTACACCTTTGGGCCTTATGTGGCCCTCCATTAATGCATCTAGGGGATCTGGGGAATTGCTGTAAGCTCTCTAGCAAAGAAAGCCCCGACCACACATGCATTTTGGTGCATTTCAATCTCAAAAATTGCATCCAGGGTCACGTTTTGATTATATTCTGTGTAACGTTTCATGGTTCCAGCTGACAGGAGGTTTGATCGAACCAATCGAACACCCCCTTGGCTATGCCTGTACAAACAAATGTCACATCAACTACAAAAACAAATACTAGTCAAACAAAAGTTAACTAAAAATTACTCTTATCAGTGTGTACCCTGATTATGCAGAGTATTCTGTAGCCCTTAAGTACACGCTAACAAACTGTATATTCAACTGTAAATGTGAGGGTCATTCAAAAAGTTCAGAGACTGATAAAGTTAGGCAAAAGATATTCAGATTATATTTTGCCACTTTTCAACATAGTCTAAAATGCACTTGGTCCAGTATTTCTTCAAAGCTCTGATTCCACTGTAGAAAAAATTATGACCTTGGTCTTCAGGCCATCAATTTGCCATGCAAATTACGAGGGGCATTTCGCAAGTTTGTAGTGTCGTCAGCAAATGATAGACAGCATAAATGTCAATGATACTGTGTTACTGCAATACTGCATAACTCATTACTGAAATAAAAAGAGCCACATTTGCTGACGACAGGGACGTAGTCCGCAGGGCAAATTGATGGCTGAAAGACCAACGTCAAAAGTTATACAACAAAACCCGAGCGTTGGGGAGACATTGGACCAAGTGCATCTTAGTTGCAGAAAAGTACGTTAACAAGCAGCAAAATATGATGCATCTCTTTTGGTTACCTGTGCCAGTCTACGAACTTTTTGAATGCTCCTCGTATGTCAGCCCAGTGCAGACATATTGCGCAGCCATCCAACTAAGGGATGAGAAAACCCTAACCCTAATCATCATCCGCACGAGACTTTTTCCACATCAGTTATGCCTGCCCTGCGAAACGTTCACATCATTGTTCTTTTCATAAGGCATGGACTGCTGGACAGAAGAGCCGGAAGTATATCACGGCCTATTAGGATGGATGCACAACAGCGTAACAGAATTAACTTTTTTTAAAAATTCAATGGCACACTATGTGACTCAAAACAAAGGAACTACACTGGGCAACAATAGCAACTTAACAAAAACAAATGTACACTGTACACATGAGAACCCAGGCAAACTCAACGATGAGTGCTGGTGAAAGCTGGGATGTAGAGACACACAATACAATGCACTAGCCGAATCATATTTATATAGCGCCGATATGCGGAGCTACAGAGCTGGTGTCTGACGGAGATAAAGAAGATCAGCGCCATGGACCTTACAGTTCAGGAAGGATTCTAGGATTTTTACACACAGATAAGAAAAGCAACAATCAGATGCACTGGACTGATAGAACTGCAAACTACCCAGCCTGTGTGATACTTTGAAGCTATCAACTTAAGTGTGGTCAGATGGCATGGAAAAGCTCTCGTCTCTGACGTACTGCTGTTGCTTCCTCTGGCGCTTGCGAGATGTTGCTGCCATGGGAGAACTTGTCGACACAAACGGCTTGTACTTTGCATCTGTTGCTTCAGACTGTCAGTACATGCAGGACAAACAACTGTATTTACAGTACAAATACAAATTACATGTACATTCACTGGCTGACACATATCATTTGAGATTGTACAATCAGTACAAGTACTAATACTGCTACTAAATGCTATATAGCTCTTCATAGGAAACCTATCTCAGAGCTACGGAGCGTCACCCGCCGTATGGGGTCACAGTGTTACCTGCCACTCGACACAAATGAACGCACCCCACCTTAACCCCAGCCAGAGAGGCTGGTACTTGATTTACCTATCCCGGCGGGATGGAAAACTGAGTTGACCTAGGCAGCTGGTTACATACCGAGATGGTTTATCTGCCCGCAGGCAGTCACCCATCAAAGTACTAACCCGGCCCAGCATAGAGTAACTTCGTTGATTGGATGAAACGCGTAACCGCTATGCCAAGCCACCAACCTAATCACCGCATTGATACAAACAGCTTGTACAAGGGGCATTCAATAAGTTCCAGACTGTTCTTCTCAGTAAGCACACAGTGACAGCTGAAAACCAAAACTATTATGAAGTTGTACTGCCACTATTGTACATAACATACCATGATCCCATTTACGACGTCACGTTGTGACGTCATTATTATTAAGATATAAATGATGGATGCTGACGTTTGTTTAGAGAATTAGACTAGAGAATAATCATAAAATTTTCTAGTCACAGAAGGTGTAGAAATCTATTGTAGATTATTCATAGCAATTAGCAGTGACACTTTATCACATTTGCAAGTATTTGAATACCTCGCCCACTTTTGCAGCGATCATTAGTCACCTAGTGATGATGTCAGTGTTGGAGCACTGCTTATGGCAAAACAGTGAGCTGTAGACAAAGCATTTTTGGTTTACTTAAAGCGTTGTTCTTGCAGACTTTTTTTTGCTTGAAAGACATATTGTAAATGAACAATATTACCAGGCATTATTGTCTGATTGATTACGATCAACAATTCGCAGCAATTGACCAGGTATGCTGCAGAAAAGTGTCATTTTTTAAAATGGCAGTGCCACACCGTGCAATTGGCCCATTACAGTTAAGAAAATTGAAAAGATGGGCTGGGAACTGCTACAGCATTTGCCATACAGCCCAGACTTAGCTGCAAAAAATTTTCATTTGTTTGAACCTCAGAGCAAATCACTTGGAGACATTTAGTTTAAAATGATGAAGATGTTCTACAGTGTTTTGTCCGAAAATTTCTACAGGTGCCAATAAAAAAACTTAATGCTGAGGGTTCCAGCCGACTTGTAGAACAATAGGAACACTGTTGTGAACTGTAGGGAGAATATGTTGCAAAGTAACATAACTGTCAACACATGCGATTTACTGTCATTGTATTAAGGACGTAGTCCTGGAACTTAGTGAATGCCCCTCGTACTCAGTGTCTGTGGCTTCAGATTGTACAAAGAGTACTCACAGTACAGAGTACAAACTGCAAGTACAATCAGCATTCACTGGCTGCTATACAGTTCATAGCTAAAAACTATCCACAGTGTGTGAGTGAGTGAGTACAGTTTTAAGTCCAGCTCAATACATTATGTAGGTCATTTTGGAGATGGCCACTCCAGGCATCACTCACACTCGTACTGACAACAAACATAATCAGCAAAAGATCAACCAAAGCAATGCAAATAACCCAAAATACAAAAATAAACTAATTACATACACATGCACACAAACATTATATTAATTACGGTAGCTAAATATTCACACAGTTTGCAAACGTTTTCACGTGCTCCATGCACGGAGTAAACAGGAAGTCATTATAACACAGCCAACATCCAGAAGGTACTAGACAACAATTACATTGAAAATACAGAGTGCTGCATAAAACGTGTCTGACAAGAGGACGTACTTATCGTAGACTGAACAATCTGACATTTTTGGAAACGATTAGCCTTGATCATTGAGGAAAAAGTGGTCATGTTATGTTTCACTTTTTCATGCATCATCCTGTATATCATATGCCAATATGAATGCCAATATGAATGCCAAATCCTGCATCTGTTTATTGGCTGAAGTCATTTTGCGAAGTCACAGATATAGGAAACTACTTATATAAGAAGTACACCCTGGCATTTCAGTGGATACAAACAGTTACTTCATGTTGCTTTGCATCGACGCATGAAGGATCATCAAATGGCATTTCAATATAAGCCAAATTTGGCATTTTAATAAAACTTGGTAAAAAATTTAATACCGGTAGTTTGGAAGTTTGGCACTTTTTGGCATTTTTCTTCCAATTTGGCATTAAATTTTCTGGTTATGCAGTAACAGTTGATTTTTACATCAGTTTCGTATTAATTTGGTAGTAAGAATGACCATCGCAGACAATACTGTTGAAAGTTGCATAATGCATATTTTTGTTAGCAAAATACATTACATTCAATATTTTAGCAAAAAAATAGCTGGCAACTTGACAAACCAGCGAAAAATGACCAAAAAATAAAACAACACGAAGTTACTAGCAGCCACACTATGAGCCTTGCTTGTACTGGTCGGAGTACATGTACGTACGAGACAGAAATACTAACAGTGCGAGTGCGAGGACAAGAGACTAGTCGAGAAGCAACAGCAGACGGCAACTTTTCATACTCAGCCCACACCTTGTCTCGCTCTGTTGACAATGTCGAACCATCTGGAAACTGAATCTACAGTCACACCCACCAACATATCAGTCGCATCCACGCAGTAACATCAAGCACTGCAGATAAGACTATCACTACTATACGAAGGTCATTTAAAAAGTTCGTAGACCAATACAGTTACGCAAAAAAAATATGCATCATATTTTGCTATTTTTAGCATACCTTTCTGCAACTAAAATGCATTTAGTCCAATGTTTCCCCAACACTGGGATTTCGTTGTAGAACAACTTTTGATGATGGTCTTCCAGCCCCCAATTTGCCTTCCAGACTACGTCCCCATCGTCAGCAAATGTGTCTCCTTTCATGATGTCTAATTATAGCCCAATAATAAGTTGTGCAACACTGCAGTGCTAAATGGTACTAACCAGTAACACAATGTCATTGACATTTATACTGTCCATCTATATCAGACTACAAACTTGTTGAATGCCCTCGTAATTTGGATTGCTGCTGGCTGGAAGACCAAGGTCACAATTCTTTCTACAGTGGAATCCGAGCTTTGGAGAAACGCTGGACCAAGTGCATTTTACTTGCAAAAGAATTTGTTGAAAAGTGACAAAATATGATCTGAATATCATTTGCCTAACTATGTTGATCTACAAACTTTTTGAACAACCCTCGTACAAGCTAGATTGGTGACAGCAGCTTCACAGCAGCTAGAGCAACAATGCAGAACAATCTGCCAGTCTAAATTTATGGAACACCAGTTTTGAACATTTCAAGCGATTACTGAAGACGTTCTTGTCCGTTTGAGGATGTGGCACATTGTGACTTTTTTCACTGAAATGTAGTTAGCTATAAGCACACCTACTTGCTTACTTCACTTACTTATTGCATGCACAAAAAGAAATACTTCCAGTTAATCTGCAAGAGATCGAAAAATATTAGAGTGCCACCGCAAGCTATTATCAAGAAAAACAATTAAACATCAGCGTAAGCCAAGAATAGAACAAGTATGCTACAAGAGATGTTAGTGTAATGCATGGCTATAAAGTTAGAGATCTGAGCCACCTGACGGGCTTTCCTCGTGGTCTCGTGTTTTTACGTGCGACAGCAGCTACTGCTGTAGCACGTCTTAGCCATCGCAATTCTGTATGTCTGTCTGTCTGTCCGTCTGTCACATGGGTGGATAAGCCAAAAATGGTGCAAGCTAGAATCACTAAATCTTCACCATTGGCTGATTGGAAGACTCAAGTTTCATGATCCATAAAGCTTCTCCTTAAATTCGAAAAGGGTCACCCCCAGCAAGGGCGCTAAACAAGAGGGGTGGTAGGAAAAATTTACGATTTTTAGCCAAAACGGCTACAGTGCGAGACCGGTCACACCCTCTGGTGAGTGCAAATAAAACACTGTTGCTGGGATCGGTGAGCTTAGATTTTGTTTGCAGTGGGCCTGCCTTCAAACATGCACCGCTGTTGCGCGTTCCCTTTGTGTTTGCTGGGCTTTACTTGTTTAGGTCCGGTTTTTCCATCGCCAATCAAATTAAATTTGATCTCCGATTTACTGATCTTCGATTAACTTGATATTCAGAATTGATCGTCGATCAACCGTGTTTCATTTTTCCATGCATTTCTGATCTCCAATTACGTGATCGGCGATTAGCTGATCCGCCGTCAACTGAGCCTACTTTATGCCCATCTGATTGGCTGACAGTGACTTCAATTTGCAGTGTTGCGCTAAATTACCCAGCATGCGCTGCATGTGGATGCTGTAGCCAGTAAACGTCGTCACAGAAAAGATATCAACAATATCGTCTGCTGTCAAAAATACGTTCTATCGCAAATCAATACGGGAACGTCTATCCATTTTATTTCTTCACAAACACCATGCACAGTATAAATTGATCAGTAGTGACTGATTGCCATGCCTGAAACTTTATTTTAATGCGTGAATTGCCATTCTGACCAGCGACGTGAAGCAATGTTTCTGGTGCAAATAAGCAACGAACTGCAGATTGCCACGTTTAATCGTCAATTATCTGACTTGATCCGCCAATATTCAGCCATCAACTTGATGGGCGATTTGATGGACGATTAGCTGCTAATTGGCGATGGAAAAATGGTCATTGCGATGATCTCAGATCCCAAAGTTGATCGGAGATCAATTTGATCGGCCATCAAATGTGCATGGAAAAACGGGACCTTACTTTCCACGAGCAAAGTTAACATAGTGCCAAATAACTGTGAGTTTGCCAAGTAATAAAAGATGTAAGAAGCTAGACTGAAGCACCTTGACTGTTGTCGTGCGATTAACACCTTTGAAGACTGCACCATAGAGGTTTCCGTCGGTCCATCGGACCTGGACTGTACTTCCAACTGCAGGCGGTCTGACACTGCCTTCTGGCAGCTGCAACACAGCAGTCATGCTACAAACTGCAGACAAACTACAAGAGTCTGCAAGGTATACATAATTATCAAACTAACAAACTATGCAACCTACATGCATACTTTGTTTAACCAGCCCGATTCCCACTGTTAATACTGAACCGATAAACTTAGCAAAAAGCATGCCAACACATGCACACTTTGTTTAACAGGCTGATTTTTCCACAGTAAGCCAGTAACCAAAGTACTTATTGCGAGCCATATTTCTTTCCTCTTGCCTGAAGACAGAATGCTGCCACCAGGCTGCCATCAACTGACCTGCGCTCCAGCTTCAAGAAAGCATTTTCACGCCAGTGAAAACAACAGAGTTCTATACTTGGACACGTAATACTAATTTCTAGACTCCATTGGTTTGCCGATAGTAACCATACTGGCATGGTGATCTAGGAAAACTGTTACAGCAGTAATTTTACAGGCTTGAACCCTTCCTGTTGCCCAAACAGTAGCATCACAGAACCGAGGGACTAAACATGCTACCAAAGGTTAATATCACTGACCTCAATGTCTTCAGGATACATGTCGTTACTGTACGTTCCATCGTCAAATGCCACTTTGTAGTAAACGACGCTAGCCACGAAGAGAACAGTGGCACAGTAGTATTGGCCTTTCTTGTGCCTTGCTACAACACAGTCGCCTGCAGCAACAGGAAGTAGGTTTCTACGGCAACGTCTTTGTTGCTAAACAGCAAAACAATGCAGACAGACATAAACTCAAAACAATCTGGACGTACTGTATTCATATGTCAAAAGATTTTGTTGGAAAAAAATTGTTCCAGATGGTCTAAAGCTGCATAAACACAAAACAACATTCAACAAGAGTGCCAGCCCACTGCTGCAAAAAGTCACTATTCAAGAGTTGAAGTAAAATTTATTATTACTATATGAAAAAAGTGCACATGTATGGAAAATGTACAACCCAAACAAAACTAACTTTGCCTCTAGTTATGAGTGATGATGCATTACTTAAAAAAATTCAGAAATGCCAATTCAGAGACCGGGTAATTAGAGATGCTTCATTATAACTGCTTCCATCCAGCAATCTATTTTTCTACTTAATTCTGATGGAAAGTTCTGACTATTTGTCGTAAGTTTAAGATGTTTAAGAAGCAATGTTAGGGTGAGGGATAGGGTCGGGTTTAAGGTCAGTGTACTGGTGGACCTTCGCAAAAGTGGACCTGACTGTTGAAAGCCTTACTGGTGCAGACGACGGTAGCATGTGCTGTGCACAAGTCACCGAGATGCTGTACAGTAACTTGCTGATTTCAAACACGGCACCAGCAGCATGACCACACGTCACGTGGAAGAAACATTTACAGCCGGGAACACTGCACTGAACTGCGAGCCCTCGTTGGCGACAGTAAATACACTACAGCATAGCAGCCACAATATCAAACCCTGCTTAGCATCAGTTCACAGTGAAACAACTCAAGCTGGAGTGAGTGAGTATGGTTTAATGTCCCACCGGACACAGTATAGGTCATTTCGGAGACGGGGTCAAACTAGAAAGCACTCCAAAAATTCAAACCGTAGACTATTTTACTTAGAAGTTTTAAAACACGATCAACCTAGAAGCATTAGGAAAGCAAAAAGCTCTGCACAGACTGATCATAAATATTACAAACTAAATAAATACAAAAAACATTCTGGCAGTCACCAATCTTCTATGTGCCGACGATACTACGGCGACTGCAACTGACTTCGGGCAAACATCAACACAACTGAAGTGCGGAAGAGCCAGAACACAGACAATGTGCACCCAATGGCCACTTGCTGTGCTTTTCAGTGCACCACCATGCATTTCACACAGAGAGCATCCCTATACAGCATCAACGCCACAACTTTACAACTTCCCAGCCACTTCACAAAATCTCATTCCATAACTTTTTACTAATCCGTCTGACAAATACTGACAGACCCAAAAACATTAAGTTCATTTGTTGCTTCACTTTGGCAAAGAAAATAACTGAATTTATTTATATTACTACTGCCATGAAACACATTCGTTTTTGGTACAAGACAAGAAATCCGAGCTAATGCTAATGAGATGCGCGAGAGCCTATAGCAGTTCCTGTTCGCAGGTTGTCTTGGTCTATCTCCATCCATTTCGTTGCAATTCACTCTTCTGCAGTTGAAAATCTCACACAAAATTACTAAAACCCCTATTTTTGGTTTAGCTGGCCCATTTTCCATAGTTCGTTCAGGTTATACCAGTCTCCCAAAGAAAACTCTCAGAAGTGAAATCTATTAAGATACAGAGCAGACCGACTAAAAAATTTTTTATTTCCATTAACAAATCAGTAACAATAAAGAACTGCAATGTTTAATGAAATTGTGACATACAACAGTCATCTGTCCAGAGAAGCAACGATCACAGAGCCACTGCGATGCCTCATCATCACATGGACACAAAGCTTCACCATAGCAACCTGTTGTTCCATTAGCAACACTCATAAACAGTAGTTCTGCTGTAACACAACTAGTGTGCATTAAGCTAATTCAAAGTACATACACACACTAGCAGAATCAAGTTTGTTGGTGTCTGACAAACGAAACATGCAAACTGATGGCATGGCATAGCAGTAACGCATTTCATCCGATCAACGAAGTTACTCTATGCCAGGCCGGGTTAGTACTTGGATGGGTGACTGCCCGCAGGCAGGTAAACCATCTCAGCATGAAGCCAGCCAACTAGGTCAACTCAGCCTTCTACCTTAGGTGGGATGGTAAAATAAGTATCAGCTTTCAGGCTGAGTAGTAACAAATAGTGATGGTTAGTGCAGTACTGTAGCTGCCTACAGGCGGATCTGAGGTTCGAGCCAATTGGTCCGGTCTAAAGGTCAACAGCTGCCTGGCGCTCGTGATGCTCTGACCAAATGAACCGGGTGAACTCTCGCAGTGGCAGTTCACTGCTATGACGACAGCACTATAAACATTGTTGCGACTATTACTCTATGGCTATTACCATCTTGTTGTCACATGATATTTTGTCTGCAGTGTAGTCGGAAATATCAAATAAAGCAAGCTATCACATGAAATCTGCCAATTACAAAATAATTTTGTCAGAGATGTAGATGTGCAAAATAGTCAACTGGTACAATACAATATTAAACTAGAAAACATTCTAGTTTAAAATTTTAGCTATCAGACATTTTCTGCAAAAGACACTACGAGTAATACAAAGATCGAGCATGTCTTACAGAAAACGGCAAACGAATTACGGCTTAGTCTGGTAAATAAACATTTAGCAAGTTAGTTCGGCCTAAGAGATGACTCTGTCCAGATCACAGTGTGTATGCTCAATCAAACAACTCACTCTGATGTACAGACACTCCACAGCGATCACAGACAATCAGCGGACTCGACACGGAGAGATGATCAGATGCTGGTTGTCGCTGACTGGCCCGAGACTCAAACATTTGCAGTGGAACAACTGGCTCTGTCTTTACAACTGGCTCCATCTTCACAAAGGCCTGCACTGACAAACGCTCAGTGCCCTGAAAACACAAAACTCCGTATGATGTGATGCGGTCACAACACCAGAAAAACGTAAGATGTCAAGGCTTTCATGGCTGCTGAGCCACATATCTGGAACACTGCCAAAAGAAAGAACAACATCTCGGTCATTGTCGATTATTTGACTCTTTGGAAAATCATCACACCCATACATCACAATCTTAGACCTGCCTGTGTTACTATTAGCCTTGAAGTAGCTCTGCTACTAAGACAACTGCAACTGAATGATTACAATTGACTGCTATATGCTTAATGAGGTCCGGGAACCTGTCACACCATGTATGCAGTGTTCAAAGACATAGACGTAATGGCAATACGTTACGCCATATTCCATCAAGACAACGAACAACAATAAAGTTTTCAGCAATTACGACAGCTGAAGACATGGCAAGGCAAGACATGATGGTAAAGATTTTTCTAGCATCTGTGACAGGCAAAGTTAAAACTAGACACAATAATAAACAACTTTATCAATTACCGGCACAAACAGTGAGCAGACTGAGCAGTGTGGCTGCAGAGCTGCTTCACGCTTATTGTACTCGATGATCGCAAAAATGTTGGTAGGCATGAACTGCAGCAAACCAGAGACTGAACGTATCCGATTACTGATACGAGTACCTCCTACAACCATAGTCACTGTACGCTGCATCAATTGACAAAGAGTCACCAGTGAGTAAGTGAGTGATCGAGTAGAGTTTAACCACAGTACATATATACGCCAAAAGCGAAGTATGCGCACGGCTTATTACGACTGTGGTAGTGCTATTTTGGCTTACCATACCAGGCTCACCGCACCAAAATGTGCGTTTTGACCAAGCAATGGCAACACGTCCGTAGCAACATCGATGTCACAGCATTACGAAATACTGCAAAAATCCTTTGTTATAGCATGTTTGGATGCTGCTAAATAATCACACGTGTACTGTCACATCATATTCACTATTTTTCACAAAACGTTGAGTTCAATTAAGGTGAATTTAACCCGAATTAGTGAGAAGTTTGAGATCTGCCACCAGTCTGCGAACTGACAAACTATTACCCCATTATAATACTTCCATACAAATTGCACTTTATTATGTGTTTTAGCACATACTGTACATAGTGCTAATATAATAATAACAATAAAGTGAAAGAACGGCAACACAATATTATACAAGCACACAAGGCAACGAAAATATGTGGGAGGCGTAGCGGGCTTGGCATGTGAATTGGCTTGGCAGCTATGGAAAGCTGAAGGTGACTTCTAATACAAATATAGCCTGTTGCAAATACTACGGCCTTTGGTGCATATATATGTACTGTGGTTTAACATTCTGCCTGATGCAGCATAGGTCATATTGGCAATGCACATACACATAATAATGGAACAAAAGTTTTAACCTTCACAGAAAAACCTAACATGGTACACAAAAACTCAAAAACGACATAAACCTAAAATTTTAAGAACCTTCCAAGCGGTTAGTGATGAAGATGTTGCTAAGACATGCCTGTTGTTAGAACTATTATTCATAAGGTCTGGAGCATATCAATTAGACATCTTCTCTGTCAGTGATGTTAAAGTGATGATTGACAGTCTGTGCACGATGTAATTTGACTGCACGTTGATTAGTTGCACTTTCTGCTTTTTTTCATTTTCTTTTTATTTTTCATCATTTTGGCTTTGCACTTTTGTTTGTACCTTGTGTATGATGTTCATAATAAATATATAATATATTATTTATGTGCATATGTAGCAGTAATGGCAGTTCTAACTAGAAGGCGCTCATCAGAGCGCACATCTCCGCCTAGTGAAGTGATGTAAACACAAGGAATGGGGAGGCAGAAGGAAGAACCGCTTTGCTGCAGGAAAGGGAAGTTAACGTAACAGCCGGCGTTGCTGCTTGCACTGTTGGTGCAATGAAGTGTACACAGACACACACATGCACACACAGTCCAACAGCCACTGTCAGCTTTAGCAAGTTCTCCAAAGACCTTAACTAATCACATCTTTACCATTTTCACAAGCTAGAGTACCCTTTCTGACATCCAATGTTCAGTTTGGGGAAACTAGGCTGACATGCAGTAAAAAATTTACACGTTGAACAAAAACTGAAAGTAAACATTTTCTGCTTTTGCAGACGTTATTCAGAAAAAAAACCGTCACTCAGAAATACCGGGCAGCCTTTAGCATGAAACTCTCTGCTTGCATCCATCCACCATAGACACCAACTCTCTCTTGGCTGTAGTTGAATCTAAACTAAAAACTCATCTGCTCACCACCACCTATAGTTCACTGTAACTTGGTATTCTGCCAGCATCTATAAAGCTATGGCACTGTGACATTATAGAAATCCATATTGCTGTAAATATGAACCCATCAACACTAGTTCAGAAAAAAATACAGCACAGACAATGCTGACAAATTTAACAGAAGCAAAAATATGAAGAACTGGTATTTCAACAAACATCTACCTGAATCAATGGTAATAAGCTTATGCTTCAATTTCCTTGACGATGTCGGCAATGATGCATAACAACGTTTATGAGATGACTGAGTCGCAACTGTCTCTACTGTCTCAAGTTTGACTACTTTTGTATCAACCACTGATGAATCCATAGAAAGCATGACATCATCAGCTTCAGCATCTAACGTCTGTGATGCAGTGGAAGTGGTAGCTGGCCGGTGGCTGGCTATAGACTGTGGAAATGACATGCCTGCTGATGACTGATATATGCTTGGAGACTGAGCAGCATCAGTAGACGGTGCATACAAAGCATATGACAGTGTACTAGTTCCAGCTGTGAACACTGCTGAAGGACTTGACAATACAGACGAAGATAATGACATGAAACCACTGCCAACATATGTCACTTTAGCTGGTTTACTGCCGCCCAGGCACTCAACACCCAACCTCGCAATATTCTGCAAATGTTCAGCTTCTACAGAATCTGACGGTGAGCTGTCCTTTGTAGGTTTCTGCAATCTCAGCTTCTCTGTGACACCTTCATGAACATCAATATGGGACTCGTCTGTCTCCGTCAAGCCCATATTCTTGCTGGCAATATTCTGCAAACATTTGATTTCTGCAGGATCTGGTGGCAAACGGTCCTTTGGATGTTTCTGCAGTCTTGGCTTCTTTGCGACATCCGTCCAATCGCCAGCATGGCATTCGTCTGTTTTCGTCGAGCCTGTATTCTTGCTAACAATATTCTGCAAACGTTCAGTTTCCACAGGATATGGTGGTGAGCTGTCCTTCACAGTTCTTTGCAGTCTCGACTTCTTCACAATGTCTTCACGATCATCAGCATGGCATTCAGCCATCTTCATCAAGCCTGTATTACTGCTGGCAACATCCTGCAAACATTCAGTTTTCACACGATCTAGTGGTAAACTGTCTTTTGGAGGTTTCTGCAATCTTGGCCTATCTGTGGCATCTTTGTTATCACCAGCATGGCGTTTGGCTGTTTTCGTCAAGCCTGTATTCTTGCTGGCAATATTCTGTAAACGTTTGGCTTCTGTAGGATCTGGTGGCAAGCTGTCCTTCGTAGGTTTCTGCAGTCTCGACTTATTCGTGACATCTCCAGGAGAATCAGTACAGTGTCCGACTGTCTTCAAGAAGCCGGTGCTCTTGCTGATGTTTTTGCTGCCAGTCAATGCACTCAGCCTGAAGGTTTTAGTGTCACGCACAGTGGATGCCGCAGCAGCTTTCAGTGGCAGGTTTAGTACTGGAATTCGTCGACTCACCTGCGGCTTTATCGCACTTGCTACATCCCTATGTACAAACATCACATTATCACTAGCAATGAGCAGAAAGTGGCTGACTGAATCATTACAATGAATCAGCAGCTGTTGCATATGCTATTAATGCAGCTGATATTCTCAGACATAATGCAACCTGATACAAAAATTTCTAAAGTCTATTCTAACTTCGAAAAGTTTAACTGCTACAATTCAGTAATTTTAAACCAAAACTAAATGGTAAAAGTCAACACACAGCAATGAGCTCTGTATCCACCCAAACGCTATTAATAATACGTGGTGATGATCTGACCTTTACCTTAACCTTATCAGTTTATTCCAAGTTGCACAACAGGCAAACATTTGTTGAAAATATATCCACACATACCATGGCATAGCCTGTATTGCGGAAACAACATTCAACTGACACAGATGAACAAACAATCATGTAGTTAAAATGAAATGCAAGTGGCAAGCAAAAATACTTATTGGCATCTAACTAGTATAAGTACAACAACCAATCACCAGTAGTGTCATAAACGAACATCCAATTATTCCCCCAAATAGCACAAACAAAACAAGAAATTTGAGCTAATGCTCACGAGATGCGTGAAAACCTATAGCAGTTCCGGTTCAGTAGTTTAGCTGAAAATCGGGGTGTTCATGCTAAGTTAATATACAAATACCAAATTCTCTATCTGGATCGCATAACGATAGTTCCGTGACGCCACCTTGTGAATGATATTGACTTGTGTCGCAGCCCAAAATCGCCAACGAATCCATAAAACGCCCTATTTTGGCGTTCAAGGTCATTCAAGGTCATTGAATTCAACGCCAATCAAAAGCCAGTGTACGACTTCCTATTAGTGATTAATAGTAACCTAAGCCCAATCTCGCACCGTTACTGAGATACAGCGACTTATTGGCCAAAAATCGCAAATTCTGCCCACCCCCTCTCATTTAGCGCCCTTGTTCGGGGTGATCCCATTCGAATTTATGGAAAAGCTTTACAGTTCCTGAAACTAGAGTCTTCCAGGCAGCCGACGGTGGAGATTTGGTGATTCTAGCTTGCACCGCTTTTGACTGATCCACCCGTGCGACAGACAGACAGACGAACAGAGGGACGGAGAGAATTGCGATGGCTAAGACGCGCTAAAAGCAGTAGCTGCTTTCGTGCGTAAAAATTATGCAACCAAAATTTAAAACTTTCCAAAATGCAGTCTTTACAGTCTTATCTTATCTACACCACACATTTAACGATCTGTTTAGATTAATAACTGATGCTGGCTGGTGACTCTTTACTCCATAATTTAACTAAATATTCCAAGATTATAGAGTAATAAACTCTGGTGATCATAAACAATGTACTTGTGAGTAGCTGGTGCGGGTGTCAATGAAGTCTTGGCTGATCGTGCTGCGCATTGCCTGCGATCGCGCCTTGGGTAGAGCTTACTGAGCTCATCCTCTGGGTGATTTCCAACCTCAAGACCAGCACGCCACAGCTCATACCTGTCTGGCTGGAATTCACGCACAAATGGATCCATGCTTATATGCACCATCTCATCATTGCAGCGGCACTGCACAGACAAAGTTAGCAAATAAAGTAAGTAACTAAATCATAGATATATAGAAAATCTCTAATGCACTAGCCAAATAGGTAGAAACTGATCAAGATTGTCTTCAAAAATCATCTGAAACAGTCAAGCTGCACGCAGAATCACTTGAGATCGTGAGGTAACTGGTTCCACAACGTTAGATCAGCAATTAAAATAGCCTGATGGGCAAACCAGCTATAAGTGTTAAGTTGACAATGAAGTATGATGAACTGGTGTCGCTTGGCTAAATGCAGATAAAAACTAGAAATTTTGGGGCAAGGCCCAACGTGAGACCGCCCAATGCCGTAAGTCCAAATGGGAGAAAAAATTTAGGGGGTTGAAATTCTTCAAGTAGCAGTAATGTGGCCTGAACTCCAATGCATTAGTATATGCAAAACGCCCAGCACCGACTTAGGGTGGGTCAACATCCGTGCCTGTAACTTTTTTGTTAGTGGACCAAACTTCACCAAATTTTTTTTGTTAGATCCCGAAGAAATCGTCCTCGATCAAGTTTGTTTCCTAGTTTTAATATCTATATCGGTTCTTGGGATAATCACGGTCATTTTAAGTTGAAAGTTGTCTGAGATCAAGCCAAATTTTCGACTTTCTGGCCATCCCAAATTTCTGGGGTGCGAGCCCACCACAAATTTGTGCATAAGTGATCATGCCCACCCTATGGCCCATCATGTGGCAAACTTTCATAGGAGTATTCCTTTTACCCCCAAAGCTACAGGCATGGATATGTCAAATTTAAAGCCAATTTTGGACCCCCCCTTTGAAAAAATGTAAGGGGAGCCTCCATCCCCAGGGCAAGGTGCACTAGTAAAACTTAGTCACTCTCTAGTGTGTGTAAAAATTTGGGGACCCAGCACCCCTTAGGGACCAAAATATAGTCTTCCGAAAGTCTATTTGGGTGGGTATGATTTCACCACTCAATCTCCGTGATTAGTGGACCAAAATCTTCTTTCACCCAATGCGGGAGGAATCGTGGTACAAAATGTACTTGTCCGATTTTGAATAACATCATCTGTTCAAGAGATATTTGCAGCTGAAGTTTGAAGTCAACCTAAATCGGACCAAATTGCATGTTTTTTGGCCCCTAAAATTTTGGACCGGTGTTATAAAATTCGGCCAAGTACTTATCACTGTGCAAAATTTTGCACTGATCGACCAACGCATCTCAGAGATTTCACATTTAAATAAATAATAAATAAAACATCTTGAGTAAAACATAAGCCCACTCCGCAAGTTATCGCTTCCGGGCAGACTGAGATGTGACTTCAGAGGCTGAAGTGAGATGCGAGGTACGATAACAAAATGAGATGAAAACAATTAATAAACTGAACCCTGTAAACTCAAGCACGATTTGACCAATATCAACATCAAATGTACTTAATTCCTCCACTGCGACCCAATACTGACCCGCAAACCAGATGTCATGTGCATAATTACTGGAGATCTGTTCTGTTTCACAAAGTTAATTATACTCAGGCTTTGTTTCATTTCATATAACTAAAATTACAACATACAATTCTTGACTACGTTATATCAATATTCTTTCTTTCTGTGCTTTTGCTAAACCGTCAACAAAACGTTCAAAGATGTTCAGACAAAACACAAGAAGCTGTCCAGTTCGAGAGTTTAAAACGACCAATTTTGGTCACTCACATAACAGAGAATCTGAAAAAAATGACAAAACAGAAAAAAAACAGTCGTTACCAAGGTGCAGTATTTTCCATAGTCGATCCAGCGTTCAGAAGCAAAGTTAGTGGACTCTGCACAATTGTAGCCAAGATTGTAGCCAGCGTGATATGCATATGGAAAAGTAATCATGAACTCTCCCTTCTCCTGCCATGTCTACAGTGTGCAATTAATATTTTAATAAGTTAATTAGATCGAAACAATGAGTGATTTCACAACACTCATTAAATTTTTATCTGCTGTTTGTTAACTGGTAAATATCTCACCTATTATTCAGCTATAATCGTCACAGAGTGACAGAGAATGGGCAAAACTGTACAAAATGGCATCAACATGTATAAGTTGAATCTGCAGCAATTCTGAATGCATCCAGTTAATGGCATAATTATCTACAGATATTGTACATATGTGTAAAAATAAATGAACTAATAAACAAAACCTAACATAAAAAATATGGAATATTCAACGGGTAGATATGATGCAAAATTTCACTCAGATAACAACAGGAGGCCCCAACAAATGCTGACTGACAGTGAAAAAATAAGTGACACAGATGGCATACAACTAGCTGAGAATAAAACATAAAATTAAAATTCATACAAAATTCAATAAAACTAGATAATATTATAGAAAAAGGATCTGTAGCACATGGTATCAGCAAAGGCTTAGCACCTGTATAATGGTGCACTACAGCATCTACAGCGTGTGGCCAAAAGTGTGTCATAATGGCGGCGGCGCGAACGCTCGATTCGTTGTTTGCGAGTTAAATTCAAACATCGTAAACAACATTATTTCAACAAAAGCGCTTACCTGACGTTTCAGATTTTTT
>Ga0056128_1003664_pt1 | contig 18988 bp, 13 predicted proteins | sample WorMetLIZISLAND2_FD_71113 | JGI IMG/M metagenome (GOLD analysis project Ga0056128, IMG submission 71113) | Marine gutless worms symbiont microbial communities from Max Planck institute for Marine Microbiology, Germany - Olavius geniculatus... ... | reverse complement strand
TTGCACTGTGTCGCTAAAATTTTGCAAGCAAAGAGCCTTGACAGAGAGCTAATTATTCATAAAAAAGTTTTCTTAGCCAGGGTACATCCATTACAAACAGACGACAGATAGCCAGATGACAGACAGATAGACACCTCATAGCAAAGCTTACAGCTTAATGGTCGGCACAAAAATGCTGCACCGTAGCAGCCTAAATAAAACCAGATATTTTCAGTAAGCAATATTTCTCAAACTCCGATAAAATTTTAAGAACGGAGTTTTAACAGTAAAATACACACTGGACACTGTTAAAATCCGATTAGTGATTACTTATAGTTTTATGGGTGGCCAGCGTTGATAAGCTTTTGCTTTTCTGGCAGCCCACCTTCAGTTTATGCTATTGTATTTCACTACTGTTTATGTGTTTGGCAAATAAATACTCTGTCTCTCGCGACCAGGGGACACTAAAAGTACAGAAATATTTCACGCCTAACAGAAATTTGTAAATATGTATACAAACATCGGTCCTTGTGGTCTAACCGCCGGTGTTATATTTAGTTGCCAATCATCCATGACATTCACTGACAAACAACAGTAAATATAAAATGCTCGTATCAACCACAAAGTACTGAACGAAAGTCACAAGCAAAACAACAGAGAAAAAGCTGACTTGCACATGAAATTGAAACCTAACATAACGTTAAACAACCGACCCAACTCTATGTTTGGTCGCCATTTGCCTTTTGCGTGATCGCGAAGTGCTTCGAGATAAGGCGTGATTTCATCGAAGTTTGTTTGTTTACACCGCGAAAAGTGTGTTAAGTTTGAGATATAATTCATGTTTTCTCATTCTTGTAACCTTTGCTTATTGTCAGTGCAACGTAAATCGAATAAAATTGCCAATTAGCATCATGTCATCTACAGCAGTGGAGTTGTCACTCATTTCCAGCCCAGGTTTCTGTGTGAGCCGGTGTCCGGCTTGCCCAATAGTCAGCTGTGTTCATATAATTTCAGATCAGAGACGTATATAGTGGTTGTGTTTTTTCGGCTTTCCGGAAAGGTGCAGTGATTTGTTGCAGTCTTGACCTGGACCGTTCCGGATTGACCGCAAAAAAGAACGCCGTTGACCCTAGCCTTGTGATACACGGCTCAGATGTCAGTCAGATTGAAAGGCTTAAACATTAGGCTACGTTGACCCGGAACAGATGTCGCCACGCCCACAATTCGAATTGTCTATAGTGTAAATAAAGTTCTAAACAAGTGCTTTGTGCCCTACAAATTTATTTTCTCAATAAACAAAAGTGCTAGCTAACAAGCCGGTGAATGCACACACCTGTATGATTAGCTTTACGCACAGTAAAGTGCACAAAACTAAATTAATCGATACGTAACCACATATAAGTTCCATAATCTGGTGCGAAACAGAAGTGTAAACAATGTGTTTGATTGGCTGACATGGTGTGACGTCAGTCACCCTCCTGCGCTGCACCAGCTTTACACACTTCTAACCTGGAATGTTTTTGGATTGACACGGGCCCTTCCAGAGCTATTAAAAAAACACAAAACTTTTGTTCCGAAAACAATAAAAATCGACTTGGAGCAGCCCAGACCTGGTTAGTGACTGGCACAAATTCTGAGACATTTGGCGCAGAACAAAACTGCAGAATGTATATGCTTTATTCAAAAATGTGACCAGACCGATATTTTTCTTGATCAGGCAAAACATCATGTGGATTTGGTTTCACCTGTCAGCCTAAGCTTTAATGAGGCCACTGTTTACGTTTTCTATCAATATCTGTTTGTTCATATCTGTTTTATTTTCTGAAGATTTTACGTAAAATTTCAGTTCACTTGTCGACGGATATGACTTAAACTTCGAAGTTTTGTTTATTTTAGAATGCATGACATTGCTTATGTTTCAGATGAGTAGCTTGCTGAACAATGTTGCGAAGGCAGAAGAGCATTTGCGACTTGTGTACTCAGGGGACAGTGTTCTCTCGTGTAAGTTTGTATTTTGACAGTCACACTGTCACAGTCATTATAAAATAATGTTCGGATACTCTTTAAGGGCCTGTTACATTTTATGCATGAAGTAAATCTATTAGCAATACCAAAATTACGATCTATCCGTAAGTCTAATCTCGAAAACAGGATCTTTGGATGCTGATTACAAATTTCTTAATCGCAGATCTTAGGATTGCACATGTGCAAGATAGTCGGGCACTTAAGCTGCAACAGTCAACAACAAACCTGGATAGCATGGAGCCTTACATTGCAGTATATTGATTTGTCTTCTAAATTCTTTATGGCCAGAACAGAATTGTAATTTACTTGGAACTTATATTTTAGCACAGCTGTTACAGTTTTATAGCAGATCATATATGCAAAAAAAACTACTTTGATAATGTTGAATTTTTGGCTCATCATTTGTTTGTCTCTTTGTGTTGCAGATACTGTGGATGAAAATGATGCGGAGGAGGAAACTGAGGCGGAAATTCCCAGTAGGAAACGCCCGAGACCCGATACATTGGATGACACAGGCGAAACTTTACCATCTCTCCAGGTTGCTGATGTAGCCTACTTCGAATTGTGCCGGTAGTGTTTGGTCTGATTTTTACGCGGTTATGTTTAAATGGGTTTCTCCATTTGGTTGTGGGTCTGCCTAGATAACTCATAACCGTTATCAACCGATTTCCAGTTTTTTAATGGCAGGTGCTAAATTCACATAATACGTATAATCAAGATTTGTACTTGTATACTGTTAGTTTAACAGTCGGCACTTTGTCATTTTTGACTACACAGTTTGTGTACTGCGTCATCGTTGTCATCACTTTTGTTTCAGTTCGTGAAAGATAACATCAACCAGTATTGAATTTTGCAGTTTTTGGTCTTCTCAACGAAACTACAAAAATTAATCGTAACTAGTCGATTCATTTTTGTAGAATAATCCATCAGAAAATTTTTAATTGCGAGTGTTTTGTATGTTTGTTGTGCAGGAAGTATTGTCGGATTTGAACAAGTCGATGTGCCTACGCCTTGACTCTATCGAGAGCAAACTGAAAACATTGGATGAGAGAACAAAATTCCTCGAGAGTCAGATGGGAGAGATACTTCAGAAACAGTGTGCACATTCCTCGAAGGCCGAGTAAATAAGCGACAGCGCAGTAATGTAGTGATGATAGTTTAATAATGGTATTTATTAGTAATTAGTTTTAACAGCAATAATATTACTAATACTAAGATTTAACATGGTAGATAAAAGTACCTGTGCATGCAGTCTGCACAGTGTTGGACTTTTTTATCAGTCTGACGTGAGTTATAACAGTGATATCAGTATTAATGACGATATTAATGTTCATACACTAATGTTAGTGTTATTACGAAAAGAGGCCAAGTGCTAGTGTGATATGGACTTTCCAGTATTTCATGAGACTTTATCATCATGTTAAGCATTTAATATATACCTAACATTGGAAAACCTAGCAGTGAATTCTTTTAGTTTCTCTTAGTATATTTCTATTAAGGAGGCTGCACACAAGCTGTGAGTGAGACGGTAATAGGCCTGCGTTATATCTGTGAGGCTTTTGATGAGACCCCAGTCTTTAGAACTAAAACTTAGTGTACTGGTCGCATGTGCAGCTCCTGGAGCATTAACACCAAGTTCGGTTTATTTGCATCTTTTTGCTTTTTGAATTTTGAGCCTGTATCGTATCTGTATGTACTGGCAAGATCTGTAATGTGACCTATAGAATGGCTGCATCATGTTGTTGTGTCATAGACACGGGTCTGAATCCGGATATTCGTATATGCAATGCGTTCCACCAGACACAAATTTGCATGTATTCCAATCGTGGTCATTCGCATTGGTACGAGTATGGGTTACCTGTGAAGTAGACTACATGTAAATAGCAGTATTTCAATTTATACAAGCAGTGACACATATCGTCAAAACTTGCATCAATGTTGAATTGTTGATTTTTAGAGATGCACGAGTAGTAAAAATATTAACAAGAAGTGAAAATATTGTTGTTTTATTCACAAAAAAAATTCACTCGTAAACTAAACCCAGACTCATACTCGTGTCTATGTGAACACACAGCCTTATAGGAGCTCTTTTAAAGTCTTTATTGTTGATGAGCTAGGAGTTAAATTCAGCTTTAGGTTTTGTTATGATAGTTTTCATTGTGTGACTGAGTATTTTATGTTGTTTTGTTGCTGTGTACAGAAGCTATCCATCAGTAATGACAAGTTCTGGAGCAATTGTCATTGGTCTGCCTCAGGATAGATCTGCCACAGGAAGTGGTCTGTAATGCTCACTTATGCTCAGGCCTGATCATGGTCCTGAAATTTGTGAAATTATACAAACTGTCGTTAAATGTCCTGAAATCCACAAGCTGTCTTGAAAATTGAACATTCATTTGTCCTGAAATTTGGAAGCATACTCGATTAAGTTACACTTCTAAATGCATAATTTGTGCAGTAAAATCTAATTAAATCTGTACTCGTTACATGCACTCTGAAGGTTTTTTTGTGGCCAAAAATGCATTTGTGGCCGGCGCTCCATTCTGGATCCCAGTGGGGGAGCTTATTGCGCTACACAGACATATTAGCCAGTCGGGAGGGGCTTGCTGTTCCCCTAGAAGCCTACCACTTGCTTAAAACTTATTTTGTCAGTATTATTTGTTCTGAATAATGTTGAAAAAAATTGTCTTGAAAAATTTTTTTTGTGCTTAGGCCTGTATGCTGATTTCCCAGGAACATGTATATCTGTTGACTGGCGATGACACCTGCTAGCCAAGTTCTGGGTGAAAATTTTTGACAGACAACTGCAAATTTTTGACAGAGAACATTATGGGCCCTCAAGATATTAATTTTTCTGACATGGGATATTTTTAGTGCCGAACTTTGCATGTTCAGAAGAAAATTTTTTGGATAGGAGGGAAATTTTTTAACATGTTAAAAATCGGATGGGAGAAATTGCCACTAATCTTCTTCTATGATGCTGGTTACATCTACAACAAGCTGGCCCTAACTGTATGCATTTTCAAATGTGATTCTAGCAGACTGAGCGGCTTGATTAGATTGGTGTCTGCAAAGCGTTAAATTGCTGACGCTACTCCAGATGACCTGAGAAACTTGTCGTGCAGAATTCTGTTCTTACTGGTGCCTTTTCCTTGCACAGCCAAACTAAGTAATTGACATATTCTCGATGCTGTCCATTCTTTTACAAATGTTCTTTAATTGTAATTTTTCTTGTGGTTTATTTAAACTGGGAACCAGGCATCCAGGGTTAGATGAAAACCAAGTGTGTGTGATTGTATTACTGTTACTATTATTATTATTTTTAAAATGTTAAATCATATTATGTATATGCATATATAGTGTATGCATTGTTGTAGATGAAGATTCTGGCTCAGGATGTGCTGTTGTGTTTGGTAATATATTTTTTGTCACAATTGTTTAGTGTTTTCTTGTAGGGAGACTAAAATATGCTGACTTTTTCTTTTTTCTGGAAAAACAAATCACGGAGATGGATTTCAAATGCTTGTCATTATGTCATTGTATCTATTTGATAATGTTTTCAATAACGGGACTTTTGTCGTCAAAAATTTTAATGATCACACTTCTGTTAATCACTGAATTTTTAAAAGAATTATTTGTGCGATTTATCATTATTTTTTACACCTAGAGCTGCTTATTTGTGATGGTGTATGTGCTCCTGGTTACTAAAGGTGTGTTTTGGCAGGTCAAACATGTTGAACAGCATAAACGTGTTTAACTTCCATAATAGACTGTGGTTGACTTGTTTCGTGAACAGACGACAACCATTCAAAATCGCAAATGTTTACAAAGTGCTCATTATGCAGCCAGGCCACACCCATGCCAGGCTCCAGCTAGTAACTCTGGAATTTCCTGTCATAACCGGCTTGCGTTGGCGATGTTTTATTAATAACCTTAGCCAAAACAGAAAAGCATAGACAGCGACTAGTCTCTGTTGACTTATTCGACAAGCAGCATTTGTTGGTTAGCTTAAACAGCTTTGTGAAGTCTCGAATGTTTGCTGACTGTAAAAGGTTAAAAGGTTAAAGGTGGGGATTTAGCTTTAATGAGAAGTCCATCTCAGAGCTACAGAGCGTCAGCTGCCATATGGGATCACACAGTGTTACCTGCCACTCGGCACAGGTGAACGCACCCGCCTTAACCCCAGCCAGATAGGCTGGTACTTGATTTACCTACCCCGGAGGGATGGAAGGCTTAGTTGACCTAGGCGGCTGGTTACATACAGAGATTGTTTACCTGCCTGCAGGCAGTCACCATCCATGTACTAACCCAGCTCGGTGTACAGTAACTTCGTTGATCGGACGAAATGTGTTAGTGCTACGCCAAGCCACCAACCCATGTTGGACCTACCGAAGTCATGGCTTAAGTGGAAGCTGAGCTGATAGGTCTGTGATGTGTATGTGTAGATGGTGCATGTGACAAAATTGCTGGCAACTCATTTTCAGGCAGTGCACTTGATCTGTCTTCACTAAGCCCTAATGTCACCCTCATCACTCTCAATACAGCAGGTATGCTGCTATGTCAGTGTGTGATATTTTTACCTTTTTTACCTTACCTCCGGGGTGGTCAAGCTGTTACACCTGCCCAGTGCTGAGGCCATATCAGTTCGGTCCAATGCGCATCCCCGAACGTAACCATAAGGTTACAGAAAACTGCTATGAAATCGTGGATGGCTGTGAAGCCATAGATAAATGGCTGTGAAGCCACAGACAGCTGTGAAGCCAAAAGTTAACCAGTGCATGAGCACTATCCACTGGTAAAGTACAGTACTTTCATCGTATCAAATTTTAGACTGCATTTTGTTGGCTTCTACTCTGCGGATTTTTAAAATCTTACAGGTCATCGGAGCAGTAAGCCCCACCACCATGTCAAGGTGGCCGACCATGGTGGGGATGGGTTATATCACATATATATGAAATATGTAGCACTGCAATAACTTTATCATCACTTGAAGGATGCCTAAGATGACATTCTATGGATTAACTCAGCATAAATTATGTCGATGATTTTGTAAGTTTGTTTGTCTTTGTGTTTCTGTGACCATTTTGATCACACACAGCGTAGTGATTAACAATGCTTTGCCCAAACTGTGTGATGCATCTGGTATTCACTGTTCAGTAATAATAACAGTAATAAGTATATTCTGTCTGAGAGCAATCTAAGTTTACTTAGCCAAAATGCTTATTTTCATTTTACCATTTTGTATGCATTATGATGTTTAATATTTATTATTGATGGTGAAAGGCAGTTGCTGAGACAAAATGCAATACTAATAGTTTTGCTATTTTCTCAAGAATGCATCAGAAAAACGTCTGCATAATTGTAAATGTAAAAAAGGTAAAGATGGTTATAGCTCTTAATAGGAAACCCGTCTACAGAGCATTGCTTGCCATATGGGATTGCACAGTGTCAGCTACCACCTGACACGGGTGAACATGCCCTGTCAGAGAGGCCAGTACTCGATTTACCTACCCCAGAGGGATGGAAGGCTGAGTTGACCTTGGTGGTGGTTATATACCGAGATTGTTTACATGTCTGCCGACAGTTACAGTCACTGTCCAGAGATACATTTGCGAAAAACTCGTTTATTTGGCTGCGAGCGCTCCTGAGGTTTTCTCTAATTGGGTGCTGTACAAATTGATGCATTCATTCATTCATTCATACCCGTTTAAGTAGTGACCACTTGATAGTGACCCAACTGCGAGTCAAACTCACAATTTTCAGTCACAAGTTCGACACCACCAAGCCAATGCTGTGTGTTTCAGTTGATGACATTGTTTGATTACAGATGATTATCCAAACGGATGCTGGCTCGGCAACGAGGAAATTCCTGATCAGCGTGTCAGAGTTCCTATATCACAGAGGTGAATGATGCTTTACTGCTCTCCGTGAGTCAAAACACGTTTGTCTGTGCATTAATTTTCATGTGGCAAGGAAATCAGAAGTGCATTGTTATATTACACAAATGTGGTTTAGGCTGTTTGGACTATGAACTATTGTTGTGATACGATTAGTTCATTATGCAAAACATGTTCAGACAGACTCTGTTACTAGCCTATAGCGTATTAGAGTCATTTTATAAGCTTTATTGATAATCGATAAATAATCATAAAAAAGTAAAGGTGTCAATTTGTATAGCGCCTCTCGTGTGCATGCCTCTAATGTGCTTTTTTGTCACTGACCAGAGCCGCCGGTCGCACAGCCACCGCATGCATCCTGCAGACACAGGCTGGCGCAGTGGCCAGGTACGCAACCCCAGTCAGCTGTACCAAGGTCCCCACCTTCCGTAACCCATATAAATGGGTTAATACTCATTTAACCAACCCCGGAGGGATGGCAGGCTGAGTTGGCCTTGTTGGTTGACTGATAGCGGACGCTTTACTTACAAAGTTTTTTAATAAATAAGTATTTTGGTCCTTGAAAGCTGTGGCATTTTTTCCTAGAGCGTTTTGGAAAGCAGTGTTTGTGACTCTATGTTAGTCCTGATCTGGTGTTATGTTTGCGCAGTGATCTGCTGCACATAGAGTCCAACTGCCAGACACCTGAGAAGATGGCGCTAGCGTTGCTGGACTATCTATTCGATCGTGACACTCAGGCCTGCTCTAACCTCAGCGGACTTGGCAAGCACGGCAAGAAAAGACTGGATCCACTTTTTATTTATGGCTTAAGATGTACGTGTATTAAAAAACCGGCTGTTTTGTATTTATTCTCAAATTTTAGCATCCTACTTTTAATCCTGTCAAACTTGTCTGTTTTTTAGCTATTTTTAGCTTAGCTGTTTCTAATTCTTACTGTACTTAGTACGTGCATTTTTTTTGCTTTAGATACAGGGGTTTCAGTAGTTTACTATTTTTTAAAAATGATGGGTTTGTGATGATGCTACATAATGTCATGGTGCACTGATTTTTGTTGCTTGACAGGACAGTTATGTATGACTAGACTTAGTTATGTGATGGCACTGGTGTAGTCGTAAACAGGTTCTTGAAGTTGCTGTGTGCTGATTCAGTTATTGTTTGGCTGAGACTTAGCCAGTTGCATTCCCCCAGTGTTTGGTGTTAGCTAACACTATGGCTGGTTACTCTTTGTGGCTTTGAAATGAGTACGCATGGTTCCGACGGTCAGGGAAAGTCGGGGAATTTTAAGAAGTCAGGCAAAGTCAGGGAAAAATTAAAGAATCAGGAAAAGTCAGGGAATTTTTTTCCATTCCAAAGTCAGGGAAAACTCAATAAGTCGGAGAATTCAAAAGTACCAGGGTGCAAAAGTTAACAAAGATGCAGACACTTCGCTCGCAGATTATTTGTACCTCCACTGTTAAATTTGTTTCGCCACCCTTTTTTCTAGCATGATTGCAAGCAATTGGAAATCAACATTAGTATTTCATGTGAACAAATTAGTCAGGGAAAACGACTTATTTTGTTCTGAAAAAGTTAGGGTAAATGAATTCTGCAGAGTAGTAGGAACTATGGTACTGGATGGTCTCAGGTCTTCAGAAGTACTTGAAAAGATTCTTCCATTTTTCCAGGACCTGGAAAGTTCTTCAAAACCATGTAGGCCTTGGAAATTCTGGAATTTGATGGAAGAAGGTCTCGAAAGTTCTTGAATTAATTTTTTTTCTCAAAATTATCTTGACTGCGATGTGAATTTTAAATACCAGAAACATCTGATGTGGTGAATATTGTGGGAATAGGTCTGTAAAAAGTATTTGGGTGTCTTTGAAATGTTCTTGTCTTTTTTCCAAAACTGTGGCCACCCTGGAGTTCCCATTAAGAGCCATACGCACCATTCCAGGAGCTCGATTCACAAACATTGTCGTAGGACATGTCGTAAGATATGTGACAAAATTATCATAACTCAATATTTAAGATGTCATAAGATTATCTTACGACATGTCGTAAATGAATTCACATAATTTATCTTTAATGATCGTAACTTTTTCCCGAAGGCATTTTGTTGTCATGGTAAATATGGTCATCTGTGAGCCGCTGACTAGTCAGTAAGTAAAAGCGGTCGTTTAGAGTTAAATTTGTAAAATTTTAATTTAGAAATTTCTAATATTTTAACTACACAATTCCGAGTACATAGTGTTATACAGGGGTTGATTTTTTCATTTGTTTAGATTTTTTTTATTTATTGCATGTTTTGAATTTATTTTATTTTTATAGTTTATTAGTATTTGCAGTTTTTAGAGACAGTAGGCCTGTTAAAAGCTGTACAAGGGTGGGAGAGGTGAAGTATTTGAAGCATTTCTTGGCCATGGCACACTCTGCTGCACTGTCTAGACAGCGCATGGTAACGATTGGCTACTAGCAAATAGTAGAGATAAATGCGTTTTTTATACGCATTAGCTATTTACCTACTAACGTAAATAGTTCTATAGAGCCTACAACGAAAGAAAGCAGCCTGCACCAATTACCGACAGACAGCAGTAGACTATGCAGTTATATTTTGGTATTGTGGTACTATCAAGTATCACGATATTTGAGTCATTATCATTATTTCATTTGTCGCACCACACTGTATTATTTTGTATTCTGTGTCCTTTGTCAAGATATGTGTTTACAAGGTCTTATAAATCGATACAAAGAAGTTTTTCTTGTTGGATGATGTTGGAATCGTATAATTTGGAATGTCATAAGACACCTAAAAAGTGATTGTAAGATTTTTGTCGTAAGATGTTCTGTGAATTAGCACATTGGCGTATGTGTGCAAAATGTCATAAAATTGTCCCAAAATTGTTATAAGATGTTTTGCGAATTTGGCCCCTCGTTCTCATGTAATGGATTACAGTGACCTAAGCAAATTACATTGGCCTCTCTTTAAGTTTTCTCCCTGTCCTCCAATAGACAGCGTTATGAGATTGATGACTGTCTGGAGGAATACAGGGAAGATTATTAGAACTACCATTATGTTAATTACATATGCACGCGTAAAATGGAGTTTTTACAATTTTTGGTTTAGCTCATGTGTTGTGTTTCTATAAAGGTTAAACTTTCCGTTTTTTTATCGTAAAGGTTAAACTTACTGTTCCGTTATTATGTGTTTGTGTGCATTCCGCCTGGAAAGGCCGTCCCCCGAAATGACCTGTACTGTGTCGGGCGGGACGTTAAACCCTACTCACGCACTCACTCTCTTAAGTTTATCGAGGTTAGTAAGAAATAGTTTTAGCCACCTGGCTCATCGGGGATGCACATTGCTCCCAGCATAATAGCCTCAGAGCTGAGCAAATAGCTTACCCCGAGAGTAAGGTAAGGTAAGGTAAGGCCATATGCACCATTGATCTGGTAATTACTGTAGGTCACTTGATTCATCGGTTCGGCATTACGGAGCGTGACTGGCATCGGATCAAGCTAAACATTGACTCCAAGTGTCGGACGGCATTCCGACGCAAAATGCGCGGACAGTCGCTGACAGTTAAAGCATTCCGCGGTAAAACAAACTCGATGTACATCAACGTAGCTCATCCGGAGCGGGTCGACAGTGACGAGGACACAAATTCTATGCACGGAGCCACCAACTCTGTGCTTCAGATCACTGAGGTATGATTATGGTTTTCACCAACAGACGATGCGGCATTGTGTTTTGGGATTGCTAGTTTTAGGGCTAATTGTTTCATGCCTAGGTTAACTCACAGGTTTGCTGACCGGAGGTTAACTTTAACTCTCACGTTAATCTCGTGCACATTGCTTCGTGCCTAATTTTTTCATGGAACAACACCCCACGAGTTAACCCAGGTAATTTTTCGAGTTAACTTTGTTTTTTAACTCTAACCCGTGCATGGAACAGTCGACCCTTAGGGCGGGTTTCTGGATCTTAACTGGCCGGTCAAGTTAGCATTAACTGGCAGATTTGCATAATGTGCGTTTCCCGTTGCACTAACCAATGGTCAAAATGGCCGTCAAATTAACTGGACAAAAAATCAGCCAGTTAAAATTTAACCCAGCAGTTATCTGTTTGCAAAATAGCGGAATTTTTTACCTCATAATATCCTATCTGTTGCCGCCATTCACCAAACGACAGCAGTGGGCGATCACGTGATCATCATGGTCCAATCACAGTCATCGTTACAAGCAGTTCAGAAGGTCATCATGAATATTAATGAGGTCAAGCAGTTAACTAATCAGTTACATAATGGAGCGATTCAGAAACGTGCATGCAGTCAACTGATGAGTTTAAGTTAACTGACGGTTTACTAACTGATCAGTTAACTAGAAGATCCAGAAACCGGCCCTTAGTGATGTATCTGAGTCCTCTTTGTTCGAGTCTGAGTCACTAGGGTTTGAGTCTAAATCACAAGAAATAAGGACTCACTGCTGTACTCAAGTGCTATGCCACTGTGGTTAGTTTGTGTCGTTGCGTGTTTGTGTGTGCAGTAATTGAATTGTTTGGATATAAGGTCTTCAAATATCAGTGGTCTAGACATTAAAGGCTTAAGAAATGCAAGAAATATGACATTTAAACGAAAGTCAAAACTGAAGTAGTTATCGTTATCTTTCCTAATGTGTAGGGAGCTGATATGGCACAAACGGTTCAACTGCTAGCAAGTAATCAGTTTCAAGTGATAACAGCAACACCTGAGCAAGTTGCAAGGCTAAAACCTCGCTTTCAGCTTCTACAGGATGGACAGTATATTGTACGTATGCATGTGTTTACTGCATTAATCGTGGTTTCACAAGTGAATTAGTTGGTTTGTTACAGATTATGCGTGTAATGTGTACATTTTAAGGCATTTTTTTGTTTTGTGATATTCTACCATATCAAATGTGACACTTTTTGTTAGTATGGTCTATTTTTAACTTTGTGTTATCTTTCTGTCAACTCTCCAGAGTCCGGGGCAATCTCCCAACATTTGGACACGTCCTGTAATGTAGCCAAGATAGCCAGAATCGCAGTCCTAATTCTTTCAATTAAAATCATCTCGGACGGAAGCAGAAGAAAATCCAAGCATTTTCTCGGTTGCTGGCTGCGCTGTCATTCCACCAGAGTTTTCTCTGAACCTCTGAAGTTAAAAAATCTGCCAAATTTGTTTTCGTCTTGGTTGACACTCACTAGGGGAATTTACGGTGTTCTTGCAGGCCCCTGGTTAGCTGGAGTAGGCAGTAGGCATTCCCCATTCCCCAACGCTTAAGAGTGTTGTCAGCACTTACAGTGCTTGACTTTTGCTCCCCCCTTTTCTCCTTTTTATTATTGATGATAGACTGGTCAATTGTCTATACGAGGGAGGCAGGGTGTCCAGCCCTCTTCCCCCCCTCTCTGCAAATCCTCCAGACAAGACAAGCACACATTTAAAATGCACTAAATTTGGTCAGTTGATTATGAGGAAAATACCCGGTACGTAAAATTGTTGCCACCAGATCTCGCATTTTACAGATATAATGCACCAAATTCGGTTCCAGCTGGGATCTGTCTCACATCCCACTGGAGGAGCTCACAGCGCTCCACTAGGCCCTCTAGCTGGATTTTAAGGGTCCTACTTCTGATGAGACAGAGGGAAGGGGAGAAAGGGTAAAGGGATTGGATGGGTAAAAGGAAGGGAGGGGAGGAAAAGGGTGAAGATAAGGAAAGGGGTTGAGGCCATCAAATTGTCATATTTGGCTACGCCATTGTCAGCGTCAATAGTGGTTACTCGGAGATTGTCAGTGACTGATGGACCTTGTAGAATGTTTATTTCTGTGCGTGTGCTGTTTCAGTCTGGACTGAGTCTGGGGTCGGGCGATGGACTCGTGCAAGGAGTGACGTTGTCGGCCGATGATGCTGTCAGCATCGTAACCACCGACAACGGAGATATGATCCAGATTATGTCGTCCGACACTGACGTCGCCGACACCGTCGATCAAGATAACCCCGCTTCTTAGTGGATTGTAGTCGACATTGTGCCTGGCCATGTGACAGCTGCTCAAGGATCTGCCACTCCAGAATCAGGCTGTACTCTCACCAACTTGCGCACCGATGATGACATTGACAACCGATCCGTCGGCTTCGACGGCACAGTCCATAGACACTTGGAACTTGACACAGGCCATACGCTAGTCTTTCGGTGCAGCATTACGAGGGTACAATGGCAAAACATCCTGTTCGCTGTTGATGACATTTCAAGACATTTGGAAACAACTGTCTATGCCACACATTTTTTCGGACTTATCCGCAGTATTTGCAACGTTATTTGAGAAGTTTCTTGATCAGTAACACCCATATTTGCTTGCTATATTTCATATTTTTATCGAATAAATATTTAAGTAGCATACTGAAGAACTTTGTAGTTTGTAGTTAGGATGTTTTCCATCTATAACTGCAGATATGACATTTTGCCATTTTATCCTCGATTATTGTGTTGACGTCGGCCTACTACTGTTTTTAGTTGTTTTTTGGCTGTTCTGCATTTCAGCAGGAGTTACTCTCGATTAGGCCAAGTTCTGTTGTGAGATTTTTCTCTTGCTCAAAACTGCGACAGAACTCAACTGATATGATCTGAAATTTTAGTTCGGTTAAGTTGCATCATGGACTATACTTAGCATATGAACTAGCAGTTTGTTCTATTTTAGTTCATTTCGCAAAGCTGCAAGACGTAAAGCGAGTAGGAACAGGGGCGTCTATTCCCCCTAAGATCGATGAGGCAATACCACCCTCACCCCTTTACCAACTTTGTTTTTACCTATTTTTTCATCTCTTTTTTTTTCCTTTCTCTCTCGCTCTTTTTCATGCTTTTAATGCATTTTAGAAACAAAAGTCAATATGTTGTTCCATGTCAAAAGTCTTATATTACTTATCCAATAACAGCAAATTGTCTTCGTCCAGTCATTTATTTTTTCATTTCTATGTGTATAAGTACTAGATTTTGATGCAGGGTCGACTACAACGTTTTAAAGTTGGGGTGCAATTATGGACCCTAAACTTAAACTCTTCACAATTTTCTGTGACGCAATGTGCATCATTTCCGCCTAGGTTCAGATGCCACTGAGTATGATCGTTGGTTTTCACCAAATCACTGACTTCTTTCTGTTTCGCACTCAAAGCATGTTTTGTATTCAGATAATTATCTGACTTTGTGACAATTAATGCTTTTCTTTGTTTCAGACTATGTTCTATAAAAAAACGTTATCTTGCCTATGTTTGTGATGTATTTGTCAAATGTTATCCGATTTTTCCATTTTTTGGCAGGAACGTATATCAGGAAATTTAAACAAACAAGCATGTGTGCTGAGTTCACATCTCGTTTTATATGCTCGCACTGTAAAACTAGCAGCGATTTTTGTTGCATACAGTACAATGATAAAATACGGTATAAAGTCTCTACAAGTCCAATCGTTGCATCATATAATTATCAAGTAACGTTAACTGTAGGCCATAGTATGTAAACAAGAAGCCCAGCTGTCGCTAGGATAGCCGACCGTACTAGTTGTACATGACCTTCAAAGTCGTCCAAGGTGGGTGAATTTCATCTCATCAGAAAGGGCGTATGCCACTTCCTAGTGATCAATAGTAACCTTGGCCCTATCTCTCACCGTTTCCGAGATAGCGTGAAACTTTTCAATTGAAAATTGCGGCCAAACCGCTGCAGATGGAGATAGGCTATGGTTACTATTGACAGCCTGTAGGAAATCGCCGGTACCATCGCCATCCCTCCACTACTTGCCGTTTAGCCTCAATACCCAAATTGTCAGCAACATGTGCCAGTGAAAGAATTTTGAAAATCGGTCAATAATTGACAAAGATATAGACAAAAGTAAAGTGCCACGTTTTTATTTTTCCACGGTGTATAGTAGCGTTTCTGTAACATCTTTTTTCTTGTACTTTCTCTGTGTTCTGGGCCCTGCCGCTGTCCTCCAATAGACAGCATTATCACATTGATGTCTGTCTGGAGGATAACAGGGAAGATTATTAGAACTACCATTATGTTAATTACATATGCACACGTATAATGGAGTTCTTACTATTTTTAGTTTAGCTTGTTTTTTGTGTTTTGTGTTTCTGCAAAGGTTAAACTTATTGCTCCGTTATTATGTGTTTGTGTGCATTCTGCCTGGAAAGGCCGTCCCCGAACTATGTCGGGTGGGACGTTGAACCCTACTCACTCACTCACTCTTCTGGGCCCATTGTTGCTTGAAAGAAACGTGATTGATTTGTCGATAGTGCGGCCGTATGTGACGAATAAATCAGAGGCGCATATGTGCAATAAAAAAGCTTAATGCATGTAATTGTCTATTTGAATCACGACGTTGCTGAGCGCCCGAGGCGATATGAGTCGTGACGGCATGCTTGTACATGTCATGTAATTAATATAAGGACCTACGGCAATGTCAAGCGCGTTAGAGGTCAATTTAACAATACGCGCTATATAAGTTAACATTTTACTTACATACTTACTTGAGGGTTCAAGAAACGATCGTCGCTTACTGAAAATTTTAACCGCTACTGTCTAATCTGGTAGGTATGGGCCTATACTGCGAGTCTGGAAAAATAGTTTAAGGCTTACTGTTATACGTAATTTTGACAAATGTCGTTTGACATTGGATCACACCTCACACGATAGTGTGAGTGTTGTAAGGACGACCTTTAAAGTATATGGGAAAAGACAAAATTTGACCCTCAGCCAACCTAAAACCCCTTAACCGATCGTCGCTGAATTTGAATGGCGTGATTACGTCGTGGACCCCTATCATCAAAAAAATTGGGCTCAATAAGCCCAGTGGCTTTTGCTCCCCATGTAGGTGAAATATACACCCCTCCTGTTCGAAATTTACTACACTTTTTTGGTTCTTCAACTCGCCTACAGGCGAGTCCGTTAGACCGATTTTTACGCTTAATGCGACAAATGACGCGGTTCTGCGCAAGGAAGTGCCTTTTTAATGTTAAAAAATAAAAATTTAATTTTTGACTTATTTATTCAAAAAATTAGAAACAGAAATTACAATGGCGTCTATGGGGGAAATGTAAAATTTTTTAAACTGTCATAACTTCTGTTTTGTGCAAGATAGAGTCGTAATTTTTGGTTCTAGGATATGGTTTACGTGCTACAGCTAATGATGATGATGCTGATGATGATGAGGTTGCTAATGACGATGTTACTGTGTGGTTGATCCTCGAGATGTCACGAATGTTAGTTCTTGCTGTAACCAATGCTCAAGTTTGCTGTCCAGTTTTTATGGCATACTGCATTTCAGCATGTAACATGCTGTTCTCATGATTTACGATATCTTGCAACCAGAAGTGTTCTGTGACGTTTAAAATTCACCAAATTCGTTTTTCGCCGGGGCTCCACCCCGGACCCTGATGGGGGAGCTCACGACGCTCCCCAGACCTCATAGTCAGCTGGGGAGAGTGCGGTAGACGCTCGTGATAGGTGTATGCATAGCAGTGCAGTTTCAAACGTAATTGCAGTTTTCGTCTTTTCGTCGAAACATGCTGTTTAGTAGGCCTATTTATCTATTTAGTAGGCTATTCACATTCTGACAGTCTGTGTTTTTGAGAAATTAAATGATTATGACATGATTCTATGATACTCCTAGCTAAAAGAAAATCATTAATCAATGACGCCTCCGCTGCTGTCACTTGATGAAGCGACGGAATTTCTCCCCGAACGGCTTCATATCTATGATGATGACGTCACGCGTCCTTCGTTTGACCTTCTTGAGCGAATCGTCGTTGCCGTGCATCAGAATCTGCCGTTCCAGTCGCTGACGAACATGGCTGTGCCGCCTCACGAGCGTTGCGTGCCCAGTTCCCAACAGGTCAAAAACGACATGCTCCTCGGACTTGGAGGTTGGTTTTGTAAACAAGTAGGTTACGTGATGGATTTGTTTATTTTTTTTAGGGAAAAACATTTTCGCAAATATTTAGCAAACTTTCCGCTTGGATTCTATTTCAACACGCAATCAAGTCTGAAACAATAGTCGTGTTCTGTGTTAGTACAAACTGAAACAATGTAGTTACTTGTCTTGGAAACGAAACATTTGCAAACGAAACAGAAATAAAACAAAAACAAAAGTGTTTCGTTTCTGTATTATGTTTGTTTTAATTTTGTTATGTTTCACATGTGCGAATGTCTTTAAATGGAATAGTAAGTTGTTTTACGCTGCAAAACCTTTTGTCACGTCTTGAAAGTGTTTGTTTTACATGCAGCCATGTAAGGTCGAACTGGCGGTTGTGACTGAACTTCTCTACACGTTTTATGCGTATATTAACCTTAGTTACGCCAGATATTATGATAGAAAAAAAAACAGCGGCGTTGTGGATTAGGAGGTTGCAATTTTCTGCCACACAGCTGCAAATTCCGACAAAGGCGATTATGCATGCTCATAATTTCATTTCTTCTTTTAAATCTCTCCCAAAAGAAAAAAAATGGTAGATTTCTAACCTCAAATTTAGTATATCTGGAGAAGGTCAATTTTCCGAGAAAATGAAACGAAATTTTTTGACAGGTTAAAATTTAAGAAAGACAATTTTTATCCCTCTCGACCCCACTGTCCCTTGTAACGACGCTACTAAAAATGTAAGAAGGGTAAACTTTTTTCGCGTTCAGGTTTGTGCACGTCTCAGAATTATTTCGTCAGCGAACTTCTGCGAGCGGTGGGCTTCAGGACGGCGTTGGCCGGAGGTACGGTCGGCGACGCACCAGACATTAACCACGGCCTGGTCATTGTGCGCGACCTCGTGCACGCCGGTGACGTCTACCTGGCGGACTTCGGCACCGGATACCCCACCTTCCGCCCCGTTTCACTCGATTTTCGCCACCAGTCGCCAGTTTATCATGACTCTTTCCAGGTACGTTTTACCTGACCCTATACGTCTTACAATACAAAACGTCTTTTGAAATTGTTACTACAGAAGCATTATTACGGCGTGCGGTACGCTCCGGCTTATACTCGGCTGACGATCCTTCTTTTTCTCAATTGGTTGGAGACATGGACGACAACTTATTCGCAAAGATACAGCACAATCCGCATCACGTTCT
>Ga0056128_1003661_pt1 | contig 18992 bp, 16 predicted proteins | sample WorMetLIZISLAND2_FD_71113 | JGI IMG/M metagenome (GOLD analysis project Ga0056128, IMG submission 71113) | Marine gutless worms symbiont microbial communities from Max Planck institute for Marine Microbiology, Germany - Olavius geniculatus... ... | reverse complement strand
CAGTAGTGCCTTGTGACGTCATTGTTACGTCATATTGTGTTTATTTACTTTGTTTACCAGTAATAATTTTTAGAATAAATCGTTTGATATGGGCAGAATAACAAAGGATGATCGCTGTTTTGATCATGGGCTTACGAACTGAGAACTGTTTTGCTAGGTAATGTGGTCACACAATAAAGGTGCGGTGGGTGAAAAAAACTTTATGTTTACGCGCTATAAATTTCTGCTTGTAACAATAAAAGAATGGTTAAAATCGGTGCTGAATTACCGAAGTTATCCCAAAATAAAACTGGGAATCCGTTTTTTTAGACCACCCTGTAGTTATTGGTTTGCCGTATGGTTTATTAGTGACAGATTATTTGCATTGTTATTATTCTGTTCTTATTTGAAGCATTGCACCGTTTACATGTTTTTTTGTGTAGGCTTAGTTCGTGCACGATTTTTGTATTAATTTAAATAAATAATATCATTGTGTTTTCAAGGCGGAATGTTGCGTTAACCATTGCTGTCCGGCTGGTTTTAAGTGTCCGTGCACCAACTTCGCTGCAACTGTAGTCTATTGGATCTTCGAGAACAGTACTGGCGGCGGTGGAGCTGGTCCGTAGAAAGCTGAAGGCTTATACAACAAATCCACTACGTTCCAACATGTCGTGATGCTGCACATCAGCCTGCTGTACGACTTGTTTTCCATCAAATCCGCAGCAACTCGAAGTAGTGGAGTTTGGACTTAAATACACTGACGGAATTGATATGGTCATTTCACACTTACGACGCCGATGCGACTCAACTCAGCTCAACTGTCGTCGACAGTCGACGACCTTGGACGACCTTGAACGCTAAAATAGGGGTTTTATGGATTTTTTGGCGATTTCGGGCTGCGAGACACATTTCAAGAGCGAAGTTAGTTCTAACGATCTTTGTTGCACAGGCCAATAGTCATCAGTTTATAGGACCTAGTTGTAGCTAAATAGATAGGCCTACAACATTACCTATGTTCAAACACAAAACTGCTTATAAGTCAAAAAACATTACGCGCTCATTAATCACTGGTGGCAGAAGCTACTTCAAAGTGGGGGGGGACTCGACGAGCGACGAAGACGACAAGGGGTGTGGTGCATCCGTTTAGGACTCCAGAAATTTTCGAATTTTTTTCGACGTTGAAATGGTCTGTTATAGTGTTTTATGTGGCGCAAAATTTGAATTTTGGTTACAACAATTGTCAACAGCAAGCTGTGCAAGTCATTCGCTAAATTGATCCGGTAACAGTCTGGACAGCATTTTGTCGTCGTTTTTTCTAACTTCGCAATTGAACACTAAGAAATAATTAAACCCAGTCTGTCCGCCACTGCCATTAATGCCCATTTATTTTTGGCAAAATACAATAAGTAAATTTCGTACGCCATGCACTAGTTATTACACGCGTTCGTGTTGCTACTGTTAATTTGTTTCTGGGCCTAACTCTTGACTACCAGGTTTCTGTTTAATTGTTATGGATGATTGTTTTCATTATTAAGTTAAAAAGGCCTGGTATAAATATGTTGCTTTTTGACGTAGGCTATAGCGATACATAGCAATGTTGTGTGTTGTGTGTTTAAAGTATATTAATTCTCCACTTTACGCTTGTCGTGATGAGTTACTGTATCCAGTAGTTTGCACGCCTATATAACTACATATAGGCCTAGGTAATGGTTGTCATAGGCCTATGCCCCTATTGTTCACCAGTCTGACGAATACGACTACTGACATACAGCGCAACACAGCTCTTAGAGATAGTACCTTTAACTTAAGAAAACTTAATTTAGGAAAATTCCGTCTTATTTAGGAAATATAATTGTTACTTCGTAATGTCAAACGTGTGGCAATCTATGCGGGAGAGAAAGTCATGTAATTTGTAATAGGCTCATAGGCAGAGGCACATGACTGACACAAGTAGGCCTATACTAGGAGTTGATTCTGTTATCCAGTAATGTAGCGAAGTCCACTTTCTCCGAGTCCGAGTCCAATGAGTTTGATGAGACAGAATGATGGTATAATTTGGTATTCACATTCTGAGCATGCGGCGAGAAACGACGACACAGCAGAATGTTAATAGATAGTTACATACCATGTTGTCAAAACATTAAAGCACCGTTAAAAAGCTTGAAGCTATATACAAAATGTTAACATCAGCCCTATAGCCGTGTCGCATGAAAATGCAGGACTGGGAAATGTCGGACGAAAGTGCAGGGCTGGAATTTGACGGACCGGCAGTGCGTGTTAGAGTTTAAAAGACACAGTTAAATGAAGGTGGCTGTCACAAACATTAAATTAAAACTGCATGCTGCAACTCAATTTACACTTGTTGATCACATTACAGCATACACAGTTTGGGACTGTGACCTCCAACGTGTTACCGGCATCGCAATTCTAGCAGTATACCTATGTCTTCAAAACAGTATTAGACCATTTTCAGATCTGTCATTTACCAGTCTTGCATTTTCTGATCCTGCATTTTCAGCGCTCCCTATAGCATACAGCTTGTTCGTATTCGCTCGAACAATCGAACGGCAGTTATTTGCAAGTCACATGTGGGCGGGTCTGAGTCTTCATGTTGCGAGACAAAAATCCGAGTCCTAGAAATAAGGATCGATTCAAGTAGGCCTACTCGACTCGGGCTCGAGTACTAAACCTACATCACTGGTATTCTTTGTACCCTGTGACGCTCTATAATCATTTGTTTTTTTTCACATAAACGTTAAGCGGATGATTGATAAGCCTAATATTTGTGACTGGTTTTCTACATAAACAGTAAAGTCATTCGGTGAACTGTGACTGATCGAATATCCGAAGAGAGCCTTTGTTCGAAAAGCGCACTGTTCAACGCCAGTGACCTTTTCCCTGAGACCCTGACTGATGTGAATCAAATCTTCTAATTAATCGCGTAAAAATAAAACATTGATTAAGCTATAACCTGTACAAATAGAGCGAAAGTAATGCATACAAGCAATATTATTGTGTGGCCGTCTTAACAGGCCACATTACGGGTCTTGCCCGTTCCTTCGTCTGTCTGTCCATCTGTTACGTATGGTCTCAACTAACAAAACTAAAAGGCGCAGAAGAAACAAAAATCGGCGTGAACGTTTCCCAGGGCAGGAGTAACCGGCTTGCCAATTTTTACTATAAAGAGGTCTGCAAGGACGACCGTACAATATGTCGGCACTGGGCCGTCATATTTGTCTACACGGTGGGCAAAAAATGGCACCATTTTTGTATGTCTCATAACTTTACTAAATGTTAACCGATTTTCAAAAATCGTTGTCAGAATCAGGAGACAATTTGCAATAAAATTATCACTATAGATCCCACCACACCAAAAGTGTGTCGCTGCACTACCTTGTGAAATCTGTGTCTTAAGAATGAAAAAACAAGACGATTTTTGGAAGAACACATTTCAAGAAATTAACAACAGAAACAACGTGTTTGTTGTCTTATTGTCTAAACATCACATCTTACAGTTTTCACATCAAATGTTCAATGTGTCTGCCTAGCATCCAAGCCGGCGACGCCACTGACCAATGGCGCGATCAACCAAGCGTTGCCGCACTTTGCCCCACTCAGCGACAACGGCTTTCTTTAGCTGGTTGACTGTTGTGAATTGTCAACATTGATAGACCATCTGTTGAAGGGCATCCAGAACAGCATAATCGACTGGATTTAAGTTTGGGTTGTTTGGGGGCCACATGCCAGGCTTGACCAACGTTGACCACGCAACTGGTCAGTGGCGTCGCCGGCTTGAGTGCGTCATCTGACATTTCACAAGTATGTAGCGACATACTTGAGGTGTAGTGGGATCTATAGTAACAATTTAATTACAAATTATCTCCCAATTCTGACATTGAAAAAATTTTGGAAAATCGGTTAATATTTGGTGAAGTTATAAGGTGTACAATAAATGGTGCCATTTGTGGCCCACCCTGTAGTATTATACAACAAGAGATGTATGCAATTGTCGTAGCTTGCTGTGGAGTAGCGACCAAAGTAAGTAAAGCGTAAAAATAATTCTATGCTTCTGATTGCAGCCGGCAAACAGTAGAAACGGCGCGAAATTTAAAAAAAATTTTTATATCACGACATGTCAATAAAAAAAACGAACCGACACACTAAATAAAACAGCATTTTAATAGGCCTAAAACTACGAAAGCAAACTAAAAACGAAACTAATGTTTTTAAAGGTCCAACACAAATTTTAGAGACGCACAAAAACGCTGTTTTTTTTCTAGGGACGGACGGTAACCGGAAGCACAGCAACTTTTTATAGGCCAAAGTTATTTAATCGTGCACGCGGATGTCATGGGTCAGTCAGTCAGACAGTAAATTCTTCCTTCTCCAGTATGTAGTCGATGGCGGTGTTGACGTCGTCACAGATGATGATCGGTCGGCGCAACTCGTTGTTCTTGGCGATGTCGCGGTGTCCGTGGTGGATCATCTCCGCTCCCTCCACGTCCTCTTCCGGGGCGGGACCACCCGGCGTGTAGACCCCCGTGCAGACGAGAATGCCTTCCACGGCGTCGACGGTCTGCGGGTTCAGCTGAGCGGTGGCCGGCACGTTGCGCGAGACCGGGAGCTCGGTGTCTATGTTCTCCTGCATGCGAGCTTCCCGACTGTCAGGCTCCACCGACCACGTCGCCTATACGCGTACGTCAACGCACGGCCACTATATCGCACGGTGCCATGATCAGCATAGCCCTTACTTTCCCCGCCCACTAAAAATACCGAAAAATCAAAATTGGTTAAAAATTGAAACATAAAAAAATCATAAATGCGTATAACCTAACGAAAATGACAAGTGGCACTGGGCACTGAAATTATAGGCTACATCTATTATTGTTTTATCTGTAAATGAATAGAGCATGGTAGGTAAATAAAACAGCAAACAGTGTGGGCTACGTATAGCTTAGCAGAGTAAAGTGAAAGTCGGCTCACAGTAATTCTCTGACTAGTCTATCAGTACTGACCAGCATTTGCCTTCGGCGTCGCTTGAGTCGGTCGATATATCGCTGGTAGAGATTACTGCCGACAATGTCCGAGTCCGGAGCATCACTGTCATACACAGCACAAATTAATACACGCAAGCCTAATGTGCATGCTGCTTAATATATGAACTCTACTATACCGTAAGCCTATTAGTATTGCGCTGCTGTTTTCACGAACAACACACTCGAACGCGTTGGAGTTAATAGGACGCTACAAAAAGCTTCAAGTTATAGTTACTTTGCAGCGGCGATCGAGGAAGAAATTACATGATGTTGTCAAAGATGGTATAGCGATAATTTCGAAGACGACTAAAACGAGAAATATGGCCACCCATATAGGGGCGTAATTAGAAATTTGTTTTTGGGAGATCGGAAGAGGAATATGAAATTTTTGGGTGGTATAAAATAACTTCAGTAACGTACCATTCTGATGTCATTGTTACTCCTGATTTTGGGGGTGCATCTACCGACATACCCCAGGAAGTATACCCACCAAACAGCGATAGTGCTTCACAAACTGCCAACGGTCGGCCATCCTGGCAACAGCTGGACTTCTTGTCAAAGTTCTTTCCAATGCAGTATCACATGCAACAGTAAACTTAGTGACTAGTGAGGAGTTTGAGGTGTGTATTGGAATTTTTCGTGACTGTTTTGATCGTACAGAATAATAACGCACTGCATACTTTGACAACGCGATCACTGCAAAAGTATTTAAGGGGGACGTCGAAAGTCAAGTATGGATCTAGTACTACTCATATACTGATTGATACTCACCCAACGAGATACATGGTTTTGATCTGCTCGGTGTAGCCCATCTTCCTGGCGGCTCTAGTTAGAGAATGTTCGGCATAACGGAATGTGATCTCACTCGGTTTGCCAACGAGCGCCGTGTACTCGAGGTCGCGACCGGTCACTTTCTGTTCACACATGCAGCGCCGCATTCATCAATAGACAAGGTGGGCGGCCTGCAGTTGCCTAGCGGCCTCCACAATAAAAAGGGCCTTCACTTATATTTCATGAAAAAATCATGATAATTGGCCGATCGTTGGGTAGAGCCTTGGATACGATATGTCGTCTCTCTGTCTGTCTGTAGTGTGTCTGCAAGACTGCAAATGCAACGCATGTATTGTGGCTAAACGGTACGTCGTAGAGGGTCGGCGATGGTACCGTTAGATAGGGCGATGATGAGTTTTTATATGCTGTTTATAGTAACTATCTGTGTTTTTATTTGCAGCGGTTTGACCGAAATTTTGAATGCGAAGTTTCTGTCTGCAGCGCCGAATTACCGTATCGCATTTTAGCGTTTATTGTAGCGATATATATGCAGCGTCACCATAGCATGTATGGAATTGCAGCCGCCCTGTAAAATCGCTTTTTTCTGCGACCGGAAGTCGGACGCTGACCTTCGGACATAGGCGGTACGGTCGGCCCACCCTAGCGACAGCTGGGTTTCTTTCTTTGGTTGCTTTAATGTGTTTCAATTCGACTAAAATATCGTGTTTAAAATGCATCTATTCAATCTCAAAACGTGAGTACCGCACATTGCTACCAATTGCTGCATCACATAGGTCGATCCGCGGGCTCCCCAAGGACTAAAGGCGGCGCCCAGAACGTCCACGCCACACCTGGCTATACAGAGTCCAGCGTGGTTCTCAACAGAAAACTGACGAACAAAAAAAACTAAGAATTAAAAAACCAAAAAAACTGGAAAAACCTCGCAGGCTCAAACAGTATAATAATTATCGTGAAGACAGTTTTGGTTACACACCTTATACAGAGACTCAAGACAGACAAGGAATGCGCCGTGTCCGTATCTACAAAATACACATTCACAGTGAGCGTGAAATAATAATGTGTAATGTGACTGCAGTGACTGATGACCACTGAAGTGAAGACCCTATGATATCAAGGAAATGACTAAAAACTATAGACTAGACCGTCTACACATCTACTGACTTACGGTGGTTTAAAAGTCACCAAATTTCAAGTCTGACTAACGAATTTTGGGACAAAATTGACTACAACTCGGCCCCCTGAAAGATAATTGCGCGTCGTTTTCACCTTCTCCCTTATACGCAGCTGCTAGGCTATATAGCGTGGCAATGAGACAGAGAGCCTACCTCGTTCCACAGAACGTATTTTCTAGTTTAATTTCATAGCATCAAACTAAGCAAATATACTAGTTGAAGACTTTTTATTTAGTTTATTTGGACTAACTAAATAAAATACATCACTATTACCTAGTATTTCTTTTCTGTGGTTCCAAAAGTGCTTCTCGAAGCTTTTGATGAGGTTTTTAATGCAGGTTTTTTAAAATAAAAAAACGTTGAGCAATATAAAAACTGTTTAAAAAACGTTAAAAAACGTGGCAAGAATAAAAAACATTAAAAAAGTTTTTTACATATATGATCATCAGTAGTCAGCCGCACAGCTGCAGACCTCGGTATACAAGCTCGTTCCATGAACTGTAGATCCATGTTGCAGGCAATGACTGGCAGTTGTTCGAAGTCTTCGACCATGTCCACTGGCTTGTCCGGCTTGCCATTGGTTCGCAGCAAGTCGACCAGTAATTGCAGCGGCGTCTCCCAGTGTTTCGGCTCACCCAGCAACACGATCGCTTGTATCAGTCACAACATAACGGTTGTTTTGTATAACATCGAGGTTATATAGTTATAGATAATGATGATAATAGCAAAGTTCTACAAATTTACGGTAATGACGTTTATGCAGAAAAAAGTAGACTATAAATTCATAGGATAAATTTACATCATATCGTACGTAGATACATTTTCATTAAACGACTGCTATTTTGCACAAAATGGATTTTTTAAAATCATAATCATGTAAGCATATGCAAACATTTTGCCAAAATAACTGTATATGTTTTTAAAAAATTTCTTTCTTTTTTTAATTGTCTTTTATCGATTTTGATGTTTACTATCTACCAGTGATGGTGAATAAAAATTTTCAAAACGCGGCAACAAAAACTTTAAAAATAATACCTTCAATTCTCCGGAAATCTTTTTGTTTGTAGCCTTCGTTGGTCTGCAACAAATATACAAGCAGCTTCTGAACCGATTTTGTTTGTGCTACTGATACTAAAATACGTCAAATACGAACAGTAATTCAGCTCTTTATTCGAGCACTGGTCTCTCTCGTTTCTCTGTTCTACTTTTTTTTCAAAATTCGTTGTAAAAAATAATGATATTGATTGGTACTTATTAAATAACTGAATATGATACAGACACTTTGAACAGAAATTAACAACTGCATAAGGTAGCGAGTAAAAATTAACGTTAGTTTATGTCACGCGTGAAAAAATATGATTATGGTAAGAAAATTGACGTACAGCCAGCCGCTACGCTCGTAAACATTACTAGAACTTAATGACTACCGGTAGCCAGCTTAGGCATGATCCACCGTTAAACAAGATGCCCAGCTATCGCTAAAAAAGCCGAACGGACCGCCTACGTCCGAAGCCCAGCACCCGAATTCCAGTCACGGAGAGAAAGCGATTTGTCAGAGGAGAGACAGTTCTATGCACGCTATGTTAACGGAACACTGTCTCGAAAGCTACACTGAACGCTAGTATAAACAGACATCGCACGTGGTCATTGCGCCAAGCGATAAATAGCTACTGTTTCATGCATGTAGTCGTCTCGCAGGGTGATGTAGCTACAGAATAAATAAACAAGGAAAATATCGGACGCAGGTTTTGCAAATATTTCTCACAATAAAAACGCCTTGCTCGGGAAGTCACGCTACAGCCTATACAGTTCCTGTTGCAGCACTGACCTTCAGGGTCATTCAAGGTCACTGATTTCCATCTAATCTGAAAAGGCGTATGCCACTTCCTATACGTGATTAATAGTAACCTAAGCCGTATCTCACCGTTTCCGAGATACGGCCATTTATAGCTTTCAACATTCCATTCAAAATTTCGACCAAACCGCTGCAAATGGACATATGGTTACTATTGACAGCCTATAGGAAGTCGCCACAGCTCTATTCCATGGTACCATCGCCGCCGACTTTCCACGACTTACCTTTCACTCACAATACCGCATAATTGGCTTTCCATAGTGCGTTATTACTATTCAAGGTCATTTAAGGTCAATGATTTATATCTCATTTGAAAGCCAGTACGCGACTTTTGAATAGTGATTAATTTAATAGCTCGATCTTTACCAAAGTACGGTCGGCTAAAAAGCAAACAAAAATCATTAATGACGAAGCGAAATACAAAGACGGATCGAAAATCTCATAAACAGTTAATGTAATCGGCGACTGAATGCTGGCAGTCGAATTTGCGGTTACCAGTTTCTTGCGGTGATCGTGATCGACGACGTCCAGCAGCGGATAAGCATCAACAACTTCCTCCAACGAGCACATGTCACGGAAACCAAGTCTGTTTGTTAACTCGGTCGAAGAAAATAACGCCGTTTTCACTTGTTGCTTGTTTTATAAAGCCCAATTCACACCCACGATGCCGATCCGAATCAACTGGTGTGTATTGGGCTCAAAATTCGTGACTTACACTCCTCAACTTGCAGCTTTCGTAAAGAAATGCACGGCGACGTTTTGCCTACAAATGCATTAAATAAATTTGAGGATGCCAATCTTAAGTCGGCATGGACGATGTGCTCTCGCTATTGTGTATAAAGTAAATCGTTTGCAGTTAATCAGTTCGTATGAAAAAAAATTAATACGCATTTCTTGACAAACACTGCACTGACTAACGGAATGTGAATATCAGAAGGACGTATTATAGCCCCTAATGGTTTTCTTTGAGTTGAACATTGACAACAAATTATTTCTTTTGCTTAAAATGAGCTAGACACTAGCGAGCGGTAACGACGCACATTATGTGTCTAAACTATAGCCACAAAGGATACTCGGACGCTATTTCGAAAATTTTGCCTTGGCCGACAACCAGACAGAACATGTTGTGAAACGACGTGAAAATCTCCAGCGGCGTCGGCGACTGAATCATCTGTTCTGGATCAACCTGCAAATCCCACAACCACGCTAAATCACTTTTTGTGACTTTGGTTCGTATCCATATAAGTAAAGTAAGTAAGTAAAAGGTGAATTTATAAAGCGCATAACGTTAAAATTAACCTCTAATGCACTAGTCATATTGATAAAAGTTGAACGAAATTGTTTAAAAAACTGTTTGAAGGAAGCTGTCAGCATCATAACGCCGGATATCCGAGTTCATCTGGCAGTGAGTTCCAAACCGTCGGACCAGCAACCGGAAAAGCCCGACGGCCATTGACGTGTTGAGTCGACAGCGAAGTACAAGAGGCCTGTGTCGGTTGGCAGAACGAGATGCGGACACTTGTAACACACGACTCGTAACACAACACTAATGCATTTCCGGATGGTTATGCTTTCAGTGTGGCAGGACCACCGAAAGCCTGGCCCCTGCCTCATAGAACTCGACAAATGCCTTATCTCGATCGGACTGCTTTTTACGCCACCTTATAAAAGCGTCTTTTAATACTTAGCATAAACGTTTGAACTTTACAGTATGTTGGGTTTTTACGCGCGAAAGCAGCTACTGCTTCAGCACGTCTTAGCCATCGCAATTCTGTCTGTCCGTCCGTCCGTCTGTCTGACGTCTGTCACACAAGTGGATCTGTCAAAAACGGTGCAATCTAGAATCATCAAATTTTCACCGTCGGCTGCCCGAAAGACTCTAGTTTCAGGAACCGTAAAACTTCTCCATAAATTGTTGGCGTTTGTGATGTGTTTTGGAGCATTCCTTTATTTTTTGGTTCTGTCAGAAATTTCCAGTTATTCCAGTTATGCATTGTATTCTATTTTCAGGCCAGTTAAGATTAAAGCTGACCTGTTGTGTTGGATGAGTAATGAGAACGTTACCTGGTGTAAATGTGTAACACAGTGCGCACTTCGGTGGTTGTGCCAAACTTAATATGTCATCATTTGTTAGTGCTGTTGAATCAAAAAAACTTTGTGCATATTGTTTCTTTCAGTGCTGCCACTGCATACTTCTTGCCAGAGGGGGGAGCGGGCAGAAGAGCAGCTGTCCCCCCTGTGTTCTTACCTCCAAGCTGCACCCAGGAAAAATTTTGATGACGATAAAGTACCCTCTGGTGACCATACACATGCCAAGGTGTGATTTACTGAACGTCATTTTTGCAAGATAACACAGATATCTGTGATTTTTTGTGTCTCCAAATATTAAAAAGCAGAGAAATTTGCTGTTTCCTGCGTTAAACGTTCAAAAACTAGAATTGTTTCATCTTCAGGGGGCTTTACCCCCTGTCCCCTTCTTTCCCTTCCCCTTCCCGACCGACTTTTTACGCGCGAAAGCAGCTACTGCTTTCAGCGCGTCTTAGCCATCGTAATTCTGTCTGTCCGTCTGTCTGTCACACGGGTGGATCACTCAAAAACAGTGCAAGCTAGGATCATCAAATCTTCACTATCTGCTGCCTGGAAGACTCTAGTTTCAGGAACCGTAAAGCACTTCCATAAATTCGAAGAGGGTCACCCCGAGCGAGGGCGCTAAATGAGAATGGGTAGAAAAAATTGCGAATTTTAGCCAATAAGTCGCTGTATCTCAATAACGGTGCAAGATAGGGCTTAGGTTACTATTAATCATTAATAGGAAGTCGTACGATTGCCACCGAATTCAATGACCTCGGATGACCTTGAACGCTAAAATAGGGGTTTTTATGGATTTTTTGCCGCTTCGGGCTGCGAGATACATTTCAAAAGCGAATTGCGCCGACACCAATTGAAATAGACATGGACAAGCTGCGTACGAAATTTTCAGCATTAAACGTTGATTCTGACGGTCCAAGTCTCGATTTTCTAGGTTCAAGGAAACCTGCGCACGAGGGCATCAAAAAGCGGTACCCCCGTATAAGTCGTTATTTTACCGTTGTTGGCCAGCCTTTCGTCAAAACGGTTGCAGATAGGCATGGGCATGCTGCCTATCACAACAAACACTAGTGATGTGCTTTTTAGTCTTATCAACATCGATGACTTTAAAAGACTCCGAACTTCCAAAAAAATGTTTTTTTTATTATTGATTTTTGCAATCTTCTGCTGCAGCGCACACTCCAAGAATGAACTGCGACGAAATGGCTGGAGATAGACTGACAGTTTTGCAAACAGGAACTGCTATAGGCTTTCGCGCGTCTCGTGAGCATTAGCTCAAATTTTTTGTAAAGTTTAGTAGCTTACGTTGTGTTCAAATCTTTTTAATTTTTTACTTCATGTTTATCATTGTGTATTTCTATAATGGACGAGGGACACAGTCGCAGTGTGATGTGATTAGCTATATAAATGCTGCTCGCTCTGGAGTGAAATACAAGAAATCTGAGCTAATGCTCACGAGACGCGCGAAAGCTTATAGCAGTTCCGGTTCAATAGTTTAGCTGAAAATTGGGGTGTTCACGCTAAGTTAATATACAAATACCAAATTCTCTATCTGAATCGCATAACGATAGTTTGAGTGGCGCCACCTTGTGAATGATATAGACTTGTGTTGCAGCCCGAAATCGCCCAAAAAATCATAAAACCCCCTATTTTGGCGTTCAAGGTTATTCAAGATTATTGAATTCGGCGCCAATCGAAAGCCAGTATACGACTTCCTATTAGTGATTAATAGTAAACTAGGCCCTATCTCGCACCGTTACTGAGATACAGCGACATATTGGCCAAAAATCGCAAATTTTGCCCACCTCCTCTCATTAAGCGCACTCGTTCGGAGTGACCCCTTTCGAATTTATGGAAAAGCTTTACGGTTCCTGAAACTAGAGTCTTCCAGGCAGCCGACGGTGAAGATTTGGTGATCCTGTCTTGCACCGTTTTTGACTGATCCACCCGTGTGACAGACGGAGAGACGGACAGAATTGCGATGACTAAGACGCACTGAAAACAGTAGCTGCTTTCGCGCGTAAAAACGTGATAGCTGCATGCGAAGGCATCGTATACATTGTATAGACCTACCTTGACTCCGAGCCAGCTTGAAAGCTGCGAGGCTTTGTCGATGTTCCTGTTCAGCGCGTTGGTGACGAACACGACGGGAACTTGGACTTGTTTGTCGCTGTTGACCAGCTTTTGGAACGCTTTGAGAGCCGCATCTAGCACTTCCGTGCCTCGCGCCAGCACGCCGTCAATGTCGAAACAGATTCCAAACTTTGGCTTCGTTCATGTGCAACAATAACGATATATTCGCAGGGCGTATTAAAGATATTGCGTACCGTACACAGATCACGATAGCGTTTCGTTCAACTGATTATTCGACATAAGGGCCCTAGTTTTACTAGTAGAATTAACAGCATATCATTTAACTAAAAAAACAAATAGGATGTTAATGCTAACGCAGGCAATTACTGTGGATTGCATTTATTACGTTAACACACCTGTGACCCTGGCGCCACGCTTAGTTAAGCTTAGTGAACAAAAATAGATTTTCAGTTCAGGTTTAGAACAAGTGTCTATATATCAAATGTGTAACACTCAACATAACAACAAGATATGGAACGTAAAAAGACACCGCATAATTAAAGAGGCATTGCCGACTGCCGAGCAGTGAAACACGTACTAAAATGTTGATGTGATTCGTTAGCGAATGCAAACTGTCATTAACACAATATCGCAAAGACTGTTTTGGTTGTTTTTTTAGCTTGTCAGTTGTCGTGCATTATGTTCAATAGCGGTGTTTCTGTTGATTACTTTAATAAAGACTATAATCGCACTAAACTGATTGACAGATCAGAAGCGCACCTGGTCGCGTCGTACGCTGCGCTGCTGATGGAGCAGTAGCTGCTGCTGCAGCTGCTGAGCTAACAGGTTGGCGCTCTGCTTGCGCACTTTGAGGTCGGCAATGTCGCCCTTGGCTATGACGACCACTGTGCTGGTTTTGCGAGCTGGAGTGCTCGACTTGCGCGCCGGAGTGCCCGGAGCCGAACCCCGCGCTGCTAATGTCGCGTTCTCCATTCTTCCTTCAACTGACGGTCTGGACTGTGCTCCACGTACGGCTCAAAAGTAAACTGCTACAACCACAGTCGCAAGTGCGCATTATTACAGCATCTACAAGAGGATTACAAATGTTGTCCGCCGTTCAAAATGGGCGTCCACTTAGCTTGACATCGTGTAGCAGATAGCCAAACACCACTGGTCGACGCCGATCCAGCAAGAGTTCGCCAACAACGAGGAATTGGTACGCACGTGTCTCAAAAAACTGTGTAGACCTGTATTGTGTATAAAACGTACTATAAATTTATTGTTGTAAATGACCAAACTACGACTTCTGCATTTTACAAGGTTATGTAGCAACAGAATACACGACGCAGCTGTTTGGTCAGCATCACAATCGTTGTTGTCGTCGTCGTCATAGTCGCTCATCAATCATCATCATCACAAATGGATTTGAACTTTAAAGAGGCGTCAATATTAAAACTACGTACTTTCACGACCACATCATTGTCGCTTTCACTCAGAATCACTGGCGTCAAACTAAGCTTCTTTTTGTCACAAAATGGCATAGAGTATACAATGTCATGTTGGCGACACTTTTCGTATGTAGGCTATAGTAAAGATAAGGGCGCGATCAAGAACATTTATTAACAAAATACAACAAACAAAAAGAAAAGCAAAGTAATTAAAGCGCGTTGTGCGACGTCACGAAGACTCCGGACCTTCTTATATCTGCTAATTACCACTAAAGATACAACTGAATAGCACCTTAAATTAGCAATTAAGAAAGTGACTTAGCGAACACGAACAAATCATGGAATGACCCACAGACCTGTTCACGAAACTAAAGCTACAGACAGAATCAGACATGCGTAACCAAGCGCATGTAGTAAACGCATGCGTATCGACTTGTTTACTGACCTTGACGATGTCAAGTTATTCTGCCAATAGGCATATGCGACAAATAATTTACGATCCAGCTCTGGCCATTTATTGTTGCTTTTTTCTATCTGACCGTTTTATATGCTCCTTTTTCTTTGACCATGTTGCCTGAATTAAACGAATTGATTGACCTTTGACCAAGGGTTTCAGTGCTTATAAAGTTTGTGGGGAGGGAGATGTCACATCTCGGTTCGTGAAAAGCTCGTGAAGAACACGTGAAGATTGCTATCGTAAAGTTTGCACTCCTGCAAGTATGAGTTCTGAGCTAAAACCACAGATATATTCAGATAGTTAGTAAATTAATACAGTTGGCACAGCTAAATTGATACAGTTGCCAGAACAAGTGGTGCAATTATATATACACAAAGCCGCAAAAGCGACCACAGAAGGTGCAAAAATTATAATCAAGAAGCGCAGTATCGTCCGATATAACAGGCGAGCATTTTGATAATTATTTAAAGCTTAAAATCTATTAGGCCCTAGTCATATTAATTAGAAATTACAATATAGTGTTAGCAGTGGTATATAGGCCTAGGCATATAGCCCAAATAATGAAAATGTCCATTTGCAGTCTCGTATAAGTCGAGTTGCTAGACACGTGAGCGCACTGTTACGTACTAGGCCTATAGGCCTACATAAAACACTGAAACCCTGGCAGTAGTCTCTCAGATGCAGTCACTAAACAACTTGGCAAACCATTAATGCCCCAGGCTACCTTACGAAAAGGTAGTTTAACGAGGCATGTATATGTTCGAATAAGATTTACAGCCTTGTTAATTTTATCCGTGATCGTCCTGTACTTATAAAAGTCTATACCTACAAAAATAACGTAAACCGCCATCTGCAGAATCGCGTTGTGGGAGCAATGTTGTATTATATGATATGGGCATTATATGATCGTGCAAGACTATTGTATTATTCTAAAACAGTTAACCAAACCACACTCAATAATAGTCTTTTTAGCTGTTAAAACACTAAATACAACACTTGACTGAATACAAATTAGGCTTATTGTTCTATTGTTCAATGTTGGTCCAAATATCTTGAAAGATATATTTATTCGTCACGGTAGCCTACCCCCACAGCGGCGGACTTCTTACTGTACATAGTAATTTCATTTCTAAACTGATTACATAATTTAGGCATGCTTTATGGCATCGAAGCCCATTAACTACATGTTTATTCGACTGCCATTTTGCACGACAGTCCTGCAAATAACCATTCCTCTGGATCGTGCAAGACTGCCCAGCCTGAGTCTACATCGACCGAAAGTTTAAAGCGTGCTGTTGAACTTACGCAGCTGATGATGAGCGGCAGGTTGACCTGATGAAGCCAGAGAGAGGCACACGCGACGCTGTCCAGCAATCTATTGACAACGGCGGTCTGCGTGCTAAGCAGTAGCTACTGTTGCGATTGCTGTTTATTCTGAACGTAGGCCTGTGCAGGGCCCGCGGCGTTGTTTATGACCAAAGTCCGCTATGCGACTGTCACTCATCGCGTGTCCTTTTGCTATAAGCTTATGCTGTCACTCGTCACATCACTAGGCCTATAGTCACTGACTGCCTGCGCTCTCTGCATCATTTATCAAACAACTTATAGCCACGGCTGTCAGAGTCACAAGTAGGCCCGTGACATGAACCACATACCGCGTGTTGCTAATCTACTGTGTGCTGAAGTTATCTCAGCCTCCTATCCTCACCGGGACGGACTGGAGGCCTGGCTGACTGGGTTAGTGGTGTCTGCTAGCTGCACCCAGGGTACATGCAACTGCCTGTCACGGCGGGCAATTGCACAATGCAATGCGGTACGTTACATCGACCCCCAAGACCATGTCATCAGTCGCCACTTCTAAGACTGCAAAGCACTGTATAATCCACACTTGGTATATACGTGCAGGCTAAACAATTATTATTGCAATCCGAATCTGAATGTCCTTCAATTAAATCGACAGACAGTTAACGAGGACCGTCTGTTGCTGTTTACACCATGATGATAGCATAGACCGCAGTCACAAGGTCGAGTAGTGCAGAGCTTGTCTGTAGGCCTAAGCAGCAGAATGACCAAGCTTGTTTATCCCTGAACTTTTTGTTGCCTGTCTCCTGCGGCCCGGACATGCGACACTAAAACGCTGCTACTGTGCTTATTGCTAATCGAGCAGAGGCGGTCGACCGAAGGCCATCAGAGAAGCACGTGTTCGCAGCATGCTTGACACCTCATCTGTACAGTAGCCTGCAGCTTAATGGCTATCAACACGGCGACCACTGCTGCATATCAATCATATTGTCTGCAGATCCAAGCACAAAGAATGACAGGCCTACTCCAGTATGTGACACTACCTTACGTCATTCTATCATCAGCAGGCTTTGCAACAGTCTAATTTATTCCTGGTGTTTGCTAAATCCTCAAAGTGCAAAAAGAAAGCACAGAATTACGTTACAAAATTAGTATTCAAATTTATGTTTCAACAACTGCTGTTTCACAATATTATTATTAATATCAATATCAGTCACCTCAAACAGAATGCACGACCGAATTTAGAGTGCTTTATCGAAAATGGACTAAATAACCATTAACGACTGGATGCAAAGTGTACAGTGTTCAGAAGTTCATTATTTGACTAAAAACCTTAAAGCAATTAAAAAATTTGATTAATTTTTGTAACGAATCATCGGCTAATTCCAAAAGTCAGACAAGTTTTGTGTTTACACGTATATACAGCATACATTGAACAGTTACTGATTCTTGTATTGACTTGACTGAACCAATTTAAACCCAAATTAAAACAGGCATAAATATCTTGTCATACTCTACCTACATGAAAAGCTTTAATTTCTGATCTGTTGTACATCATGAGATAATGTCTGATGAAAAAAGCATGACGTATAATCATCAGGCAGGCATTATCAAGTTTGACGGTGAACAATAACAGTTTATTCACACGTAGTCCAAATGTAAATATGATGAATACTATGTATAACACACTAAACAGCTTGCACATGAGTTTCCTAAATTTAATTCCTCACAAAAGAATACAGCTCTTGTGAACACCTCCAGCCATTCTACACACTTAAATACACAACAATAAGACGAAAAAAAGCAGAAATTTTTTTTGCCAAAACTCCAGGAATGCCATCTGTGTCACAGGAACACTGTGCTCACACAACTGGCCAAATGCAGCAGAATATTTCTCATCAGACGTGTTGTAAATGCAGTTATAGCTGTACAGAGCTGACTTAAACGGTATAATGCAGCCTAAACACTGCCTCAATACTGTGAAAAAAGAACAAAAACATACAACGATTGCTTAAAATAAAAAAATTAGACTCACACGTTATGATAATTAGCAAAGTAAGTAACATTCTTTCAACAGTAACATGCATGCAACACCAAAGTATTCCAACCATTCATACTCCATTATTTCAACAGCAAACTCCTAAAAATAAAATGTTTCACATGCAAACTTTGATTGTGCAACAGCGTAATGGCAGAAACAGAAGAGTTTAAACACATAAACCCTGCAAAAATCTATTTGGCAAGTCACAGAAAGTAAAGAAATAAACAAACAGTATTAACATTGAATAGAAATTTGAAAATGAGATATCCAATCAATGTAAACATCTTACCCTATGATTTTTATTGATCTTCTGAACATGGCAATGGACTCGTGTTAGCAGCAGCATCGTGAGTTAGAAGTCAGGAGGGGGGGAGAGAAAGTTGCAATTTTTCGATGGACAGCTGTAAATTCATGACAGCGTAATAGCACTGGAAGATAGAAGACTTTCACTTTGAATGATTCTCAAACTGCATGTGCTCTGAGCTATCAGCTATCGATATGCTGCAGCCAGTAAAAGGTGCATGATAAATTTATGCACGTGCACAGTCAGGTTTGAATTCCAAACACAATAGTGTTGTACAATTTGATGGCAAATTTTATGACAGGCTCAGATTCAGGGGTGGGGAGCAGTTGCCGCTTGCCACGACACTACTGCTTGCTGTTGCCTACTTTCTATACAGCTTCTCATAGTGGCTACTGCCACACACTGAACTGCTGAACTCAGGGGCGTCATTTAGGTGGGAGGGGAG
>Ga0056128_1003660_pt1 | contig 18996 bp, 12 predicted proteins | sample WorMetLIZISLAND2_FD_71113 | JGI IMG/M metagenome (GOLD analysis project Ga0056128, IMG submission 71113) | Marine gutless worms symbiont microbial communities from Max Planck institute for Marine Microbiology, Germany - Olavius geniculatus... ... | reverse complement strand
TTTGTCTGTTTTATTGCATGAGGCAGATGAGCACCTATTTCATAAAATGGTTAATAATAAGGATCACTGTATTCACCAGTTATTACCTCCGGAAAAGATTTTACCTATGAAACTCAGGGCTACCAATTGTATTTTTGCTTTGCCTCAGTGCCACTATAACTTGTACAAACGTTCGTTTGTATTGCGATATTTGTTTGGTGATGCATATTAGATTTTGCATGTAGATCTGTTGTGGCTCTGCCGTATTTTATTTCATTTTCTTTTCTTTTTTTTCCTTTTTTTTTTCTTATCGATATTTTAACAATTGTGCTCTGTTATGTTCTGTTTTTGCAATGGCGTTTGACCGTTGTTTAATAAAAGATTACTTACTTACTTACTTACTTACCTAGGCTCAGAGATTTCTTCTCCATTCACGGCAGGTTGCTGATGTTGATATCGAACCAAGATTGTTGCAGTTATTTGAAAATCTATTTGAGATTTGTTTTTTAGATGGCGTGTGATGTATGTGTTGCTTACTCTGTGTTAGGTGAACATTCCAATGCTGCTGCTGAATGCGATGGATGATCCAATTGTGCCACCTCAACTTCACCTGACACCATGCCAGTTTGCATGTACGTATGTCTCACAGTGTTCTGTGCTCTCTCCCGCTAGTATACAGATTACAGACCTGTGGCAACTGCCAACAATAGCCTAGGACTGTATGAAACTGAAGTGCATTATGAACTACGGCAAGAAAAGCCCAGCTAATGCAAAGGGGAACCTGCGACAGCGGTGCATGTTTGAAGGCCTGGTGTGAACAAAAACTGAGCTCACCGATCCCAGCAATGATGTTTCATTTACACTTGCCAGTGGGTGTGACCGGTTTCACTCAGCTTTGTTGGCTTAAAATCGCAAATTTTCCCTACCCCCTGTTATTTAGCACCCTGTTATTTAGCACTCTTGCTCGGGGTGACCCCTTTCGAATGATTTAAAAGCTTTACGGATCCTGAAACTAGAGTCTTCCAGGCAGCCGACGGTGCAGAATTGGTGATCCTAGCTTTCACCATTTTTGACTGATTCACCCGTGTGACGGACAGACAGACAGATGGACACACAGACAGAATTGCGATGGCTAAGATGCACTATAGTTCCAAGATTTTGTTCAGTCTTAGTGTCAGCAGATGCATTTTTTTTCATTTTGTCTGTCCATGAATGATCACGTCCATGGCCCTGTTAGTTATGAAAATAACCAAACTACACTGCACCAGACTAGTAATGTAACTGAGGCCAAAAATGAATGGACTAGGTTTGGGTTTTGAAGTTTTATGCATGACTGCAGTTTGGGGCCCCATATCTCTTGTATGACTTGATGACTTTTGACAGAATGACTTGAATATATTTAGGCTGTATTTAGGTTATATGAACGGGTTAGGTGTCTAAGGTCACAGGTTTAAAGTCAAGGTCACAGCAAGGTCAGGTATTTGAGTGGGTTATTGAAGCAGACACAGGCATTTTCATCGACACTTTGGCATCATTTACTTAATTGATGTAGATTATACACATATTTATGTCTGATTGCTATGATTCGCTATTGATATTGATGTGTATTGTATCAATTTGTTGTGAGTGTTGGCACCTTCTGAATGAGGATTATTTGCATCTCTTGCATTCAGCAAGTGTATCGACGGAGTCGAGTGATCAGTACATGTTGCTGTTTCCATGTGCAGTGAAACGGGAGAATGTGATATTTGCCGTGACACGGCACGGCGGTCATCTCGGCTACTTTGAGGGTGGAATTATGCTGCCGAACTCGGTGACATGGCTTGACCGCATCGTCGTCGAGTTTGGCATCGCCTTGCTGCACTGTGATGCCCCTGTTGGGCGTCCACTACAGCAGCAGTACACTGCGATATGTACTACACCAAACAATGATTCACGTGTCGACAGCAAACTGTCATCAAAGACAGTGGTATCCACAAACAGTGTTGACGATGATGTCGATGATGACGATGACGGCGATAACATGATCACTGCACAGTTGAAGAAGAAGAAGAAGCTGAAAGTTAAAGCATCGAAGTCGTCAAAGAAGTCATCAGCATCATCCAAAGCGAAGGCGGAAAATAAATTTGCTGCCGGCGTGGTAGCGGAGATAATACGAGTGTCGGCCAGCATGGTCTATGATGATGACACTGGTGGCTCTGTAGCTAAGGCATTGGCTGATGACGATATGGTAAGGCCTGTGAATGCCAACCATTTTGTAATGTAAGAATTAGGAATGACACCAGCCTGTAGAGAAGGGGAAGCAACTATTGCTATCCCAGCTGCAGAGTCATGGTAGCAATCATTAGTAAATGCTTTTCTGACTTTGTACTGAAAAGGAAAAAATCTACACAGCACTAACATCATAGGCCTATCGTATCTTAGACGTCATCGTAGGCTTTTTAATCAGTTTATAAGGCTATGTAACTTATCTTAACAGACTGCAGCAAAATTGCATAAAATTCCCCTCCCCCTCTTCTTTTAGCAGCCTCTCAGACCTCGCTGTTGCTGGGTGGGGGAGTTTGGAGTTTGTGAGTTATTTTACTCTGCCAGACCCAAATCGTCCTTGACTATTTTGGTGGCTTGCATTTCCAAATCTTGCTGCTGCAAGAGTGGAGAGTTGTCACCATGACTGAATGTAATCATTTTGCAGAGTTGTCTCAGTTGTTGTCTTGATGATGGCGTGGCACAAAGTAGTCCTGCACTGAATAAAGCAAGCATTGTTGCAGCTGCCATGTCAGTGATGATGGTGCTGTAAAACCTTTAACATATTGATCACTCAATGTTGTGCGAGTCTCGATGTGCTAATGCAGGGCATCATCTACCGCCTGGTGTGAAACAAGGCCCAGAATTGTTGACGTTCGCAAAACACTTACCATTCTAGCTTCATACGGCTGACTGGATGTACGTTACTCGTTGTCAAAATGCATTGAATGATTTGACTTTTTTGCACTTGGTTTTTCAAGCCAGGTTATTCTATTGCAGATTACATTACTGCACGTTAGGTTGGTCTTCAAAAATCGAAAGTAAATCCGTAAATTTTGGCAGAATTTTTGCATGCTGCATCCAGCCGGCAACATTTTGCCTCTGCAGGCAATAAAATGCACCAAACTGTGTGATAAAATTCAAAAATATTCCACAATTATTAATCTCGATCCCAGTACATTTGGTTACAAACAATTATGTATCAGTTTAACCAGCTGGAGCTAAAATGTTAGAAAGTGTTTTTGGCATGAGCTGTGTTTAACTGCATGTGCCCTTGTGAGAAATGAAACGATTTTAGATTTGGTTTTTTTGTGCCATGTCTATGTCTAATATTAATTTTCGACATTGCCTGTTAATCTGTTTTGGTTTATTTATTAATACCAGCCATGTAATTGGTTGTTGTGACCGTTTCTCTGAAACAGTGTGTGTACCATTTGTGTGCATTTGTGTAAATATTTTTCGTGATTTGTATCGGTGTAACATGTAGCCATCAGATTAGCTGCTCACTGTGTTTTTCTATTGGAAAGTTACTTTCATCCACAAGCAAACAAAAAATTGTGATGTTTTGGCACGACCAGGTGCAGGCTAAAAGTAACTTTTGTGTATGTTATACACAACCTGCCATGGGAAAAATTTGTCAATTCTGTGGGATTTCTAGCCATTTGCGACTGTGATTTTGTCCTGTGATTGGAGCAAATGTATTCGCCAAGCAATGTGTCATAGTATGTGCATGTATATTGAAAGAGGAACGAATGCGGTATATTAATTCATTGAATTACCAGAATGCTGTCAGTATGTCAACATATCAGCGAGTAAAGATTGCATTTGAATGAAGTCATCTGCCTTATGTGTGATCATATTGTGCTTTGCTAGCAACGCCAAGCTAAGAGCTTCTGTATCTTCATGTGTCACAGTGTCATAGTGTGTGCTGTTGCTTCAGAGGTGACAGGATGGCGTGGATGATTCAGTCATTAGTCACATATAGTATTTAGACCTGCGAGTCGGGTCGATCAAGTCGACTCAAGTCGACTTGGGCCTTCCAAGTCGGGTCAAGTTGGTCTGTAGCAGCGTCACCATCGAAATTTTCTGGCATGGTCGGTTTCATTACAAGTCATTTCAAGTCGACTTAAGAAGTCATTTTAAGGGGTCATTTTAGCCTCAAGTCAGGTCAAGTTTCTGTACCTCAGCGACTCACAGGTCTAATAGTATTGATGCTTCTCTTTTTGTTGTGGCTTTCATTGACCTATTTTTAGGTCACTGCGAGTTACACCGACTCTTCTGAAGGTATTTGGGGACTCATCAGGATCGTTGAAGCACAGTTATGTATAAGTCAGGTGACTTTCTCAGGGGTGTAGTTTTACAAGCATGTCGAATGCATCTGAATCTCAGTGCTGGGCTGAAGTGTTTGAGCATTTATGTAATAGGCCTGCGTAGTGCTGAAATGCGTTCCATGCAGTTACAAAGAGGTGTTCAGTGATTTAAACATGTGCTCTCACTTTTTACCAAACGAATATTGTACTATGTTTTATGTTTTTTTATGTGCCACCTGGTATATGTTTAGCAAAAATTGTTTGGCAATGTCCAATTGCTGCTAATGTTTCCATTCTCCTGACGTCCTTGCCCAATTGCATTCCGTTTTTTAACACCCATCCAACGTTGCTACAGTGGTTAGTGCATATGGATCTACTAAAATGCTGTGTAATGTCAGCATGCTAGTTTTACAGTGTCCTTATTATTTGTCTGTTTCTTTTTCTTTCTGGCACCTTTCACTATTTGTCATACCCGTGCTCAGCAAACTTTTCACAATATTTTAGACTGATTTGGATTTTGTTTTGATTATAAGTCATTTTTTTCGTCTTGTGTTAATCTGGATCTAACGTTGCTGTTCATAAATATGTATTAGACTGTGCTGGCCACTCGTAGTGCATTTGGTGTTGTGTTATGTGTGTAACTGTTGCTTTTTTCATTTAGCTAATTTTGTAGATATTTTGTTAGTCATAGTTAGATTGTAATGATAGGTGAGTAAACATTTAGGAATTTGTTACAGATTTCAATACATCTGGTCAAGTTATGTTATTTGTGTTGTTTTTTCAGGCTTTGATTCACTTTATTTGTTTATTTTTTTGTTTATGTGACTTGATAATTCTTTGTTAAATAGTTTTTCTCAGTTATTTCATGACTGTCTGGAGGATAGTAGGGAAGATTATTAGAACTGTTATTCTTACTTGCATAAGCACACATATAATGGAGTTCTTACAATTTTAGGTTTTAGGTTTAGCTCGTTTTTTTGTGTTTTGTGTTTCTGTAAAGGTTAAACTTACTGTTCCATTACTATGTGTTTGTGTGTTTTTTGCCTGCAAAGGCCATCCTTGAAATGACCATACTGTGTCGGACGGGATGTTAAACCCCACTCACTCACTTTTTTAAATTGCCTAATTTTGCTTTCAGCATTTATCTAGAATTCCCTGGATGTTTATAGGAGTATTAGTAATTGAATACATTCGGCTAATTTCTTTTCATTTCAGCATATTAACATTATGTTTTATTTTGGTTTAGTTTCACGCCAGCTTCAGGCTTTGATGAGCATTGTTGTGTCTTTTAGAAATGAAACAGTAATTTAATGCTTTGGCATTTTTATTAAAAAAATTTTTTTTTTACTTATTGCAGTGCATTAGCCATTAATGTGTTACTCTGCTAGCTTAACGTCACTTATTTCACCCCCAAAGTGCTATTTTATTTAACAGTTTCATTTTCATCATTTTGCGAGGAAAGATACTATTTTGAGTGTCAAATGTGCACTGTTACTGCATATTGTGCAAAGTTACAAACAGTTTTTACTAGAGCTGTCAAGTGTTAATTTTTAAAATGCATTAACGCACTGCGTTAATTTTTTTAACGCATTAATTAATGCGTTATTAATTCACTCAGGCCCACCAAGAGAGAGAGTAGGGGGGTAAGTTACCTCGGGTCCTGTGGCGTTTGTGGGGCCCAACCTGTAGAATATAGAAAGTTAAAAATACGTTTTAATTTAAACGTATAATCAACAATAACTGCCATCATAGCTAGCATAGAAATCTATCAGTCTGTCGTCAAAATAATTATTTGTTTACAGTAGTGATAGAACGGCAACTACAGTTTTGTTACTTGAATTCATTCTATTGTCAAATAACCGCAGTTTGACGGAATATTGGAACTTTTGCTTCACGGAATTTAGTAAATTAACATAAATTTACGTATGTGCGTTAATTATTTTAATTTTTTAATGCACATTAATTTCTTAACATGAGTTAAACCCAACTCACTCACTAATTTCTTAACGTATTAATGCGTTAATTAATGCGTTAATTTGACACCTCTAGTTTTTACAACTGCATCATCGCCAGTTGGCAGTTAGTACATATTTGGTTGATATTTTAGTTATTATAGGCTTGGTTACACTGTACCAGTGGAGCTTTGTTGAGTAGACAGATTTGCCTCTGAAGTTATGTGAAATTATTGTGCTGCTAACTGTCAGTTAATAAAAAGCACTTTGAGTATACTTTCTACTTTGAACTTGTACATGGATTTTGTCATATAGTAAAAGAAATATAAAATTATTAAGTGTCAGTCATGGAGTTATGATTTCATAGCAGTAACCTTTAGCATTATTTATGTGATGTACCGTAATTTAAGATTTTATACTAATTAGTAATTTAAATAAGCTTACAGTTATCTAGTTTTGAGTGTATTGTGTTCGCTTGGTATAGGAATTTTTTTAACAAAGTGCAACTAGGTTGAGTGAGTGAGTGAGTAGGGTTTAATGTGGACATTATAACGGATCCGGTAATCATTATTTGGTCCAGACATTAGTCGAAAAATTTCTGTATCATGATTTACGAAAATCAGGATTCTGTGCTATTGCCAATTCGCCAGTCGCCACCAAAATCCGAGCGCTCGTGAACTTGTGAATTTGTGATCTTTGGCACGCCACCCCTATGCAAAAATTCCACAAAAAATCAGGCCCGTCTTTAGGGGCTGGCATCTTGGCACAATGCCCCGCGCTACAGCGTGGTCGATGCAATGGATAATAGATCGATCGATCAATCTAACTGATTACCTCTGCCAAGGAGGTTATGTTTTTGCCGTTTTTTGTTTGTTTGTCTGTGTGTGTGTGTGTTAGTAAGATAACTCAAAAAGTTATGAACAGATCTTTCTGAAATTTTGAGGATATGTCGGGCATGGCATAAGCTACAAGTGATTAAATTTCGGGGGTGATCCGGCAGGAATTCTGGATCACTGAAATTTTCGTTACCATTGCGTTAAAGGGGACATAAGCGGAACCGCTGCAAAACCGAAGATGGTGACGCCACCTGGCGAATAGCATTGCCTTGGCGGAGGTACCTGCGAACTATGATTGCTTTCTAGTTTTCATTGCGCTAGAGGATAAATTATTTTTACAATTTAAACTCAATTAAAAAGTATATAAAATGTTGCGGAAGCCAAAATATAGGGTCCAATTTTTTCGCTCGCTTCGCTCGACAAGTTATAGATCTAATAACCAAAGAAAGTTAAGGCTTACCGTACAGGCTTAGATCTATCATACAGTTTGTGATGTAGGGGCCTAATGTGGTTACAGGTCTATCGCTATGTGGTATCAGCCTTCAGGGGCCCCGCAGTTAAGTCAGTGGTTAGTGCCAAGGGCCCCGCGATGCCAAAAGACGGCCCTGCAAAAAAAATCATGACTTTTTGGGTTATTTTGATTGTTCAAAATATAACATTTCAACTTTGGCACTCAAGAAGCAGCACTCTTTCAAGTTTTGAGTTTTGGGCATGTAATTAGGCATAGCTATTTGTCACATCGCCATTCACAATTTCACGGTTTAGCCACTGCCTCCTATACACTGTCAGTATATAGGAGGCAGTGGTTCAGCCCTCTAATTTTCCCAGTTCTGTTTAGTTTACTTATTTATTGCGTTGACAGCAGTAAACAAAATGTAAACAACAGCTGGGGCGTGTTCGTTTCGTTGCGGTCAAGACCTTCGTTTGAGGTAATTTTGTCATTTAAAATGCACTCTTTTATCCCACTTTTTATATACTGCTAACGAACAGTTGTCGTTGCAGTTTTTGAAAGCGCTGTCGACATTTTTCTATCGAATTATGGCTCTTTCGCTCCCTGGCTCTTTCACCCCCTGGCTGATCCGCCTCCTGGCTTGTTCGCCCTCTGGCTGATTCGCCCCTCAGCTTGGACGATTCGCCTTCGTTGAGTAATATATTGGTTTGATGTTGACTAATATTTTCTGTTTTATTTTTTTTACAGAACGATAACAACTACAATGTATCGTCACTCAACTGTGGAGTAAAAAAGTAGCTACAATTTTTCTTACTGACACGATTGCAAATTTCTGATATAGCCTAATTCCGACAGAGACCCGCGCAAATTTCTGCATTAATTTCAATTTTGTTTTTTTTTCCGCAAAAGAGTGATTTATGCTGCAAATATCTCATTTTTTTGACGACAAAGATAGCTAAAATGCTGGACAACAGGGGGTGCGAGGGCGGGCGGGGGTGTCAAGGAGTCTGGACTTCCCATTCTCCAGTAGGTCGATTCGTAAGATTCGCCAGGAGGTGAATGAGCCAGGGGCAAACGAGCCAGGGGCGAGGGGGCAAATCAGCCAGGAAGCGAACAAGCTAGGAGGCAAACAAGCCAGGGGGCGAATCAGCCAGAGGTCGAAAAAGCTATGGGTCGAAAAGCCAGGGGACGAAATGGCAAAAGGGCAAAAAAGCCAGACACCTTGCTACTGTTCTGTTACAGTTTTCACGCCGAAACAAGGGAGTCGTTAGTTTACGTGTGTTCAGTGCCCCGTTCATCTGACAATTAAGGAAGCTTGATTGTTCATTACATAGCTTGCCCTACGCTATTTTTATTTTTTTTTATTTTCTACAGAATCGTTATTGTACAAATGCCAACTAGAAATTTGGAACAGGGCCTAACGTGATGCCGCCTGGCACCGCTAGTTGGATTGTGGGGAGGGGAGGGAACACTTGCATTACACTACACATACACGCAATATGGATTTAAGGTGGGTCAGAAATCAGAATTGTTAGTGGACCAAAGTTCCCCAAGTTTTTTTGCTGAACACAGGAGGGATCACAGTTGATCAAGTTTGTTTTCGGTTGCTGATGTTTTGATCTGTTTCAAAGATGTTCGCAATCAAAATCTATAGTTGTCTGAAATCGTGCACACAGTCAATTTTTGGTGGGACAAAGTGTAACAACGGAACTTTTTGGTTAGTGGACCAAAGTTCATCAACTTTTATTGTTGAATGTTGGAGGGATTGTTGTCAGTCAATTTTGTTTCCAGTTGTTGATATCTAAATCCATTCCAGAAATATTTGCGATTAAGTTTAAAGTTGTCTAAAATCACATCTACTTTTGGACATTTTTTGCTCTCCCAAATTTTTGAGGGGTGGGCCCTTCCAAAAGATTTACTCAAATTCTCATGCCTACCTCATTGCAAGTCATGCAGAAATGTTGCACGAGTGGCGGTTTTAGGCCCAGGCCAGAGGGCACAGGCCCCCAGTTTTGTGGCCACCCATGATTTTTTGCAAAGATGACAAATATCTGATTTTTTGGTATTACCAATTTTTAGAAAAGTGGGCAAATTTGCTGCTTCCATTGAATGTCTAAAAACCAAAAGTGCTTCAGCTTCAGGGGGGCTCTGCCCCACCCTGTCCTCCCACCAGGGGCTCTGCCTTTGGAACTCGCTTCAGACCCCTGTTATAGGCTCGTGCTACCAGTACCGTGCTTGCCATGGGGCTGTGCCCCCTCAGATGTTGCGGGCTAGAACCACCACTGGAACTTGCATGGGGTTACACCCCTCCCCCAAAGTTATTAAGGTAAATAAAACGCTAAATTTTAAGCCAATTTTTGACTTTCATTTGTAAAAAAAATGTTAAGGGACCCCTAACTCAGTGTGGTGTGCACTAGCAGTGATTGGCCAATGGAGCTTGGAGATTAGGTGGTAAAAAATAAAAAGAAACGGCAGCAGAACATAAGCCTACCACAAACTACCATTTCTGATAATTCGGGCAGCCTGACGATAAGGATATGGTATATGATAATTCAGTTTAAGACTACTACTATGCACATGATTGGGCTTCTGTGGGAATGAGTCTGTCATCTGATTTGATAATTTTTCAGGTTAGTTAGGTGCAGTCATGATTTCATATCTGTCATTGTACTTGAGCCATCCCAGGAGTGACTGGCTGTCATTAGTCAGCGCTGGCTGCGGTATTGTTGACCATTCTGCTTTGCAGCTCATTGTAGTTGACATTCTGCAGGGAATCAGTAAGTAATTTGCTGATATTTGCTATGTCAGTGTGTGCATCAATTAGTTGTTTAGCGGTGTTAATAGTCACTGTTCCCTGAGTTGTAGTTTGCTGTATATATTTAGTTATGCTGCTATATATTGTGAAGTATATACAGCACATGCAAATTATGTTACATAGACATCAGTCACATGTCGTGAATATTAGCATGTAGCTGATAATTAATTTGCATAATAAGTTATTTTTCAACATTTGGATGCATTGTTTATGAAGGTGTGCATTACGGTGTTTGTGCAAAACAATATTTTCATCAATTCTTGTGCCTTTGGCAACTACGATAAGCATTTTAAATGGATGTTGACTTGTCGAGATTTAACTAACTAGTTTAATGATGCATTTGAGATTTTTTTGGGATGCATCATTTTTATTGTTTTGGGGTCTTGCAAAAACTGTTGTCTTAACGATTGCCAGTGTTAGCTAAACTCTTAACTCCGAGACGAGAGATGTTGTGGAGATATTGCGAATGCTAATGTAGTGAGCCTAATTGTACATTATCAACTACATTAGGTGTATATTTTAGAGGTTTGAACATCTTATTGAAAATGTAAGGCTGTATAACAATAGCATAGCAAGGCAGAACTTATAGTAGCCTATTTTATGCTGTCTGTTGCTAGTATTTTTCAGTCATATTTGTTTTCAATTCCAGTTTTTTCCGTTCCAGTCACAATTTTCAGTTTAAGTTCTAGTTGATTGAATTACCACTGACCCATGATGATTGATGTAGCTGAGCACTACTAGGCAAGCACACACACAGTCAGACACAGAAGCAGTGCTACTGTGTGTAGAATGCTTGTTTACCAGCAGCGGGGCAGACAGGTATAATACCAAACAGTGCAGCTGCTGTGTCTTGTCAGGTCTTGCATTCAAGCAGCTGGTTTTACTCTCAAGACCTTGCTAGTTGCTACTTCCTATTCACTCCGCTGGCATCCTCCTAGTACTGGCCGCCATTTAAGTAAGTAAATCTATAAAGCAGACCATGTCAGCGAAAGACAGATAGAATCTCATTATTATCATGTGTTATTGCACTTATAAATCGTCATTCACTTTTGTCCGCTGTTCGTTAACCAATTTACTTTCAGCTTTGGACAAAGCTGAGCCCTGAATTATAGTTCTGTGTCGAACAGTAATTTTTGTTCTGAAAATTGTCTGCCCTCAGAGGGGTAGAACCACAGAAAGAAATTCTGCATACATGTGTGGTGGGCCTATGCCTGACGTCACTGTGTTGTCATTGCCAACGAGACAGGATAGAGGCCTCTCAATAGGCTGCATTAGGGGGTCGTCCATAAATGACGTCACGCAATTTTAGGGAAAAAATAATCCCCCTTTCCCTTCATCACGTTTTGTCACGCTGCTCTAGACCCCCTAATATGACGTCACAATTCTCTAACTTTCTCTTGCAGTCTGTAGTGTAGCCTACAGAGCTATATTAGTTTCAAACACAATGCAGATTTTTTGTATGATTTGACACATTTGCAACAGTAAGCATAGTTTATCAAAGTTCTGATATGTAGAAATGATCTTCTGAATACTAGCGCTGTCGTCCACGACTCCCTGACCAGGCCTTGCCACAGATGTGACGTGCGTGACGTCAGCAACTTTTCGTCCCTTCCCCTCTACGTCACGTATGGTCACAATATCGTGAACCCCCTCCTCCCCTGGCGCGTGACGTCATTTATAGACGACCCCTTACTGGTCTTGCCCGTCCGCCCCTCTGTCTGCCCGTTCGTCTGTTCGTTCCGTTGGGACTCCTGACTGGAAAACAGATAAGCGCGGAAAAAGTTGGTGTGAACGTCTTCGCCAGAGAAGGAGTAGCTTGTGTGCCATTTTGAGTTTAAAAGGTCCAATGTTGGGACCAGGGTTTGGGGGTGACATATTCTCTAGTTTACAACACAAGGTGTACTGTACATGAGGCAGATCCATTTGTCCAGCGTGCGCGAATGTCATTATCTACAATGTATTGGTGTTGTTGCTGCTACCGATATATAATGGAGATTCTGTCTCGCAGGGGAAGGGGAGGGGTCGCTTAATGTGTGTGTATTATGGTCCGTGCTGCTGGGCGCCTGCTGTTAATTGCGTAAACAATGTGAGAGAGCTAGAGAGTCGTACTGACGGAGTGTCGGGGCCATGGGTGGATGGGATGGGTGATAAAGCGTTCATCGTGGTCACGTGATCTATCCCGCGCAGCAGCAGCAGCAGTAGCGGCGTAGTTACTAGTAGTTAGTCGGCGCGGAGAAGGCGTGTAGTAGCAAAGCGTGTAACTGTTGGTCGTCGTCGTCGTGCGTGGTAGTGCCGTCTGTTCGCTTCACTGACTTCACTGTTCCACCCATCTCCCGCCGCCGGTAGGTAAACTGTAAGTTCTGGCTTAGCCAGTGGCTTAGCCACGAAGGGCCTTGGGGTTGACGGGGACGACCGCTTCCTATATTCAGTTGTGAATACAAATTTGCGCAGTAAAACTACATTTTCTGGGCTTTTATGACCAGAAAAAGCCTTTGCGGCCGGGGCTTTGCTCGGACCGCGCTAGGGGAGCTTATGGGAGCCTCCAGGATAACTAAGAACTTCTGCACCGTCCTTCAGACCCCTTCGATGGTGAGGAGGGGCTTTGGATTTGGTACAGAGCCCTATAACACCCCCGCCAAAAAAAATCGCACTGCGTGTTTGAACTACTGGACATTTAGTGAGCCGGTTTGGCGATGATAGTACATTAACCCTTCGTTATCATTGGGGCGCCTGACGTGTAGTGCGGCAGGTGGGGGCATGACTCCAAAATGTGTGTGGAGGGACCCCACGGTACATTGAAAGTGAGTTCCAGTGATTACAGCGTGTGTGTGCTTGGCACCGCAATGTGCTCTAGGGTTTCTTGCCGACGGGTCGGCGGCCTCTTGATCGCTTTGAAGAGTGCGTGACAGTTGCTTTGACCGTTTGTAACAAGACGTCAGAGCTGAAGTGCTGCCAGCATTGGATGTCCATTGATAAAAGAGGCAACAAGGCCACGGTCGTCAGTCAAGCGCATAAGCTCATAGGCCCAAGCTCAACTATACGCTGTACTTTGATTTGTCGTGGACAGCATGTTTCGTGCCAACAATCTGCGAGAAATTAAAGGAAATGGGGGATACGCTTTGCATGTGTTAACTATTACGCCGAAATAACGTCGGTGATCGTCTATGCTTGACACGGTCATTCTGTTTGACAGGACCCTATACAGTGTTTGAATTGCCATGGGGGAGGGTTTGAACCCCCAACTGTTTTCTCAACCCCCCTAGCACACTGTCAAATTATGTTCCGGGGGTCAGCTATATACTGTATACATAGGATTTATATCACAATTTTGGTCAGGTTCCGACCGTCGAAAAGTTCAACCCCCCAGCTAATTTTTGACAATTCAAACACTGACCCCATACAACTCTGGCGGTCAAGCAGTTTTATGTCTTTCATTTCTGCACCCCGTTTTGGTAGGCCGAGCGGCTTGCATTATATTTTGCGTTCTCCGTCCGTCCCTGATATTTTTGGCAACATTCATTTGCGTCGTGGCAGGGGGAGCAGGAGGTGCTGAAATTGCCGCCCCCGCCCAAATTTTGAACTGTCGGAAATTTGTCGAAGATCTTGTCGGAAAATTTTCATCCAAAATGCAAACTTTGGAGCTGAAACCCCCAATTTTGGGAAATTTAGGGACAAATTTGTAATTTTCAGCACCCTGTCGGAAATTTGCAGTTATCTGTTTGAATTTTGTCGGAAATCTGACAACGAAAAAAGTTTGAGGTGTTCACCAAACTTCTGCCTGTAGTGCGCCTGGGGGAAACAGGGAACTGGTTAGTTTTTGGAGTCGATGAACGATCAAACGAAGAACGAACATGCCATGTAGCAGCATATCGTTGTTTTTCTGCACGCATTGATGAATCTTTTTTTCTAAACTTTTGTGGCTCTTGGGACAGCTTTGAACTCATCAATTAAGTTCTGTGACCAAAAGCTGAAAGGTCAAGTGGCGTAAGCCATTCAGGGTAAGATGGTGTACACATTATGATCTGGGCATCTGCTATATCGATTGTAGCTCTCATACGTTTAACGCGTCACCGACACATCGCCTGAGGCGACCTGCTGCAATAATCAGCCACAACAGCAATTATAAGACCATCCACTGTAGTCTGCTTTACGTACAGTGCATTCGACTGTGTTATAGCATAGTACTACGTAGACCGGGACTGAGTCTGATTCTGCACAGAAGTCGCAGCAATTAATAGTTTCCTGTTTTATCGCTATCCAAGGAATGCTGAACTAGCTGCTGCTGCTGCTGCTGCCGTTTCTGTGTGCCGTAACAGTTCACCGAGTGTTCTTATCTGAGCGCACGTCATTGAGTGGCGGCGGCGTCTATTTACTCGCCTCCGTGTTACTGTTTTACCACTCCCGGAGTCAGTCTAGTCTGTGATGAAATCCATTAGAGCACCACCAGAGTTTTTTTGGTGATTTAACCCTTTCAACTCAGAGATAGCTTTAGTAATGACTAATGACAGGCCTCTGTTGGCGTCGATTTGCCAGTTCTGCTGCATGCACAAATTGCACGCAGACTGTGTAGCAAAATAAAACGAAGGACATTGTAGACGAGACATTTCACGGTCTGTGTCATAAGCTCCAACCTGGGACATGATCTAAACGGCTGCAGTGAATTTATCATACCTGGTAGCTATTTTGACACAAATGAACCCACAATCTTAAGAATCAGTCCAAAAAGTCCAAAAATTAAACATCATAATATGAAATTTTAATACTGGTATGACTGTTATAAACTTATCCAGCATTTGGCAGACTATGCAGAGATTCTAGCTCGGAGCGGCGAAGTCGAAGCAGTGGAACCACTTGACTTAACTTTCTGTCTTTTCTTTTTAATGCAGAAATGAATTTCCGATTATTGGTAATGAGTATTTCGGAACTTACTTATAGTTGAAGCGTTTTTTTTGTGATTTGTTTCTAGTTAATTCTTTTATGATAGTGTTAGGGGTCTTTTCTTCGTTGTTGACATTTGCTCCAGTAAGTGTGATGCGTTGCAGAGCTAAAGACGTTACCCTGTCGATATTTCTGGCAGTGAATGATATACAGAGGGTTAATATAGCAAATTTGCTGGGTGACTTGTTTTTTTTGTGCCAGCATGAGAACTGAGTGGGTGCAAAACATTCCATGTGAACCACTCATAGCGTAGATTAGGTCTATAGTCCGCACAGATTATCGCCGTTACGACCCGACACGTTGACGTCGTGATATTAGCCTGATCGCTGTTCAATTCTCGAGTTCGGCTGCCGATTTAATTGACGTTATCTCACTACACTGCGTGTTTTAGCCTATACTGTGAGACCTATTTCGCTTGAAATTCGGCAGACTTTATGGTGTAGTAGCGAAGAGAAGTATTTCTATTTGTCCATACGTCTGTCTGTCTGTTGCTTATTTACAGCTGGACAGATTGGGGGTCGAAGTAAAACGATTTTAATTGACCAGTTTGATTCTGCTGATTCTGTTTTCGTTTTAGAGTCTATTTTAATGGGAATATTTGTAAACTTAATTTTAGCTTTTCACTAATGTCTGTAGTGTATTTTTGTTTGACGATTGCAGATGAGCGTGGATGAATTTCGAGTGAGAAAGAGAAAGAGAACAGCCCAGCTGAACAGCCAGCACTTCGTGATGTAGACTGAGTGTAGGGGTCTACTCAGGTTTCTATGACAACGTGATCATGGCTTCAGCGGCCGTGCAACCGCCACCGCCAGTCTCCCCAGGTAACTTCCTTATTGAAGGTGCGTATACAGGGCGACAGAAATGAAATGAAATGAAAAGCCACGCGCTCCGGCTTTCATCTCATTTCTGTCGGTATGTACGCAACTTCAGTTATGCGAGCTTATTACACTTCTGTCTTAATAGGCCGCATTTTGGGTCTTGTCCGTCTGTCCGTCCGTCGGTCTGTCTGTCCCATATCAGCTTCTTGCTCGAAAATGAAAGAAGCGCAGAAAAACCAAAACTGTTGTGCACGTTCTCATTGTCAGGATTAACCGGTGCGTCTGTTTTCAGCTTATAACAACAAATGTAGGTCAGAAGTTAATTATTCAGGTATATTATTTGCTGTTTCCATCCCTCTGGTGGAGGTAAATCGACTACTGGCTCTGCTGGGGTTATGGCGTGGCGCGTTTACCGTTCATGGTTCAGCTGTGTCGGGTGGCAGGTATAACACCGTGATCCCATATGGTAGGTGACACTCCGTAGGCGGCCGTAGGTCTGAGATGGGTCTCCCGTTTAACCATTTAATCAAGTAGGCTAGGCTCATAGGTCAGTTGTCAGAGGTGCGTGGCCAGGGCGCACCAGACGGATAGACATAGCGGCTGCACCGCACCCAGGACACGTGGAAAACTCCAGTCTTGTGAACTGAAGCAGAAATGAGTGGGACGAGTGAATGAGGGCTTCCCGACATGCAGTTCTGCTGGTTTCTGGTAGTTAGTGGCGGTGTCGCAGTGTAGGACCACATGCATTTATTTCTGATCCCAATCGGCTGCCACTTTCTGGATTGTGAAGCGCTTCTGGTCAATCTGGTGTTCAGCATTTGTGAGATGATCATCACCGTATGTTCTGGCTTTGGGATCGGCAGAAACTACCAGACTGTTCTTTCTATTTCTAGGCAGTGGCTGCCCCGCCACCGGGACGCCTAGTAGAGAGCAGTTAGTTATAGGTCACCGGCGGACTCCCGGCCCTGCTGTGCTACAAGAGCTTGTACTCGTGCACGTGTTTGTAATAATTGCTTCCATACACGCTGGCCGGTACGGTGTGCCCTCCATACGCTCTTCCCTTACCCACATTTGTCTTCGGGAACTCGTGTGGCGCAGGAAATCTATATTTTTCAGCTGTTTACGTCTGCAGCATAGCATTGCAGCTTTCTGATGTGTTTAAACGCCGAACATGCTAGCCTAAAGGTCGACATCTATCGCCTGAGAATCGGTTTGTCCTCTAGACTGCTGAGAAGGTTATGAACGGATTTCGATGAAATTTTGTGGAGTGGTGGTGGGGCGACTGATTGTTTATATTTTGGTATTGATCTGTTTACAGTTTTCACAAGCTGCTTGCTATTGCGATTGCAATTAGACATCCATAGTGCCCGGTGGAGTCTTCAACTCTCTAAAACAGGCCTATGAAGTCAGGTGTCGACACCTGCAATTTAATCTCGTTCCCAGCTCATTTACGTAAAGTCAATTATAACCCGCCGATGATGAATGTCTTCAATTTTGATCCCGATTTGTCTGTATTCTTAAGGCTGCTCTAAATTTGGTCAGTTGATTCACAGGAAAATAATTAATTGTTGTCACAAAATGTCATATTTCACGGCTAAAATGCACCAAGTTCGGTAGAGCGAGCCTATAATGGGGGCCTGGGGCTTAGCCCCATACGGGTCCAGTAGCAGACCCCCACTCAGGAGATCAGAGTTTCAGGAAGGCGTATCGCCCCTTGAAGCTGAAAGGTTTTTGGCAATCATTTGCGGTATTTCGTCTTAAATGTTTTGTTTTTTATCTGTAAATTTTTATCATGTTCACATATGGTGTTTTCCAGAGGAAAGTTGTTTCCTTCTCTAGATTTGCCAGTGCTTCTGATACGTTTCTGACACAAATGTGACGTAAATATTGCAGGAAGAAAAATTGTCCAGGGTACATTTCATCATAAACAGAAGAGATCTGGGAGTGACTGATAAATATTTCAAACTTTGTTATTTTCAGCTCACACCCAACGCTATATAGACCTGTTTTGATAGATTGATTCTCCGAACAGAAGCGCTCTTCAATCTCGGAATGATTAAGTAGCATGAACAAGTGATATCGCCGTGATTTAAACAGTTTTTTTGCATTCTTTCTGGGTGGTAGCATGTGATATAATCAGCGGCGCCTACCCACTAGTAAATAATATGTACTAGCTGGTTGGGTTGGCGCCGGTACGTAGACTGTGGCTCTCCGGTGCGTTCAAGGTGTTTTTTTATTATCCCAGCCGGTGGTCGTTGGTTGGTGGTAGGTGTAGCTCGTCAGCCCATGGCAGGGCATGGCACTGCTATAACTAGCGATCATCGCCGTTTTGCTGGCCATCCAGTACAACGCCCACAGCCAGTGGCGGTTTTAGGCCCGGGCCGGAGGGGGGGCACGGCCCCCAATTTTGCTCCAGGCCCCTCATCCCCTCCCCCAGTTTCGTGGCCACCCATGATTTTTTACGCGCGAAAGCAGAATGCTTCGCGCGTCTTTGCCATCGTCTGGACCTCTGTCCGTCCGTCCGTCCGTCCGTCACACTCGTGATCTGTATCAAAACGGTGCAAGCTAGGATCACGAAATCTTCACTGTGGGCTGCCCCAAGGTGTGTAGTTTATCGTGACAAAATTTCGTGCCACTGGCTGCAGGGTTTCTCCTCGAACGAGGGCGTCAAAGAGGGGTACCCCCTTAAAAAGACGGCATTTTGCGGTTATTGGCTCGAATAATGTGAAAACGGTTGCAGATAGGTACATACGTGCTGCTTATCATAACAAGCACTGGTGACAGGCCTTTTGGATTTATCAACATCGATGACCTTGAACGACCTTGAACCCCTCAAAAAGAGGTTTTTAGTGAATTTTTCGCAATTTTTGGAT
>Ga0056128_1003659_pt1 | contig 18996 bp, 15 predicted proteins | sample WorMetLIZISLAND2_FD_71113 | JGI IMG/M metagenome (GOLD analysis project Ga0056128, IMG submission 71113) | Marine gutless worms symbiont microbial communities from Max Planck institute for Marine Microbiology, Germany - Olavius geniculatus... ... | reverse complement strand
ATCTATGTCTGCACCCTGAAAGGTGCGGCACTGCTGCACTGACGTTGCCCACTTTCTTCGGATCAGTATCATGTCAATCATGTTTCTTGTTTTTCCGTCATTAGATCGCCATGTCCACCAGACAACTGTATTTTTTACCAACAGACAACTGTTGGTAAAAAATATAAAATTTAAAGCAAGTCAACTTTGGAACCAACTCCCAAATGAGATCAAAAAAATTAAATCTGAAAGTTTATTTAAATCCAGGATCAAAGTTTACTTATATAATAAATTATATACTGAATGACTATGATCAATAGTTTATAAATGGCATACTGTAATGGTTTGATTGGTTTCGACGTATTGTATGTGATATGATTTAGACATTTTTAGGTGGATATACTCAGCATATTTTTGTTCTGTATGTTTTTCTGTGCATGTATTGCATTTTTTACTTGACTTTTGGGTGGCCAGCTTTGATGGGCCTGTGCCCTTTCTGGCAGCCTGGTTGCTTTTCCCAAATAAATATTGTGATGTGTCTAAGCGTGCATGTAATCATTGGACTGCGATACTTTTGCGACAGCGTCGCCAGCTAAGCGTTTGACAAAATAGCATAGCAACAATGACGCCAGTAATTGACCAGTGGCGTGGATGATCAGCGGTGTTGTGCGTTAAAAAAGTAGTCGAGACAGAAAGTTTCAATTTTCCGACTAACACTAAAAATTTCCGACAGAAGTCCAGTGCATATTCTGACAGGGAAGATTACGGATGCTCCGAATTTTTGAAAGTTTCCTAAAATTTTCCCAAAATTGGGGTTTTCATACCCAAATTTTGCATTTATTATAAAGTTTTCTGATAAGAAAAACATTTCCCGACAATTTTCCGATAGCCAAAAATTAAGGGTGTGGTCAATTGCGTCCTGCCGCTCTACCAGGACAGTGCATGACTGCAGGAAGAACTCGTTCGTCATTGAACGTGCATGCATCTATTCTAGGCCATAATGCGTGTGTGCAGTCGGCTGACGACAACGACGATGAGCGCATCACGACAACCACGTCATCGGCTGCTGGCAACGACACGAGACAAGTTGCAGCGACTGTGGTTGTCATGGACGCCGACTGCGTCACGCCTAACGACGCCGGCGTACACCTCTAGACCCAAACCACCTCAATCAACACCCCTACTCGTCACAGCGGCAGAACATCAAGCTCAGTCCCCGACTGTCACTGTGTGTCACATTGTCTCGACTGAGAGTCAACGTGGTTAACACCATAACACCTTGTGTCCCATCTCTGCGCCGGGCAGTTAGTACCTGGATCGGTGACTGTTTTCGGACAGGTAAACCATCTTGGTATAAACCAACAACTCTGCTAGGTTAGCTCAGGCTTTCATCTCTCCGGGACAGCACTGGTTAGGATTTGGAATGGGGCGCGTTCACCAGTAAGGGATGGCAGGTAAAACTGCGATCACATGGCAGCTGATGCTCCATAGCCTATCTCTGAGATGTTTTTTTTGTGTGAAGAGCTATGCACACCCCTCATTGAATACTGCTGTGACACTATACTGCTTTTTTCTGCAGAGTGCAGCCTTTAAACAGTTGTGTAAAGGCAAATCCAAACAGTTCACAACTGCTAACGTTTGGCTTTTCTGCATGCAAGCAATCACATAAGCCCAAATTCCATTACGCCGACTTTGCAACAAAGTCCGCAACTTTGTCGTCGACACAAATCATGAAAGTCCACGACACAAATCATGTCGCCGACTGTCATGATCTAAGTTGCGGACTTTTGTGATTTGTGTCCGCAACAAAGTCCGCGGTTGATGACTTCCCCGTGCATTGTAACAGGCCAATTTCCATTAGAGCAACACAGAAGGGTTTGCTGCGGACTTTGTCGCAAACACATTGACATGTCAAGATAGTTTATGTCCGCGACTTTCGTGATTTGCGTTCACGACTTTCACCGAAACTTAATGATTTGTCACCACTTTTGTCTGCGACTTTCATGATTTGTGTGCACGACTTTCCCTGGGGGAAGTTTTGGTGAAAGTCGGCATAATGGAATTTGGGCTTTAGCAGTTATATTCCTCACAAGTCAGCAGCTTCGTCGATGATACTGTATATATTATATGGAATATTGGACCAAGTCTCAATCATCTGCTGCTTCAACTCACTGGTGTCCTTCAGCCCATAGCAGCCTATAGTATGGAAGACAAAAGCTGTAGCTCAACGTTTATTTAGTGGGAGTTGCACTAACATTTGACACATTGAGAACTTGTTATTATGCACGTATTTCAATTATTGACTTGTTACATTTGTGATATGTCAACTTAATGTCGGTTCAATAATTGTTTGTTGCATGTTTAAAAGTCAGCTGTCTGCTGTTTTGATGATTATCACCATAATTAGTTTTAATTACACACGAGCTCAGACTCCAGCCAAATCACTCTAACCTCTACAGCCAAAGACAAAACAGAGCACTGAAGTCTGTTTTGTGGGGCACACTGGAACTAAATACTCGTACTTTACATTATTATCATTACCGTTCAAGATCCTGCAACAGATCCGTGAGCTATGATGCTTGCTGGCCTGTCAGTTTTTTTATGCGCAAAAGCAGCTACAGCTTTCAGCGCGTCTTAACCATCGCAATTCTGTCTGACTCACACAGGCGAATCAGTCAAAAACGGTGCAAGCTAGGATCACAAAATCTTCACCGTCGGATGTCTGGAAGACACTAGTTTCAGGAACCGTAAAGCTTTTTCATAAATTCAAAGGGGGTCACCCAGAATGAGAGTGCTAAATGAGAGGGGGATGGGCAAAATTTGCAACTGTTGGCCAATAAGTCGCTGTATCTCAGTAACGGTGCAAGATAGGGCCTAGGTTACTATTAATCACTAATATAAAGTCGTACACTGGCTCCAGATTGCGCCAATTCAATGACCTTGAACGCCAAAATAAGGGGTTTTATGGATTTTTTTGGCGATTTTGGGCTGCAAGATACATTGCAAGAGCGAATTGCGCCGAAACCAATTGAGATAGACATGGAGAAGCTGCGTACAAAATTTTCAGCATTGAACGTAGATTTCGATGGTCCAAGTCTTGATTTTCTAGGTTCAAGGAAACCTACGCACGAGGGCATCAAAGAGCGGTACCCCCGTAAAAGTCGCGACGAAATGGCTGGAGATAGACTGACAGTTTGCGAACAGGAACTGCTATAGGCTTTCGCGCGTCCGGTGCGCATTAGCTCAATTTCTTGTTTTGCTAATTTCCAAGCTGTTCATCACACTATTAGTGGATAAAAATATAGGACAAAACCTAAATTGTTCAGCATAGTTTTTCAGAGAAACACATGCAATTAAAAAACAAGACTCAGCACTGTTTTGGTTATCTCCTCCCCAAAAGTAACTATTATTGTCAAAGCCAGATGGTAAAACCAGATGGCTACTTTATCTGAAAATGGTATAAATACTAGTTTGGCTAAAACCTTACATCAGCAACTGCTTGTCCGGCAGCTATACATTCAAGTTGGATCCAATTATTCGTCATGTTGCTCAGATGGAAAAAAACTTGCTCAGTGACAATGGTAATGTCACAGAGTTGTGCATTATAACAGATTAAATGCAAAAAAACAGGCACTGTGATGATGCAAACATGTATTCATTAAATATGGTGAAATACATCAGAAATAAATAAAATAACTAAATTCACTGGCTACATTCATAAAGACTAAGGACGTGGTCTCATGCAGAATAAAAATGCTGCATAACATCGGTGCAGAACATGACCACAAATTTCAGCATCTTGAACACATGCACTGATATACATGTGAAATAAAACATTTGCAGAATTGTTTTGTCTCACATGCAACCACGACCAAATGCATCGGAAAATAACACTTTAAAATGCAACACCATGCTTATTGTGCAAAGTATTTCAACAAACAGCCAGAGAACATCTCTTGTCCCAATCATAATACATCCATGGTAGTTATTTCATCCTGTCGATACACAGCTGTAGTGATTTACAAGGCCAGGAATCATGCTCATTCATGTCAATAAACACGATTCCATTAATAAACCCAAGCAATGACAAATCTTGCCTCAAATCTGTATCACTGCACTGCCAGTTCAGTGTGAGTGAGTGAGTAGGGTTTAATGTCCCGCCCGACAGAGTAGAGGTCACGGGGACGGCCTTTTCAGGCAGAATGCACACAAACACTAATAACGGAACAGTAAGCTTGACCTTTACAGAAACACAAAACACAAGAACCTAAAATTGTAAGAACTCCAATATACGCGTGCATGTGTAATTAACGTAATGGTAGTTCTAATAATCTTCCCTGTTATCCTCCAGACAGTCATCAGTCTTATAATGCTGTCTATTAGAGGACAGGGGCCAGTTCAGCAACCAAAGTGAGTACATTCACTCAATATGTAACCACACTATGCTTCTTTCATCCAATTACTTCACTAGCATCTGCCAGTAGCTAGATAATGCCATAAATTAAGACACAAAAAGTAATGCTGGAAAAACCAAACTTAAACCAAAACTGATCAGACAATGGACAAGACAAAGTTTGCATAGCTGTATGCTGTCAAGTAAACAATGCAAAACGTTTAGTGCATGGCACTAAGGTCCTTTAATGACAAGCTCTACAAAAAATGACAAATGGAGGTACCGGGCAAGGGCAATACTTCAAATTAGTAAATTGCAAATAACAAAATGATACCTAATCTGATTAAATAACGAAAATCGATAACACTAAATATGATAAGATCCATATTTAATGAATTAACAGTAATAATAGAGCAAAGAATGCAACCAAATCAACAATAAATATCAGCCCCATATAACAACCATCTTCTAACAAAAGGTTCAGGATAAGAACAAACAGTAGCCAAAAGAAAAAATGGAATAGTTACCACCAGAATCGCAGAAAGAACACTGGCTACAAATACTTAGCCAACTTATATGGATATCCAATTAATGTTGTATTTGGCCATAAAATAAGAAAAATGCACAAATAAAAAAACTGTTTAATACATCAAGTAATAATGACCCATTTATTAGTAACTTTAATGCAACACAATTTTGTCATGCTAGTATGTCCACTGTTACATGATCCAACTTCAAAGAACTTGTATTCAAGTGACATACAACCCATAAATTGCCTAAAAACAAACATATTCATTAAATCAATAACAGCTAAGTACGTAACATGTTGACATAACGCTGTAACACGTACACGCTGCCAGTTATGAAATAATGACAAAAAACAAACCGCCTCATGTAGTTTTGCATAAACCATAATATGCACACGAGTACAGAGTATTATGAGCACAACTCAATGGCTGTACATCAATGTTCAGATTAAATTACATATAACTGACAGATGGGTTTGCAGAGCCAAACAATACTGTACCATTTTTGCACAGATGGTGTTCACTACTTACGCGTATACTTCTTGAAAGTAAAAAATAAGAAACGGCATGCTCTTGCCATAATATACTGATCAAGTACAAAATTCTTTCAGTGTCACACTAGCATTAAACAAAGATGAGACAACAGTATAATTTCTGCCATTCTCGAGGCAACATGCACACACATTTTTCCTTATTATTCGATAACATAACCAGAAAACAAAGTTTAAAATGGTTGTCACATACACATGGCTAACGAATAATGATGTCTTGAAGCAAGGGGCATGTTTGTGTGTCTGGAAGTAGTTTACAATCATTCAAAACTCGGGTCTTACTGAACACGCCTAACAAGCAGAGTTAATGGGCAGTTAACAAGCTGACAATACACATGATGACAACCTCATATATACTGTACACATTGAATACAAGATGACAGAGATACAGTTAACATGACACACGGACACAATGGCTTACTGAAGGCAGTTAAATTGAACCTAAATCAACGAGCATCGACACAGCTCAATCTAGCCCTGCACCGACGGACTTCTTGTCTCTCATCTTGGCTCGGCTTTTTGTGCGTGCTTTGAATGCGGCGTCGTGTGCCATGTGCTAAAATACGCACAGCAGACAGAAACATGGCATTAACGACAGCAACCATATTCTCACCAATAAAAAACGTGCCACTTTACCTTTGTCCATATCTGTGCCAATTATTGATCGATTTCCAATATTCTGTCACTGGCACACGATGCGGACAATTTGCAATAATATATCATATATCCCACCACACAGTAAATACATCTCTACACTACCGTGCGAAGTATAAATGTAAGAAAAAACTAACGATAGCAACAAATATTAACTGTTCAGATCAACACTGCGATGAATGATTCGTATGATACTAAACTGTGTTAGACTCACTTAGTCTAGTGTCATATAAATTATTCACCGCAATGTTCAATGTTGGTCTGAAGTGTTTTTTGTTTCATTTACCAAAATGTTACTTCGCTATTACCGTTATATATTCATATTTCACTTATATTTCACAAGGTAGTGTAGAGTGACATTTACAATGTGGTGGAATATACAATAATAGCATTATTGCAAATTGCCCACAGAGTGTGACAGTGAAAGAATTTTGAAATTCGGTCAATAATTAGCGACAATATAAACAAAAGCAAAGTGGCACATTTTTTACTGGCCCACCCTGTATTTGCCACTTCCAGCTACTTTGAGCAGAGTTCCTACTGTAGTTGTGAAATAAAATTCAAGGACTTTATGTGCATATTTAAAGTGCACAATGTCAGACAGTGGCCGAATCTGACCTTCTGCTGACCTTCTTCATAGCATTCAGTAGGTTTCTTTTCCTCAGAAGCTGCATTTGCCCATTTTACAACAAACAACAGATCTTGCAAAATTAGTAACTTAGTAATTCAGTAATGTACTCAATTACTAATGCCTCAAAAACCAATATAAGCAGAAGAACTGAATGACAACGATACAATGTACAGCTAAGGAATGCTGCAACTAGAAATCAATAAAAACAAATAATCAAATCAAATAATAAACACAACATAGTGTAGCTAATGTAAAATTAATGGACAATTCAAAATAACGTGGTACATAAACATAAAATCGAATAAGACAAAAACTAACTCGTTCGGTCTTTGATGCTTTGTTTGAGATGGCGTTGGTGCCTAATAGCGGCGGCCCAAGACCAAAGACATCTCTCAGCAAATCGTTCTCCTAACACAACACACAAATACAAAATCATTCAACATGTATTGTATGTCACAGCTATATTATGCTACATTTGCTTACTGATCCATTTACACTCGCATGCAAAGCGAACAAGCTTAGCTATAACTACAGTACTACACTGCAACAGCACACATGCAGAAAACCAATAAACTGCACAAATGAACAGTGACAAAGTCTTTTGGCCTCATCCACTTCACAGCTACAACTTGCACAAAAAAAAGATACTCATCTTGTGAAACACTTCAAGATCACTGCATTTCAATGCTCAACAGCTTATTACTGCACTTACCATAATAACAATTATTACTATAACATGGCAAGGTTTTGTACCTGGAGGTGTATACTCATGCCAGTGCCAAGAGCATGACAGAAAGCATTGTACTGGACTCTGGTTGACCAGCTGCCAATCATAATACCCTCGCGCTCATTCACCTGTGCAAACCAGTCACTGCTAATGACAGCATACCAAATGAGCTTCACGCTCTACATCTAGATGCGATGAATATACTGAATAACATATGCAATTGCTATTCTGCCTTAATTTATCTCTGGCTGCAGTGTATAATGGCAGAACATACGAAAAAGTTCAGCGATCCCAAAGAAAATGACAGCAAATGAATTAAGTCAACAGAAACAGAATTACATATATCTATCACAAAAGTCAATCAATCAGAGAAAGACATTGCTAGTGCGCAAGTGAACCAGAGACATGTAGTAACAGAGATCAGGCTGAGTGCTTAAATTCACTGTATACAATATCAAAGAGAGCAGATTTATACGCGCGAAAGCAGCTACTGCTTTCAGCGTGTCCTAGCCATCGCAATTCTGTCTGTCCGTCTGTCTGTCACACGGTGGATCAGTCAAAAGCGGTGCAAGCTAGAATCACCAAATCTTCACCATCGGCTGCCTGGAAGACTCTAGTTTCAGGAACCATAAAACTTTTCCATAAATTCGAAGGGGGTCACCCAAACGAAGGCACTAAATGAGGGGGATGGCCAAAATTTGTGATTTTTTGCCAATAAGTTGCTGTAACAGGGCGAGATAGGGCAGAGGTTACTATTAATCACTAATAGGAAGTCGAACACTAGCTCTCGATTGGAGCCGAATTCAATGACCTTGAATGCCAAAATGGATTTTTTGGTGACTTTGGGCTGCAACTCAAGTCTATATCATTCACAAGGTGGCGCCACCAAACTATCGTTATGCAATCCAGATAGAGAATCCGGTATTCGTATATTAACTTAGCGTGAACACCCCAATTTTCAGCTAAACTACTGAACCGGAACTACTATAGGCTTTTGCACGTCGTGTGAGCATTAGCTCAAATTTCTTGTAAAAATACTATGTCTGCGAAAATTAACAATTAATTAATCGATTAATCGATAAAAAAAGTGTTCGATTAATTTTTTTTAATCGATTAAAATTTGATTAAATTTTGAACTGCTGACTTGGCTCGCTACAAAGATGAAGATCCGCTTCCAGAAACAGAAAATCCACTAAACTAATGGAAACTGAATAGCCATCGTTTTCCTGTTCTTGCTAGTTTTGTAAAAACAGTACTTTGCATACCTGCGACAACTGTCCCGTGCGAACGCCTGTTTAGCTCATCAGGCTACATTGTGAACAAAACGCATGCTGCTCTTTTGCCCGAAAATGTGACATTACTTGTTTGTCTGCGTGATTGGCTGAAAGCCTGAAATGCGTGTTAACTGACTGCATAGTGTACAAGTAGGCCTATAAGTTTCCAACTTTTATGAATGGTAACAAGCACAATTGTGTTTTGCAGTTTTCATGGTTTTGGGCATTAACTACAAAATTGAAAAATTGTTCGAAATTAATCGATTAATCGCGATTAATTTTCGGTGATTAATCAATTAAAAAAATTTTAATCAGTACCAGCCCTAAAAAATACACACAACATGCCTCTAATGTCATGGCCAAAAATTAAAAACAATGTCCATCATATCAGAACGAAGCGGTTACTGAATACAGATAACACTTAATACATGGAACTAACCCTAATCCGCTGTTTAGTGAACTGTCCACTCTCGACACTGTTGAGTATGTCTCTGAAGCTTGATCGCTGCTGACGTCGATCCTTCTTCGCTCGGTATTTATTGCACTCAGTCGACAGCTTCTTCAGCTCCATGCAAAGGTCGTCAAAGTCATCACCTTCAAAGTCCTGCATTCCATACAAAGACAGACAGGTAAGCTCCTGGACCTAATATAACATGTTTGTCAAAACTACAAAAACGACCAGCAGCAAAATGACAACCACTAAATTTACCACAAAATCTTGCATATAATACGCACTATTTTATTGTCAAACCTGTTTTAAAGATCGTTGTGCGTATTGTACATAGAAGTACTTTTTAAATTTTTTTCAAACGCCATGTACAAATGTTGTGTACTCATTGTAACGACTGTCCGATGAGAGCCAGGCAAAAAATAACAGAGTTATGTAGGCTAATTTGAAACTGCAACAAGTCTGTCAGTTTATAGCCCAGCATCCAAGGAAATCAACGGCTTGTATTTCAGCACGGAGCAGAACACTTGGGCACCGGACTTTGGGCACAAAGCCATGACATTGCCGTTAATAAGATTCAAAAATTACGCACGACATAAACGATGACAGCGCACGATGACGACGACATGACAAAACATGACAGCGATGCACAACGACGTGTAAGTTAACAAAGACATGAAGGGTAACGACAACGGACGACGATGACATATGATGACATAACGCAACAACGACGTACGAAAACGATGACGCACAACGACAATGCGGGACAATGACATATAATGATGACGATGCATGACAACATACGACAATGCACGACGACGATGCACAATGACGTGTAAATCGACAAAGACGCAAAGCTTGATGACTGATGACAACGGACGACGATGACGTCATGTGACGACGACGTACGAAAACGATGGCGCACAACGACGATGCGGGATGATGACGTATGATGACGATGCACGACAACGTATGATGACGTGAAAACACACAACGAAGCACAACGACATAAGACGATAAAAATGCGAAGTGTGACAACAACGGACGATGACAACACATGATGACGACATGCAAAAATGACGCACAATGATGACGTATAATGACGATGACACATGCCATTTCATAGTCTGTCTTACTCATTGAGAACAGCAAGCAGCCATGCCACCAGCCATCATGACAGCTGTGAAATATGAGGTGCGTATTATACATAAGAGTACAACATTTTCTACTGTGCCATAACTGTGAAGTACGGGTGCGTATTATACTCAGATGCATATTATAGTCAAGATTTTACAGTACATTCGAAAACAGAATATTTAATGCTGGGTAACATCAGAAGCAGACCTCTAATTTACGCAGAATCGCAGACAGCACTAACATGTTCAATTCATTTGTTGTTTGCACCATTTGTTTCACACATTCACAGTCATGCTGTGAAAAACGCAGCAGGGAAGCAACAGTGTCATCTCGACACACATGTTGTAGACAATTCATGCTACACAACATGAAATAACAGCATCAGCAGTAAAAAAATTATAACAGAAAAAATCATACAAGTTTATATGAATCATCATATAAATTTACAGAAAAATTTTTTAAAATGCTACGTCTGACCTCATCATCTGCCCTGGCCAACTCATACAGTAGTGCTATAGCCTCTCCAGCACTGATGCGTATATCAACATCAGCATTCAGCAGCAGCTCTGATAATTTCTTCAGCTGACTGCACATCACCATTCACCACACAACTATGTTCACTCATAACCATAGACAACACTGCAATGGCAAGCCAGCAAACTCAAACTCTGTTTAGCAGAATTCAACAATATCATAATGCTGTTGCAAAGCTCTGAAAATATGCCAACAAAAACACTACTGCATTGTTAGTAAACACTGATGCTGCTCTGAACATAAAAGTAACAAAAAAAGTTTTCCCTGAAACAATACCTTCTCCTGAAAACCCCCAACAATCTGCGAAAGCTGTCATTTCCCAACATTTCCAGGTTATTTAAAACAAGTGGCAACCCTGCATTAACAGTTATTGTGTATAAGTTGATTAGTATGACGACAGACATACTTTTGAAGGAGTTGTTGAAGAACGGAGACTGGAAGCATGGACAGTAAGAGCGTCCATGCAGACAGCATGCTCGTATGCATTGACACAGCTGCCGGGACATTTGTGGGTACAGAGCCGTCGCCCTTGCAGTACAAGCTGCGAAACACGCTCTCAAATGCACTCATTGTCTCCACAATCAACTGCAAATGCAAACGGTTAACACAGCACGATTATGAACATGCTTATTAGTAAAAAACAGAAATAAGAAACAGAAAAAGAATATATACTAACAAAAACATCACAAAAAAACCTAGAAATTGACATAAAATTCAAATTTAAGCATAACTGACCAAACTGCCAATAACTGATGCATTAAAAAACACAGAAAATAAAATCACAGATCAAAGAAGCACAAAAAACCTAAAAATTTACACAAAATGTAAAATTATCCAAAACTAGTTATTTGAGGGATCTTCCATAAACACCCAGCTAATTAACTGAAAAACACCAATGAACAGCCATGCCATCAGAGGCAGCGTACACTTGAATGATTTTGGTAACTATACAATGAGATCTGGATGATTAATTAATTATGGAGCTGTGTCTAGCCAATATGATAACAGCATCACATTGCTCAATATGACCAAAGAAGATCAGAAAAATTAAAATTATTACATATTTCAATTATCATAAACAAAATATCTACACACAGTCACTGCAAATACAACCTGATAGTGTCACCATTAGACAAGTGCCGTAACAACATAAAAGTAAGCTTATTATCTGCATTATAATCACTAATCATATCCACATTATCCACATATCCACATTTCATCAGTTACTGTCACTCATGTTATCAAAAGTGAATAAAAATCATGACATGCAGAGTGCACTTAGCTTAAACTCACTTTACCAGCAAATGAACAGCAAATAGACGCTCTGATTCTCACCTCGATCCCTTCCACAGCGATGAATGTACAAAGACCCAATGCCTCAGCACACTACAAGTTGCAATACACAATGAGGTCAAATAATCCTGGAATGAGCTACAACAGAAGAATACTGCTTACAGTGCTATCATAACAACAAGGACAAGCAGGTTCATATGTTCATATGTGTACCATAACCAAAGAATCAATAGAAAACCTGCTCACTCCAATATAACCCAAAAATAGCCAAAATTAGCCATTTAAACTACTGTAAACGTGTGTGAAAAAGTGCTTATAATCCACGTAAGATAACTAACCATCAATTATTTGACATACAAATGGTAACCTTAAAGCAAATACTAGTGACAGTAACTACAAAAAATTTAATTTGCAAGTCAGACTAAACTAGGAAGCACGATGGTCAAAACTCACAGCAGCTCGAGCAGTGTATGAAGCCGAGTTGTCAAGCATGATGACTTTGAGTACAGGATACAATGACCGCAACACCTCCTCCGCATCATCACCGGTACCAAGCTGTATCAGTAGCAGGATGCTACACATGGCCGCCGCCGACTGCTCGTCACCTTTACCTTTCTTCAAGCACCGCTCTATGCTGTCACCCAGAGTCATCTTCCTGGCTCAGGCACACACAACATTTTGCCGGATAAATTAATTAGTGGATAAATAAAAGGCATTCTAAAGTGCCGATGTGCCATTGCTGTGTTGTACTACGGTAAGCATATTATCTTGACAACGTACGTAAAATAATTAACAAATGTCCATTGGAACACAAAATGCGTATCTTCGAAACTTTAGCAATGCAACTGTTTGTTAATGTGAAAATCGTGTAGTAACTTCAGGGAAACTTAAAATTCGAACAAATTACGACCAATTTGTACTGGACTGTTTCGTAAGCATTGCGTGTGACTGATGTCATTGTAGTTGGCCTGTAGGCCGTGCGTGGTTGACCATCAGCGTCGTCCACGGTATAACCACGGCCGTTCAACTGAACGGGATCAGCTGATCCAAGTACAACTTGGTGCAATGTAATTCAGCTTGAACTTGGTTCAACTTTTGATCTAGGTTCAGCTGAACCAAGATCATGAATGACGTTGGCGCAACGCGCCCTTAGTTCCCTCGTTCGGGGTGACCCCCTTCGAATTTATGGAAAAGCTGATGGTATCTACTTCCAATTCTTGTGCTTGCTATGAAGCAAACCAATCAAGACCACAAAACTGTCGGGTACCTTTCAGACACAAAGTCGTAGTTGTATTGCTTCGACAGTGCTGCCCTGAGCGCTATAAGACACTCCACACGACCTTTGGCACTGAAACAATAGACAAAAGTAAAGCCATAAGAATAAAACAGCAAATGTGAATAACCAGGAGGCAAAAATCAGCATACAACACAATTCACATATCATATGTGTATTTGCTTGTTTTTACATTCTGTCCTTACGCTATCAAACCTAAACAGTGACTAGGGATGTGATGAACTTTGTACTTACATTCAACAACATGCGAAAATTGACCACTTATCACTTTTCAGCTATTCGATATTCAACGAATAGTTGGAAGTGTTTTTGTCGAATGCAAATATTTCATTTTATTCAACTCAATTAAACTTTTTTGAAATTTAGACAGAAAATAATGACAGGAGAGAACACTGAACAATCCAGATGTTTTATCTTCTTAACTGAACTTGATTGATTCATCTTTTGCCTTAGATACTGATTTTTACTGAATGAACACTAAACATCCATCCCAGTCTCAAAATACATTTCGTTTGCCAAAACTCTGTCCAATAATAATCAAAACATCATGTTAACAACACTTTAAATGCAAAACTAAACCAATAAAGGCCGCTTGTCAATTTCAATTGCTACGGGTAAACTTATTTTTTGGGAAACAGGTAAACCTGAGACAACCAGAAAAAGTAAAACAAACATTAGCTTTTTGTGTTTTCTGATAATTTTGTGTTTTCTGATAATTACATGTAATACACTAGAATAGCTATACATTATATCACACCCTCCTACTCTAATGTAACCAATCGCTCATCGATAACTATTTTACACACCTCTTCTGTGATGTCCCTTCTATACAAGACTTCAACTTGTCTTCAAAGTTATCCTGTGCTGCTGTTTCATCAACCTCCTGCTCATCAGAGCCTGCAATAAAACCAAGAACCCAACAGCAGTTTTGCACAGAACAGTGTGCCAGCAAGAAACAAAGGCCAAAATGATATTTAATGCAAATCAAAGTGCAGGTGTTGACTGTTGAGCTGATGCTAAGCCACTATATCAGGCCTGCACAAACATTACAAGTAAACTACAGATGCAAGAGGAACAAAGCCTAAATTCTGCTTTAGCAATAACAGAAAGACATTAATCCAACATTGGTATATTCATGACTGAAATGCACTACTCAATATTCACACTTATAGACCAGCACAATCATTCGAATTTCTTGCTCATGATTTGTTAAAAGTTTCATAGTTCATACTAATAAATGAGACAATTTGGATATGTAGAACACAAAAATGATGATGAATAAGTAAGGAAGCTGACTGAAATAAACAGCAGAGAATGTCGGAGATGATTTTACAGAGTGGTATCAAGATATTACAGCATCTGTATGCAAATTTTGTTATGACCCAAGAGATAACATATGTTAAGAAATAATAGGAAAGAAAACAAAAACATAACCTAGTAAATGTGGCAAATACATGCATGCTAAAATGGTGCACATGTTTCGGACAATTCCAGCACACATGAGGCCTTAATGCATGACTAATTTATGCTGCAGTTTGTAGATAATAATAATGTTAAGCGATAAAGCCACTGGACTCACCATCTGTCAACTGTGCAACTGTCTGCATATCGGAGCAATTGCTGACCATGCTCATAGTTTCATTGCCGTCGAACTCATCATCACTTGGAGTCATGGGTGAAGCATCAGCAGCACGTCGAGCACCGCCACCCCCTCCACCACGACTGCCACGTTCTAGCACAAATCATGGTAACAGCGCATGATTTAGAACACCACTGACACTGCTTCAACAACCTCAACAAATGGTGCACATACCAAACCACAAACAGCAAGCACTGCAAAAATCCAACACTACAGCAAATGTCAAAAACATGCAGGTATCACCGTACATACTGCAGCCTACATGGTTGTCAGACAGTCTAATGCACAGCTCAATGTCTATCAGCATACTGGGCATGTTGCAAGCCAAACCTAAATGGTGTACAGCCACTTTGACCACAGGACGTTTCAACTGCTAGCTGATACAACTAGGGATGTAATCCAATATTCGATTATTCGGTATTTGTTCGGTTTGTTCGAATTCCGAATTAGATTTTGGGTTGTTTGATATTCAGATTCATTTGTTAATTTATGCGGCGATATATGTTGAATGTACAATAAACCATAGTTGCTGCAAACAATGGCTCTATGTTGTTTATTTCGCTTCGCACGCATCCGACTAATTAACACCGCATGTGGCCGTCTCCGTCGTGCTGTATGGTAGGTAGCGCACACCATGACACTGCCTCAGGGCATGTATACAGGGCACGCTTGCTTGCAGTAGTCAGTCTGTGTTGGCAGTGACTAACACGGTAAGCAGAGATCAACGAATGCGGGCTCCTTTTCATCTTTGCTCTTTCATGCATTCGTACATTTAGTTGTATCATACAACTAAATGTCAGAAGAAAGCCTGTCATTCATGTGATGTCCTTAAGGATAAACAGCCAATTAAACACAGTCACAAAAGTGCTGTTGTGCCTGCTGAATGCTCTTTACAAAAGCCACCAAGAGCAGACTTCAGTCAGTCAAACACTGGCTGGATGTGCTGACTGCAGAAGCACACAAATTGAAAATGATGTCTTTTAGGAAGTCCGTGGATGACGTTGAACATTTTCTTCTTCAGCATCCTTTCAGGGTTTCTGAAGCAAGACATATCGAAAGTATGGGAAGAATGCGAGAGTTGAGAAAATCTGTCAGTGCAACTTCTTCTGTTTCCATTCGCTAATGATCAGCTATCTGACAGAGAATGCTGGAAATACTGTCAGCAACCTTCAGCTACATCAGGAGTACTAAAAAACTGTTGTGATTTTATTAATAACTTGATCAATGCTGTCAATGAGTTTACTTCATCAGTGAAAATAAATTGTCAGAAAATCATCTGTGCAAGGTCACATATCAGAGATGTTTGTCACTGTAAATGGTTTACTGTTGACACATGTTGCAGATCGATTGCAGAGCTGAAATTTGGCGCGAATAAACGTATGAGAAGATGATGGAAAAACAACGGCAAAGATGATGGTGGTGGCTTCTTCACCGTTCATCCAGCTTCGCCACAGTCGGATTTCCCATCATTATGTTTGCTCAGCTCAACGCCGTCGTCTTCGACATCTTTGCAGTCTTCACCACTGTCATATTTGACATCTATAATAATACATTCAGATCGATGATCTGAAGCTATCAATTTTTGTCCAAGATTGACAGATCACCGATCTGAATGTGTCACTGTGCATGTGGAAACAGATTTGCAAGAGGCCACTAGTGCTATACATAATGCCGTATGATTATTATTATTTTTTTTATTAGAGTTAAGGCTATGGTTAGTGTTAGGGTTTATGGTTAGGGCTGGGCTTAGGTTTAGGGTTGTGGTTAGTGTATTTGATAGTTACGTGATGATAGATGGACACCCATATTAAGGGTGTAACATTAGTTATGTATTGGAGTCAACTGATCCGAGTCTGCAAATTTGGCTGACTGCACGTAACCCGTGATGTGCTGTAGGGATTGAGGTTGTCAGTAAACCAGCGGCTGTGACGATATGTGTATACGGTGGTAAGTGCACTGATAGGTGCTCATACCACCACAGACACATGCCGGCCTCATGGCAGCACACCCACACACCCAGGAGTGCTCAGAACGCTGATCTGAACGTATCAATTTTTGCACACTTTTCAGATTGCCGATCTGAAGGTATCATTTTTTGTCCAAGATTCTCAGATCGGCGATCTGAACGTATCACTATGGATTTGACGTTCATCATCTTTGTCGTTCTCTTCGTTGTCATCTTTGCAGCCGTCTTCATCATCCATTATCTTTGCTGAGAAATGTCCTCTTCATCGCTGTTGTCTTCGTCGATTGCCATCCATCATCTTTGCTTCAAACTGTCATTCTCAATGGTGTCTTGAATATATGCAAAATTTTTGCCTGTATTTTGCGAAACATAAATCTGATATTGCACAAATTATACCTATTCGAAATTCCGCAAAATACAAAATACATCTTTTCCCATATGGTATGGTAAACATGTTATCAAAATTCAGACAGTGAGTGAGTGTGTATGGTTTAACGTCCCTCAGTGTAGTGACAGACAAAGAGAGAGTTTATTTACCAAAACCACAATACAGTAAATAACCATAGCATAGCATAGGAGGGCGACCAGTGAGTACTGGTTAAGTCGTCATTTTCTTTAAAGATTACTTGTCGAATCCAGTAAAGCAGCCAATGCCAATTACAGTGACGGGATAAAATAAGCACTGATATTCACCATAAACTGCCCATTATCTTGTAACGAACCTCTACAATATTGTGCAACTCCGGAATAGACAACACTGCTTACCACGTCGTTTTCCTTTGGGCATCTTGTCTTATTTCTTACAAATTTACACGCAATGTATTCTCCTAATGTCATAAAAAACAAGGATGTCGATTCTTCAAATAAAAAGCGTAAAAACGCAACTTTTGTCTCAAAACACACAACCTCCACTCCCACATGTTACCGAAATTGTTGTTGTTTCTTATCGCCACGTGACCTCTTACATCGTTGTCAAGCAGCAAAAGTGAAACCTCTAAACCGCTATACTACTTGGGCAGTGACTCAGTACCACTGGAGCCAATACGTTGTTTAGGATTTGCTAAATTTCGATATCGAAAGTTGCTTTCAGGGAATATACTAGATACGAATATAATAATTATTTATCCCTGGTTGTTTTGGCAAGACTTCCTTATCGGAACACTGTCAAAATCCATTTTAATCATGTTTGATTGTTAGAAATGTACTTCGTATGTGATAATTAATTAATTTTAGTGTGCGGAAACTGATAATTTTTGCAGAAAGTCACTTTTTATTTTTTTGTACCGTTAAGCCTATGGAGATATTCGAGGGTGATGGGTAAAATGCAAGGTGCTAGGCGCGAGGCGCGAGGTGGGTATAGTGCGAAGGGAGCGTGCGAGGATTCGTGCGAGGAACGGGGTAATTAGCGAGGCGGCGTGCGAGGCCGCCTGCACTGTGTAGGACTGCGGCGCACAATGGCTGCAGGCGGCGGCGTGCTTTGATCAAATCTGTAGCGGCGACGACCGTTAACTGACGTTGATAGGTGACGTAACTCAGCGTGGGGGAGCAGAACACGCGCAGCAGGAAACTGTTGTCAGTAGGATAATGCTGTGATGCATCAAGTCACAAAGCAGGACAGACGCACGTTCAAACTTTTTGGCACCGGCACTGTGATAGCATTCGTATGAAGCAGAATTTTTAATACCGGTAGGCCTAATCTGCTTTGATCGATTGAATACTGGTATACGCACATTTAATCTCAAATACCGTCAGTGCTGACCAGAAAAAAGTGAAAACGTCATGATATACACAGTCTCAAGCTCTATATTTGTCTATAGCCTAAAAGTTCATGAAAATTATTTATAGAAAATCGACAGCTATTATTATGCACACTATATCAGTACGTTTCCAGCTAGACAGGTGACTGTCTGCAGAATGTAAAACCATCTCACTATATAAGCAACCGCCAA
>Ga0056128_1003657_pt1 | contig 18998 bp, 5 predicted proteins | sample WorMetLIZISLAND2_FD_71113 | JGI IMG/M metagenome (GOLD analysis project Ga0056128, IMG submission 71113) | Marine gutless worms symbiont microbial communities from Max Planck institute for Marine Microbiology, Germany - Olavius geniculatus... ... | reverse complement strand
CCATCGGAGCAAGGTAGCAACTGACAGCACCAGTTGAGACTAGCAGGCTTGTACCCGTGACATATTATGACGTCAGCGTTACGTCACGCCTAGCAAAGAATATTTAACCAACTGCCATATTTGGTTTAAATATTTTGAATTGGTATTTCTTCGGCTACAACTATTAAAAATTTTGTGTAAATTGATCATCATTTGAGTGAATTATGAGAAAAACAAAAAGGGGTCCCTTTTTATGAAACACCATGTATATGTTACAGCTATATGTGCCCGCTGGCCCTGAAACCGCCAATGGTCAAATCAAACGCTAAACGTTAAACACATCATTGATAATTATGCTTGCAGCCAAGTGGTAAGCAATTTTTCCCAGGTATGGTGATGCAAAATGCGTTGCTTTAAAATATATCTGAAGCTGAATATGGCATTTGCAAATGCTTTCAACTAGTCAGGACATTTAACTAGTTCAGTAGTGTAAAGCTTCTGAGCAACTGGTCAGAACGACTAAGAATGAAATCAAACTCACTTAGACACAGGCGACGGATGTTTACTGCACGATGAACAGATCTCAGAAATACTGAAGTAAACACTGAGATATAACAAGTCATGCATCCCGCCATCCTGTAGTATACATCAACGCAAGACAATGATCTATAATTTGCACTGGCAAACCCAGGTCAGGTCAGGTAGTCGCGTAGTCGTTGGACCGTAGCGTCGCTCTTCCGCTGTGACCACGCCTGATAGCCAGCTTCCATTGATCAGCAGGCGGGCGGTTGTTGTCTCTTCGGAGCTGGTCTATCTATCCACCTGCCACGTGGACGACCAGGACGACGTTTCCATGTAGAGTCCGGGAGGCGTCCCTGAGACAACCTGACGCAACTGTGTAGTGCCTTGTGAGCTGGTAATACGTCGCCGAGCCTTGCTAGGTGTCCAAAGATGGCTGAGCGACGACAACAGATGGTGGCAGATAGGGAGGGGAGACCAGTGCGAGCGGTAATCTCTTCATTCCGCACGAATTGCTGCCAGTTTAATCTACACTGTGGGCTAATAAAAAACGTGCCACTTTACCTTTGTCCATATCTTCGCCATCTATTGACTGATTTTTAAAATTCTTTCATTTGCACACTCTACGGACACCGTTATCGAGATATAGCCATTTGAAGTTCTTCCAAGAAGGCACTTCCAGAAAGGGAGGTCAATCGTCGGTCGGTTCTCAATAATAATATATTACACTCCACTACGTTAGGAACATATAGTATGCGAGGAGTAAAAAATGTGACAATTAACTTACCCACGAACTCAACGTAGAGTTTCATTTATAATACAGTACTTATTCAAAGTCTTAGATTACAGTACACGCTTATTGTGCACTAAGTTTATTCACCATGGTAAGACTTATTTTATGCAATTCTATTGCATCTTGTTTTACTTTAGTCTGTCAAAATGATATAAAGTAAGCAAGTATTCATACCTCTCTGTGGTCGCGATCAAGTTTGACAGCACTGACTAGACAATACAACACTGAACGCTGGATACTGGCTGACAGGTGAAACATCCCAGCAATATTCATGCCACTACACACAACCATAAACAGATCAAACAAAATAACAACAAAATGCACATCATTTTCCTTTCTCCAAACAGTTTGATTCCTAGTAATCTGTTGCAGCAGTGGCAGCAATTTCTGTAAGCTACTAAGTTATTTCCCATCCTATCTCGCTAAGGGTGAAAGAATGAGTTAAGCTGAACAACATGCTCAAATGACCCGCCGTGAGAGTCAAAACATAATCTGAAAATTACAAGTCTGACACTAACTGCTAGACTACTTGCATCTACTAGCAGCAGTTGTAGTAGTATAAGGTTAATTACTATAAATGATTTGTGACAAACTGATCTATTTGCAGTATTTAGAGTAGACTGAGAGCAGGTGTAAACTCATACAACTGTTGACCTACATGCCATCTGCAGCCTCCTATATGATACTTTTGTGCAGAAAGATACTTTAGAATGAGTATTATAGCCACAGACAATTTCTGTCCTAGCAATGATATGAGTGTTTATTTTGACTTGCTGCACCATTTCTAGCACTAGTTACTACAGCAAATGTTAAACATTGTATTATAATTTCCCATTGCATCTGCCTGCCTGTCTGTCGCTGACTTTGTCACAGCACTACTGCTGCTGCTGTTGCTGCAGGCTGGCACCCCCTCACTTATTGAGACAACGGCACAACTTCACATCCTGTCACCCCGTTCACTGCCCAATGTGGACCCGCTCATAGGTACGTTGCCAATTAAACCCCGGGCTCGGTGCATGTTAATGCTCTATATAGCATCCTTCGCAGTAGTATCTGTCGTACGAGAGGCGGGCAAGAAGTTTTAAGCCCGAACATATTAGACTACAATTTTCTTCACAATCTATATATCAGTGAAAAGTGCGTCCTTTACTGACTCCCACGAGCCTGCTGTGGATATAACGTCACTGTAATTTATGACGTCACAGGGCATTACATGGAAACGATTTGAAGCCTCAACAAAAACGTCTCAAGTCATTCATCGTTGTGCATAGCAGCTACCACAATGATCAGATTTTAAATTTCAAAACAGATAATAGTCACTGGGGGTTTGTTCATTACTTTTTGCAGAATGGTCTTGGTGTACAAAGATATAGTCATAAATAGCAGCCTGGGTAACAGTAGACGTAGGACTAAACTGCAGTGCCAAATTTGGGGAAGGGTGCATGGGGCTTGCTCCCAGCCCTTTGCCCATCAAGGACCCTATGCAACAGATTGGATATCGTGAATAATCTTTCATCAATACAACTGATATAATAAACTGTTAAATTTTTCTGATACCATCAAATACTGACACAACAACGTAATCGGCTGAAATGCCCTAATTTGCAGCTACCACAGATTAGGCTATCGTATATTCACAAATACAAATAAAAAATTCATAAACGTATTTGTCAAGGCTTTCACAAAATCGGATGCCACGAAGCCCCAGTTTGGCAAATCCAGCTACAGACTGAGAAAGTTTTATGCAACAATCAGCCTGATTCAAATGCTGCTTCCGTTAATGCTCCAAATTGCTTCAGTTTAATGCTCTATGACGTCGTAAATTACAATAACATAACTTCCACAAGCTGCTCACATGAATAAGCAAAAAAAATACATTTTACTGATGTATAGACAATAAAAAGTTTTTGTGTAATATATTGACATTCGAAACTTTTTGACTGCCTGACGTATTTGCATGAAGTCTTTATTGACTCAAATGCTCTCATTTGTGACTAACACGAATTTTCGGCTCTCACATATTCTGATATGCAAATAAAAAATTAACAAACGTATTTGTTAGGGCTTTCACAAAATCAGATGCCACGAGGCTCTGCTTTGGTAAATCCAACTACAGACTGGAAAATTGTTATGAAACAGCAACCCTGATTTTCTGCTCTTTGCGCTAGCACTCCAAATCGTTTTGGTTTAAAGCTCTATGACGTCATAAATTACAGTGATGTCACATTTCTAACACACCCACACGAGTACACAAAAAATGTGTTTTATTGATGTATAAACAATAACAAAAATTTTGGTCTAATATATCAAGGCTCAAAACTTTTTGCCTGCCCCTCGTAGTAGGCCTACTCAGAAGTCATAGAAGCCTATAAAGCATGCAACATGACACATCGTCTGTCGCCCAAGCCCAACTTGCTTCGATTCATAGTGCAACATATGCAGTACAACAAAGTTCACAAAAATAAGTAGTGGAGTTTCAGTTGTGGCTGGCAGGCATACTAACTTAACGTTTAAAGGCGACAACGTTTTCTGCACTGTCTCCCAAAAAACTTTGCGTAGCTTTGATGGATATTAACCGATTCTTGCCCAGCATGTAGTTGAAGTACTTTGAGCAGTAGTAGTTTGTTTCTGTGGTCCTGAACAACATTTGCTCCAAGTGCTACCGACTTGTACTAATAATTAACTATTAAAAACCAGGAAATCACACCTAAGTTCACCAAGTTTAGCACGAGCGACAAAGTCACATATGAGTGTTGCAGGAATGTGAAACTGCAGAGATCCCTACACAGTACACAAACCACAAACTGGATAAACACCAAATCCAAATGTAAAAACTAATTCCACAAGTACAGCATTATCAACATTAGCAAAGTTTCCACCAATGGGCGGGTCCATTCCGTAATTTCGTTACCCAGCAACTCAACCCTCAACAGGCTGCTGTAGGGGGAAAGTGCAGGGCAAGGTGGGGGCACATGTACCTGAGACCTGAGGACTCAAAACACAGAAGGCGCCAGAGGGATATGACAAACAGACAAACAGCCAGACAGACAAACTTTCCGCACATTATAGTAAAATAGAAAACATTAATGTGGTGCATGTCATTTCAATAACATTTTAAAGAATGTAGACAACAGACAAGAAGCTGGCATTTGTTCAAGCCCTGTGTTGGTGCGCTGACTGTTGCATAAACCATATGCTTCCATGAAATGTCAACTTGTAACAATAATTTAACAAGCTATAATTTATTCTGATAATGCCATACTCTATCAAGCTCAGTTTTAGTGGAAGAATGAAATAATAACATCGCTTAAATGTAAACACCAGCAGTGACTAAGATAGCAATAGGCCTGCATCTGCAACAACTTGTACAGAAGTTATAATAAAAAAATTACACTGGTAACAACATAAAACGTTGACTTTCTACAGTGACGAAGCAAAATAAGAGTGTAATAATGTTACCAGCAGCAGAAGAATAATGACATTGAACGCAAGTCGATCTGTTGAACGCAGCTTCAGCAGTTCGCTGATGAAACACGGATTTTCAGCCACGAATATAAATGGCCTGCATGCAATACAACCAATGACGTCTCAACACTCCCCTTCATACATTCACACACTGAGTTCTATCACTTTATCTCTTGTTTTTTGATACAGTTTCAACTTCACACTCATCATTTTGCTTTTTTAATTTACAGCTTTACCATTAGTTTCATCAACACGTTTTAACTAGGGAGTCCATCTGTATTTTTACCCACAAGGAGCAAGAAACAATGTTTTTTCAGCGTTCTATTTTCTGTTTTGCTGTGAGCAACATTACATAAAAAGTCACCAACAATTTTTCACGGAATTTCTAAGCTGCTTTGAACAGGGAGGCTCTGAACAAGAATTTAGAAGAAAGATTATCTGTGGCTGATTCATATCCATAGCCAAAAAATTTATTTGCATCACTACAAAAGCCTACAGCAGCATTAACATTCCTCCCTTTTCAGCACTTGATGGATGTCTTAAAAATGAAATGACGTCGAAATCTAGTGCGTCATTTGATTAATGTTATCAGCCAGTTGACAGCATTATGATCAGTAGTATGTAAATGCAGCAAACCACGTCAGACACACTGATGTTACTGATAACTTAAATGCGAAGTAACCGCGACTTTACTGCGACGAATAGAGACTCACATTGGTCCTTAAGAAGTCGACGATGACAAGAACAAGAGCTAACATCACTAGTAATGGTACAACATCGATTACGGCATCAATTTGAGCTCAATGCACGAACATTGCTCACTGTGAAATGTATGCGTTTATACCATCTTATACAGCATACTGAGCAAAAACCTAGTGTACTGTATTCATAAATTATCAGAGACAAAATGAGGTTAGCACTTTATATATACAACTAGAAAGCAGTCATAGCCCGCAGGTACCTCCGCCAAGGCAATGTTATTCGCCAGGTGGCGTCACCATCTTCGGTTCTGCAGTGGTTCCCTTATGCCCCTTTAATGCAATGGTAACGAAAATTTCAAAGTGATCCAGAATCCAGGATTCCTGCCGGATCACGCCCAAAATTTAACCACTTGTAGTTTATGCCATGCCCGACATACCCTCAAAATTTCAGAAAGATCCGTTCATAAATTTTCGAGTTATCTTGCTGACTCACAGACAAACAAACAAACAAACAAAAACCGGCAAAAACATTACCTCCTTGGCGGAAGTAAAAATTTACACACCCACGCACAATAACTCACACTTTCTTGTAGCGAGACTCCAGCTTTACTTCTTCTTGTACACTCTCACTCAGATAAGCAAGTCTTCTTGTATCAAGTTCTGTGTCAAACAACAGACAACAGTATCACATGCAGTTCTGTGTAGCTTGTGTTAATAAAATTAGTCTGACTTCTACCAATAAAACTAGCAGAAATTAAGCATTAACAGTTGTTTCAACATAAACCTTCATTGTTGCGTAGATGAAGAGGAAACTTCTTCAGCAGATCATGTGTCTAAACATACACACAAAAACACCAACGCCAAAAACACATCATGAACTTTATTAATCTAACATAGAAAAATAAATATAGAGAGATGGACACACACGAACACCACTGAGAATAATTTTCTCTCTCTCCTTTAAGCTGTGGATCCCTTGGATCCCGCAAGGAATAATTCATAACCAATAATAACGTAAAAATGTGTGCACTGATCAAAATTGCAACTCTATTATCAAAACTTTAACACAGTTCAATTGTACATAATGGAATGGCTAAATAAACTTTAAAAAGTAGTAAAATTATAAAATAAAAACAAAATGTGAATATCAGAGGTAGCAAAGCCTAGTGCTTTCAAGTTCCAGATTATTTTTCTTTCATGCAAACATCTTTTTCATATGCTAGACAAATTTGAAATACTGCAAACACAGAATGCTGACAGCTGATATGTAACATGCAGAGAACAGACAACTGCACTGACATGAAAGATCAGAGAATAGACCAAAAGTGTAGTCTCTAAAAATTGGAGCAGCAACTGAACAGCTAAATGATGCAGCAAAATACAAAAAAACACAATACGATGTTAAATGTCAACAGATTCTCCAACAGAAAGCTTAGTTTACCACAGAAATACATGCTACAATAAATGGACTAATTTTTTATAAAACACACAAAAGGAATTTAACGACTACATAAAACTAAAAGATGATCCAAAAGTCTGTCTAAAACTGATCAGTAAAAATTACTAATCAAAATGCACATATTACTTATAATTAGGCCTATGTCTTCACTTAGTTACTCTGAACTGACCAGATAATGTTTATGCATTCTCATGTTTTACACATTTTGTTATTACTCACTTAATTTCCTAGTTAATTTCTCAAACACTGTTTAAAGTACAGGTATAACAATATAAACAAAATCTTCCTACCGCTGCACCAAATGTTCCGTGTGTCTGTCTCATAAGCATATCACTCGTAATGAACATAACTTTTGATAAACGATGTCGCTACACAATACACAAACACAATGACGAATAATTTTTAAAATGTTTGTAACGTGTAAGTTTGCTTGAAATTATAGCTGACATCAGTTAAGAATTCCTAATGGCAAACTAACAGTTCAAATGGCTGCTGGAGACAGTACTTGGAGAATTTAAATTGCAGTGCATTGTAACTAACTGCCTCAAAGATAATGGGGTCACGACCTTGACCTTTTGGGGTCACGTGACGTCATCGGTCACGTGACCATTCGACTCCCGAGTGTCAACTTCCTATGGGTGGTCCATAGTGACCATGCTGTTACGGAGATATGGCGCCGCAAATATTGGACGCACAGACGTGGACACGGAAAGAAAAATAAAAAAAAATAAAGTAAAAAAAGAAGGCGGAGGGAAGGGAAGGGAAAGGGAAAGTGGAAGGGTAAAAGGAAGGGAAAGAGCAAGGAGAAAAAGAATGGAAGGTAAAGGGAAGGAGAAGGGAAATGAAAAGGGGAAGGGGAAAAGGGGGAAAGAAAAGGGTAAGGAAAAGAAAAAGGAGAAGGGGAAAGTAAAGGGGAAAGGATAGGGGAAAGAAAAAAGAAATGGGAAAAGAAAGGAAAAGGGAAAGGCAAGGGGGAAGGAAAGGTAAATGGATGGAAAAGCAAAAGGTAAAAAGAAGGGGAAGCGGAAGAGATAGGGGAAAACAGGAGGAAAGGAAAAGGAAGGGGCAGGAAAAATGGAAGGGGAAGGAAAAGGGGATGGAGAAGGGAAAGAAAAAGGGAAAGAAAGATGGGGAAAGGAAAAGGGGAAGGGCAAAGGGAAGGAGAAAAGGAAGGGGAATGAAAAGGGAAAGAAGAAAAAGCAAAAGGGAAAGAGAAGGAGAAGGAAATGAGAAAGTGGAAGGAAGATAGCTGAAGAAAAGTTGGACGCACGAACGCACGGACGGACGCATGGACACTCAGGTGATTTTAGACAAAAATCAGCTAAGCTGGTACAGCATGTAGAATACTTGTAGAATTTATCAACGGCACGTTGTACAACCACAAACAAACAGTTCTTGCAGTGTAGTGGTACAGTGGTATGATACTCATTCATGAGGAATCACGGGTTATATAATAATCCATATAGCAGTTCACAAACTGCATAAAATGACAACTAATAGAGAATGCCATGGACAAGTAAACACACTATGCTTCTGTCAAGAATAAACGAAAAGTGAAAATCAGTAACAAAACTGGCTGAAGCAGCCTGGGGTGTAAGTAAAGCAAGTAAATAAGTAAACGAAACATGAATTTATATAGTGCATAACGTTAAAAATAAGTTTTAATGCGTTAGTTAAACTGTGCACGGGTGCATGTTTGACTTATATGAATAAATAAAAAAAACTTAAAACTGTAATCACAATGCTTACAATTGGACGCTTTGTCAGAGCTGAGTCATCAAAGAACTGTTCCACTTTCAGTCGTTCTGTAGCTACAGTTAGTTCACACGAACTGCATCAGTTAGTTTCACTAGAAATAGAAATTTGCTAGTGAATTACTGGCACAAACTATCTGGAACATAATCAATCAGTAGTTTTACAGCCAAACAATCTATTTAAAGAAAAAAAACTGCCAACGCCACGGAAATGCACTCATCAGACTGCACAATGGACTGAGGACAAAAGTCGAAAATAAATGGCTATAGAATTACTGAAAGCATTACTCACAAGTTATAATTCTGCCATCAAGCATCCAGACGTGTGGAAGACAGTCAACAACATGAACTCGGTCTGCAATAGCACAACCATGGTCCATCTTACAGTATTAAATGTTTAATAATCAGAACCATATACAAAAATTAGTCTGGCAATACTGCGCATAATGTATATAAAATGCAATGTCACTGCTGAGTTATTGCAAAACATGCAATACAGCATGACCTGGTAGCTATGGTCACACAGAACTACTGATAAAACATATAGGCCAGAAGTGAGTGAGTAGAGTTTAAAGTCTTACGTGGCACATTATAGTTTGTCATTTCAAAAATTAATAGAGGTCAGACGAAATTCCTCAAACCCTGCAGTCTCAATGCACAACAATAAAAACCAACATCCTAAATGATAAAGACATTCTTGTTTGTGCGCTATACAAATATTCGTATTAACTCTATGCACTACTTGCAGACTACTATAAAATGAACGGGAACTGATGTGCATAGCGCTAGTCGTTCTTTGCCATATGTAGATCACAATACTTGTTTTATTGTTATAGGTGATAATTTTTTTAACTTTTATAGTTTGTATTGTGAACATCAAACGAATATATGTATGTATGTAGCTGGAAAGACTGCAATAGTTCAATGGTCTGGTGCAGTAATTTAGCCTCAATGCCACCTTTTTAATATACGTCATCCGTCATACTGCTGCTAAGAAATGTAAATGGTTTCTATTAGATGCAATAGGTTGGTAGCTTGGCATGGCAGTAAGGCATTTCATCCGATCATCCAATCAACAAAGTTACTCTTCACCGGGCTGGGTTAGTACTTTGATGGGTAACTGCCTGCGGACAAGTAAAACATCTCGATATGTAACCAGCCGCCTAGGTCAACTCAGCCTTCCATCCCTCCAGGGTAGGTAAATCGAGTACCAGCTTATCTTGCTGGGATTAAGGCAAAGTGCGTTCACCTGTGTTGGGTGGCAGATAACACTGTGTGATCCCGTATGGCAGGTGACGCTTTGTAGCTCTGAGATGGGCTTCTCATTAAGACCTTTAACTTTTTAACCTTTAAGATACAAATGTTGTACTTACACCATGACTGTGACTCAAGCTTTAGATTGCCACACAGTGTCAGGTCCAGTATGGCCATGTGGCGTATGTGATTCAACTCAGACCATTCTAAGAGGTTGCCAGACAGGTCCAGTTTACCAAGAGCCAGGAATGGCTTTAGACCAGAGATGCTATCAATCTACCATAAGAAAAACACAACAAATACGCAGTGCTGGCAACAGTAAGTTTTAATAGCTAACAAAGACAAAATAACTGAGTGAATACTAATCTCAGTTTTATAACTGTGTTGTTTTTCACGTAAAACATAAATGTACACAAACTGCCAACATTTCACATAACTGGTCACTAATACAAAAAAAACAGGCAAATTATAGCCAAGAAGTTAACTGCAATCAGCCCTTGCACGCATGGAAATGCATCATGACAAATATGCATATTGAAAAGAAACTAGCCAAGCTTACCGTGTTGTTAGACAGATCCAGATACCATAGGTGAAAGCATGATTCCAATTCGCCAGTATAATGGATGTTGTTCTGGCTCAACTTTAAAGTTCTCAGTTCTGTAAACGTTTCAAGTGTTTCAATTTGACCTTCATGAAGGAAAACAAACAACAGACAATAATCAGTTACACAGCACAGTAGCAAATCAAATACAATCCTGAACAAAACCCTTCAACTTAATAATTACTGCACAACAGTGACAACACTCTTAGTATAGTCACATTCACTGACTTGATGTTAATTCAGTCACCAATGTAGTAACATAACACAATAAAGATGCCATTTGAAATTAGATAAATCAATAACAAAGAATAACAGCAAACCAAATCTGGTCTCTATCAATATAACTAAGTTAGTATCTTATATCTTTATTCAGCATAAAGTTAGCAAAAACAGCAACAAATAAAAAAAATAAACCCTAAAGCAATACTACAAACACCTCCAGAACCATCAAAACCATCATCAATGCAATGTAATTCTGATCTTATAACTAACTAATTTTTTCATAATTACTCCTGTACATTAGGCTCAGTTTCAAGATATAAAATGCTCGAGTGATATTTTCCATAGACTAGACATTACTTCCAGTTACTGAACCAAGACACAATCATTCTCATAATGATTCTAACTACGATAATAATAAAAACATCAATTGAACAACTTCCTTATAGTCTATAGTCACAGCACTAACTCACTTCAATTACACCAAGTACAAACCTTTTAAAAAGTACTTTGATACATTATAAAAACCATGTTACACATTGCTAGCAGGATAAAGCAATAAAGTGCTAAATACGCACCAATTTTTGCACGAGAAAGATCCAAGTATTCAGATTTTGTTCCACGTTTTCCAGCTCGTGCATTCACAATCTGCAACAGATGTACATGACAAAGTTTGTTTATCAGAAGTGATCACTATTTATATGCAAAAACAATCATTTCAATTACGAGCAGAACATGGCCAGCTGTACGTACAGTATAGGTCAAAAAATGATACCATTTTTGTACACCTTATAATTTCACCAAATATTAAACAATTTTCAAAATTTTTTCACTGGCAGAATCAGGAAACAATTTGTAATAAAACTATCACTATAAATTCCACCACACCTCAAGTGTGTAGCAACACTACCTCGTGAAATGTCAGTTTCTTAAAAATAACAATTAAAAACGAAACAACTTCTGCAACAACACATTTGAAAAAATTAACAACAAAAACAACATGTTTGTTGTCTCAGTTATTGTCCAAAAAGTCATATCTCACAGTTTATATGTCAAATGTTTAATGTGTCCGCCTTGCTGCTAGACGACGCATCTAAGACAGCGACGCCACTGAAAAATGGTGCAATTAACCAAACGCTGCAGCAGTTTGCCCCACTCAGCAACGATTGACTGCTTCAGCTAGTTGACTGTCATGAATCATCAAAATTGATAGGTCATCTGTTGAAGAACATCCCAAACTGCATAACTGACTGGATTTAAGTCCGGGATGTTTGGGGGCCACATGGCAGGCTCGATCAACGTTGATCATGCAACTGGTCAGTGGCATCGCTGGCTTGAGTACGTCGTCTGATATTTCACAAGGTAGTGTAGCGACACACTTGAGAGATGGTGGGATCTATAGTGATAGTTTTATTACAAACTGTATCCTAAAACTGATTCTGACAGTAAAAAAAAAATTGAAAATTGGCTGATATTTGGTGAAATTATAAGTTGTAAGGCCCACCCTGTATATATGCTATTATTAATATGAAGCACGAAAGTTTGGTATAGAAAGTATAGTGTCGCAGTTATGCACTGGACCTGCTATACACCTGACTGAAAGTACATTAAATTCTACTTTGATTTTTTCCTGTAGCCTAGCTGGCAGAATGTTTTTCATGCACTTGTATCACCCTGACCAGATCATGGTCATGCCTTGTCATGTCATGGTCTCTGAGGCTTGAAAACGACTGCAGGCCCCTAGCACATATATTTGCAATATTGACTTTATTTTAGTTGTATTTGTACTGTGATCTTCTTTGTTTAAACAATAAAGGCACAAAAGAGCAGCGGAACAAATTTCAAAGTGGAGCTACAAATAAATTGCAAGCGAAGCGAACAAAAATAAAAATGAACTGTTCTGCGCAGAATGGGCAAAAGTTTTAGTCTAAAACAAAAAAAAACGCAAATTTTATCTCCTGAAATTTCGGGGCCCGCGGTCTGGGCCCTAATGCGAGGGCCCTGAGGCCTCAGCCTCACCAGCCTCATGGATGATCGGGCAATGCTGCCACCGGGATATATCGCGACGTTGACATCCATAGATATTCTGGAACAACAAAGTAAATTCAAATGTAGATTAGCAACGTCGAGTAAATAAGTGCCTAAAAATCTACCCGAGAATTGAGCATCTCATTCACTTATATCTCCAGAACCTTGCTGTTGACATTAGCAACTGTGTTAGCGACGGAAGTGCAAAATGTCAATATAAACAAACCGTGAAATTGTAGTGCTGCGCAGATGCAAAAAAATAATTTATTGAAAGCATGATCGAAAGTTTTTTACCAGTGGATAAAAACTACGCGAGTTGGTGTATCACAATTAACTTTTGAACTATAGGGGTATGTAGCCAAAAAGCTGTACGAATGGCATCTACAGATGAAGCCTACGAATCAATAACGTGCGACGGTGCACTAACATCAGAGCTGTGCTAACATGCTACGGTGCAGGCTACGAAGGCGCCAAGGAAGGTGTGTGGGGAGGGGGTGTTCCCCTCCCCATAGGGGAGAGGTCTGGGAAGGGGGCAGTACCCCCTCCCCAGAAATAATTTTTTAGATCTTAAGGTCAAAATGGCGTATTTTCGTGGACTCTGTGCTAAATTTCGTTTTTATGACCATATACAAAAATACAGAAGTAATACAAAGACTGCTATGAAGATTGACTTGCATGCGATAAAAAGCGTTATTCAAGGGCATCTATTCTCCTAAGTCCATGGAGCAATCCCCCCAAACTCAAGGTAAGGTGCCACGGCGTCGACGTGAGGAGAATGGAAAGAGACTACCCCTCTCCCCAGCCGACTATAGGGACTCTGGGGGAGCGTCGTGAGCTCCCCCAGCGGGGTCCTGGGTGAAGCCCCAGCGAAAAACGAATTTGGTGCATTCTAAGCGTCACGGAATCTTTCCAGTTGCAAGATATCATAAATATTATGAAAAATGCAAAATAATAATAATATTCAACTCCTCCTTAATTTTCCAAAAAAACTTTTCCTGTTTTTGTAGCGTTTGCTTCAATTAGGTTTATATGATTTAAACTCCCCTGGCGTTATTTATTATTTATTGTTACTTACTCTTACGTAGGCATAGCCTGAAGTTGGAGTCACAAAAGGCGAACTAGCCCCAATGGCCAAAAATTGAGGCCAAAAGCCGAAAACAAAGGTGGACTTCTTGGGGAGAAGCCTGTCGGCGTGGCGCAGCCCCGGAAACAAACGGTTTTTTAGGCATGAAAACCCGCTAAAAATGCATACATTGAGTAAAATTTTATTAGTTCTACTGCAGAAATGCACTGCATATGCTAGGCAAAAAAGGCGACTTTACCATCTTAGGGGGGCATGGTCCCTTTGCCCCCTAAATCCGCCTATGAGTATGTCTATATTTCTGTGCCTTTGGTTTCAGAAATAAATGAGTGAAATACTACCAAAAGGGAAAATGTACGTCAGTTACCAAATAGTGCACAGCTGCAGCATTGCGTGTTTTCCTTGCCACAGCACGGCTTTCTTGTATTTGTTTTATGAGCTGTGTATAAGTGTATATGCCAGTGTTTTTTATAGCTTTCGCTGCCTTTTCTGGCATCGTTCCACAGCACCCGATCCTCTGCATGGCGTAACATAAGCTACACAGACATGCAACTTTAATGTTCCTGTGGCTTCACTGGTGCCAAATTGACTGAGAAACCCATATACTGGTCAGCTATGATGAACGCGGTTTCGTGCACATTGTAACTGTTTTGTTGTTGCTACGATAGCCGTTGTTGTTGTTATACCACAATGGTCATCACTCCGCCCAGTTAGGTCTACTGTAATGAAGGGTCTCCGTCAAATGAGACGTGGCATAAAAACCCTCGCCTAGCATTCATTTTTTGGCCGACCGTTAACGTCAGTTTTGATACTATGTGTCGTCTGTAGTAGTCTGTTTGTAACGCATGTATTGTGGCTAAAAGGTAGATCTTAACGGAAAACTTATTACACCATTAATTAAGTCCGTCTCACGGCGCTTGGCTTGCAAAATTTCAGCGATCCAATGCAAAGGCAGCATTTTCAAAATTGGGATTAAACAAAGGTGAGGTAAAAATGTGCATTTAACCGATTAGTCGCCACATCTAAGAAACGGTGAAAGATAAGAGTCACGGTTGTTATTGATCACTAATAGAAAGTTGTATACACCTTTTCATATGACATAAAAACCATCGACATTGGATGACCTTGAAAGGTCACTCATTACACGCATTTGTCACTAGTCGTATATGTAGACTACTGCAATGGTCTGTTGACTGGCGCTCACCAAATGTTGTGACTGACAAGCTGCAACACGTGATGAACTCGGCAGCGTGTGCCATTACAAACACACGGAAGTTTGATTACGGTCTGTCGCATGTCCGACATGATATCCTACACTGGTTGGATGTACCAGAGCGTGTCACGTTCAAGCTATGCTTGTCTGTCTACAAGTGTCTGCGCCATATCAGTCGGAGATGTGCTTGCCGATCTCGTCGTTGCCTGGCCGTCGTCATCTGCGTTCTGCTGTCCGTGGACAACTCAACTTGCTTTTCTCGTTACAGACGTACAACAGCAGGCAGAAGGGCATTCTCTTTCGCTGTCCCGTCAGCATGGAACAGTCTCCCGACGTACATGAATGGTCACACACTTAATCTGGACTCTTTTAAACGTTTCCTTAAATCATTTTTGATTCATATGTACTGATAACGCATTCAGTGCACTAGAGATTTCTTCGAAATGATGGTACGCTATATAAATGTTCACTTATTATTACACACTATACTATGCCAATGGTGCGGTATTGTGGCTAAACGCTATGTCGTAGGGGTCGGCGACACTACCGTTAGATAGGGCGATGACGAGTTCCTATAAGCTCTCAATCCATGTCTCTATCTGCAGCAGTTTGGCCGCAATTTTGAATGCCAAGTTTCTGCCTGCAGCCATCACCATGCACGTGCGCCAAATTAACGTATCGTATCCTACCGTTGATTGTAGCGTTCGATATAACAGCGTTACCATAGCGTGTATGGGATTGTAGCACTCTGGGGAAATCTCTTTCTTGCTATGACCGGAAGTCGGACGCTCGATTTTTTGTGAATTTTGATTCGTACAAACTTCGTGAACCTCTATGTACGTATGGTTATGTCGGCCCACGTTCCATGCAGCATTGCACAGATAAACTCGGTCGTTATTCATGCTGTTAACTCTTATCATACCGTCCACAGGGTATAGGCCTACCATTACGCCTTAGACCTAAATTATAGGCCACCTAATATTACGGTACATTACAACTTTTCTGTAGTAGGGGCCTGTATGATCAATATTGACGAACTTGCGTCACAAGTTGCCTGATTACGGCAGGTGCGCGTGCCAGCGGTCGTGTTTGCATCCGGTTGCCAGTGGATCCGTGCTATCGATGCCAATTAGCCGATCGAGGCCAGCTTACTGTCTGTTGCAAATTAAAAGACAGCATCGAGTATAACCAGTTTTTCTCAGCCGTTGTGTATACTGACGTTCATCTGATATACTAAAGATGGGACTCACCAGATCATGCATGAGATGCATCCTGGCCGTTACAAACATTGTTCTGTTCGTAAGTACCAAAAGTTATATTATTAACTCGTTATATTATTAACTCCTAGACAGGCATAAAACGTGTTAATAAATTTAATTACAATGAAATACAGCGCGCAACATAAAAACAGGACATCGAACGTTTGACCGCGTTTGCTCCAAATATGACCAATGACTACGATTTCACAGCTGTTCAGCTGTAGAAAATTTGCAATAAACCTGCCGCTACAGATTACGTCGCAAGTCAAATGTGTCGTTAGATTACTGTGCAAAGTAGACCTATTTATTATTTTTTAGAAATTGCGCTAACCGCGACAGCACACAAGACATACCACCGCCCTAGTCAGCCACATCAGAAATGAAGACTATATAAACGTGTTCGGTTTGCTGTCATTTAATACTTTTAGTCATTCATTTATCACATCTCACACGGTAGTGTGAGTGTTGTAAGGACGACCTTCAAAGTCTATGGGAAAAGGCAAAGTTTGACCCTCAGCCAACCAAAAACCCTAAACCGATCGTCACCAAACTTGAATAGCGTGATTATGTCGTGGACGCCTACCACCAAAAATGGGTTCAATCCGCCCAAGGGTTTTTGCTCCCCATATAGGTGAAATATACACCCTTCCTGTTCGAAATTGCTACGCTAATCAGTAAACATTGGGCAAGTAGCTCTAATACGACAAATAACATCAAATGAAGAAGGCTTTAGATTATGTTAGTGATTACCAACTAAAGTCCTCTTGTAAGGACGCCATATGCATAGCCCAATCTAAGGTTACCCAAATGATTTTTGCTGTTTTAGAGGACTGATATCATCACATCGTCCTTACACAAAGTTGTAAACTGGTAAGGTTTTTTACATATGTTATCATTAAACGTCGTCAGTTCAAATAAGTGCAAATTATAAATATATCGGAATAACGATAAATTAACTGTTTTGCAGCTAATGATATCTGATGCCAATCGCACTGAGTTTTGTGCTGTGTACAGTTACTTGCGTTCGTATTTCTTGGATTTGGCATATTTTTGATGGCTGGACTGCCCTCCGTAATCAACCACTTTTTGGCACCTAGCATAAAAACATTCAGAAGTAAGTCATTTCCGTGCTTCGCTTCTTGTCTTGATATGCAAATATCATACACGTTTTATGATTGATTTTTGACTGTACGTTGTAACAATGTTAGTAGTTAACTTAGAAGTGAGCTACAAGTCCAAAATTGAATGAAACTCTATAGACCTTGCGTTTTCCCTGCGTGAAATGATGATTAGCAATTTCCTGCTTCTAGGGTGTTTAGAAGGGTGCTAGGCCTACGCATTATTCCCGACCATAGGCCTAGTAGTTGCGAGGTAAGCTAAAAGTAAGCTTCAAACTTTTAAATCATTTAATTGCAAGTTTCCCACAGAGTGTGTCAGTTAATTTTTTTTGAAAAAGTCAGTTTAGTAAAGATATGAATGAATAAGGGTTTGCAATTTTAATCTGCTTGCCTTTTGGCCCATCGTATAGGCTTAAGTATATACATCGTATAGACCCTGACGAGGTTTGCCACCAATATATTCAGCGGCCATCGCGAGCTTTCTTTTATAGCTTTCTGAAAGGGCGTGGCCTAGCGCACTTCCTGGCGTGAAGAATAGGGAAGAGTGGTCTTCCCTGCATAACAAATAGGGAAGAATAAAAAATGAAATAATTTTAATAGAATTCAAATAGTACTGCCAACGGTGCGCCAAAAAGCGCAAAAGTCCGTAATCAAAAAAAATGTCTACAATAACAAGATAATGTTTATACGAACACGGAGTCTATCCAATGCATCACGATAGTTTACAGTATACGTCTGTATAAATATAATCAGTGAGCTGTTCAGACTGGTAGAAAAAAATCAAAAAGTTTAATTTAATTGTACAGCAGCAGTGTTACTGTCATCCTTCGCTATTATTATAACTGAACAACTAACGCTGTCAGTCACGAGACCATTCGGTCGAGACCATTCGATTCGTCACCAGCGCTTTACTATAAATGGTCTATCGTCACCATGAGTCTATCTTGCACAATTGTGGAGATATGGTGCCTCAAAGATAATGGGGTCACAACATTGACCTTTTGGGGTCACGTTACGTCATCGGTCACGTGACCATTCGACTCGCGGTGGTCGACTTTTTATGGGTGGTCCATTGTGACGATGCGTCCATCTAGCACCGTTGTAGAAATATGGCGCCTTAAATGTTGGACGCACGGACGTGGACACGGAAAGAAAGAAGGAAGAAAGGAAATCGAAAGAAGAGGGGGGAGGGAAAAGAAAGGGAAAGGGAAAGTGAAAGAGGAAAAGAAAGGGAGAGGGGAAGGTGAAGGGAAAGAAAAGTGGGAAGGGAAGGTAAATGGAAGGGGAAGGGGAAGGGGAAGGAAAAGAGAAAGGGAATGGGAATGGGGAAGGGAAAGAAAAAAGGGGAAAAGGAAAGTGGAAAGTGGAAAGGAAACGGGAAGAGGAAGAGAAAGGAAAAAGGAAAATGATAGAAAAAGAAAAAAAGGGAAGGGAAGGTGTAATGATACGCATGTAGGCCTAGCATAACTATAGCCTATAGGCCTAGCGCGCAGTAGCAGCAGCCGCTTACATGCAGTTTAGCTATGGCATCAGGGTCTGCGAGTGACCGTCGAAC
>Ga0056128_1003655_pt1 | contig 19003 bp, 13 predicted proteins | sample WorMetLIZISLAND2_FD_71113 | JGI IMG/M metagenome (GOLD analysis project Ga0056128, IMG submission 71113) | Marine gutless worms symbiont microbial communities from Max Planck institute for Marine Microbiology, Germany - Olavius geniculatus... ... | reverse complement strand
TTGTTTTTAGAAAATAATTTTTGCATATGTATTACTAGCATTTTAGACATTTTTGACAATAAGAGTTTCACATGGTAGTGTAAAGACGCAGTTAAGGTGTGGTGGTATGTTTAATAATAACACTACTGCTACTTATCCACAAAATGTGCCAGTGAAAAAATTTTGAAAATCGGTCAATATTTGACGAAGATATGGACAATCACAAAGTGGGACGTTTTTTTGAGACACAGTGCAGAATGCATTATACCTATCTGGATACCAAAAAGATATTTCAAATACTGTCATTGTCATTAACTAATAACATCAGAAAGCACTTGAGTTTCAAATGCAGCACTAAAAAAGTAGAGTTATCGAAGCATTGATTTTTTTAATGCATGCATTAACACGTTAATAATGCATCATTAATACTGCTGACATTGTAGGTAGACTACATCGAGGGGGTAAGTGGAATGAAGCCCATGAAGTCATGCCTGTGTCGCAAGACCGTGACAGTAGTAATGAAACAACAACAAAACAATTCTTAATTACTTGAACATTGTTAGACTGTCAAATGTTAATTCTTCAACAGATCAACGCATTAAGTTAACACCCTAATTCGACAGCTAAAAAAAGGTTTGGGAAAACTAGATAGGGAGCAACATACTCTTGCTGGAGACCTCTGATGTATAATGCTGAACAGCCGGCAGTTAGACAGAGCCTGCAAAAACAGACAGCAAATGCTGAAAGGCAAACACACTAAACCACGGACTAAAGAAACTTCACCAAACTAAAAGGCTGTAGTTAGTCGTGCCTACTTCATAATATGCATCACATGTTACAAGTCATCAGTCTTCTATCAAAATTTAGTAGCACATAAGGTGAAGAAAAATGAACTAAAATTATACACAATTTAATTTTACTTCACGTGATGCAGGTTCACAGAAAATAAATTTTTGCAAAATGTTGAACCAGGATTTTTACATGCCTTATCACCAAACTGAAGACTAAAACAAATAATCAAAAAGAAAAACCTCAATAAGATGTACACATTTATAAACAATGACAAGTATACACAAAAGAGCCCAGCCGACACTAAGGGAAATGTGCAACAGCGGTGCATGGATGGTGCATGTATGAAGGCCCACTACAAACCAATCTAAGCTCACTTATCCCAGCAATTGACACTGGACACGATGATTTTAATTCTTCATTCACATACCAGATGGCATAACTGGTCTTGCATGGCTGCTGCCACTGGAGTGGCGAAAAGTGCGCATTTTGAAGACTACCTAAGTTTGATGCCCCTGCACAGATGATTCCTTAAATGCAGAAGGCCAAAATTTACACCAATGAAAAGTAAGTTTATTGCTTAAAATTTCATATGCAGATTGTACTGGTCTATCTCTAGCGATTTCGGCGCAATTCACTCTTGAAATGAACGTTACTGCCCAAAATTGCCAAAAAATATATAAAAATCCCTATTTTAGCATTCAAACTCATCCAGGGTCATTGCTTTCGGTGTCAATCGAAACTGCGTGCATGACTTCCTATTAGTGATTAATAGTAATCTAGGCCTTATCTCACATCGTTTGTGAGATAAAGCAACTTAATGGCTAAAAATCACAAATTTTCCCTACCCCCATTCTCATTTAGGGCCTCACTCAGGGTGACCCCTTTCGAATTTATGGAAAAGCTTCACAGACCCTGAAACTAGAGTCTTCCAGGCAGCCAATAGTGAAAATTTGGTGATCCTAGCTTGAACCTTTTTGACTGATCCACCCGTGTGATAGATGGACAAATGAACAAACAGATGTACAGAAAGAATTGCAATGGCTAAGACAAGCTATAGCAGTTCCTGCTGTTGTGCATAAAATGGTTTTAAGTCTATTGAATAATTAAATAATGGACCACAAAGTACAAAGTCAACATTATTGCTTCAGCAATAGAATGATTTATAGTAAAAATGACTTAATAATGAATAAAACCATCTGTGATAAAGTCAGCAAGTTATCTGAATTAATTCTCCAAACAGAACATGCAATATGTAAGAAATCAATAACATCAACAGCTACAACAACTTGCAAAAGATAGTGAAATTACCTTAATCAAAAACTTACCAAAATTCTCGACTCATAACGGTCATTTTTCACTTCTATTAGAACTAGCTGCACAAGTTCTATTTTGATCTTGCTGCCAAGAGCTTCGCGAACACTTGCTGTACAAAAAGGCAAAAATATAATCACTTTTAATCAGCAGTCGTGTCACTGTAGCCTTTCTGCCCCTCCCCCCCCCAAAAAAAACAATGTTTCAGCCAGGTTTCATATGTACACTACATGTACTGCCTGTACTTTATTAAAAGTGTTTGGGTTCTTGGAATAGATAAATGTACCAACACAAAATCACAGTCAGCAGATAAATAGTAACACCACTCAGCAACAATATACCACAAGCCCTTGGTCAAGGGTTACCAACCTGTCCTAGGATCATTTCATTGTAAATTACTTTTTGCACACTACTTCATCTTAGTAGTCGATACCTAAAACAAAATTTGCAAGTTTTTAAATTTAATTTTTGCTCACGAGCGATGGCTGAAATGGCCATTGGTAACACCAATGCACTTTAAATTGCTCGAGAGCAAGAACTTCAGTTAGGGATGGAGTTAAGGTTAGGGTTTAGAGTTAGGGATAGGGTTAGGTTTTAGGGTTAGTGTTGGCTATGTTACCTGATCATATATTTCACATTTAATTGCTGAGATTTCATCCAACACGCAAGCATAAACAAGTGTAGAATATTGACACACTATGACTACTATAGCTTGGACTTGTAAATACGTTACATTACTTTGTGTTCAATGTTTTTCCAGTTCAAATGTTGATGTTGACAAATTCTCAAACGACGCTAAGTTAAAACCATTAAATCAATGACTGCAATGCCGAACCATCAAAAAAAGTACGTGTAATATTTTACATCGAACAGAATTTTGCTATAATTATAAATGACGTCGCATTGGCTATCGAAAGGAATAATGCCATGTCTACGCCAATTCTTGCTGTTTTACTGCAAAAAATCTCTCTCAACAGAAAAATAACAAAAAAACAACTATTTTATTACAGATAATAACTCATAAGACGTAAATCTTTGCAAAAGCACTTTTTAAATCAATAAAATTTGAGGACAGGTTGAGAAAACCAAGCCCTTGACAGTCGCTAGCAACCAGCATTGCATAAAAAGTCACGTATCAAACTACTGGGGTAAGAAACGAACAATTTGCTTAGTAGCGCGGGGCGTGGTTCACAAAGTAAACAAAGTGGCACTCGCCTCTCAGCTGATTCTGGGCGTTGTCTCTACCCATTTGTGCAACTTGTCGCCTTTTAACACAATAACGCACGATATGTTAAAGCGAAACGGCTCTTGTCCATGACATAATACAGTGTAAAGAACGCTAAAAACAACAATTTCTCAAACACGGAACTACACGAAAACAAAACGAACACGGAAAAGGAAACAAAACATGACGTTACAGATTTAAAGGAAGTAACAGGTAAACAACGAACTTCGGGCACAAAATACCGGTTTCGGTCTCTGGCGACTGTCGATGAAACGCCTTAGGGGTCTAATGGCCTGTGGGTCTGAAGTTTTAAGAAAACTTTTATAATGCAGATCGTGAAATTTATTTTCACCAAAAAATTGAATGACATTGACAGCAGTATCGATAAAGTTCTACTCCAGACCAATCCAGGCTGCACCAGTCGCTTCTTGACTTCACAAACATTACTGAACTTCATCTGGTAGACACACTGCTGCACGACAGTCAAACCTTGTAATAAACCGGATGTTGGGGCCCACAAATTAGGATAGATGGAATTTATCTACGTTTTTTCATTCATTTTAATACGTATTATGCTTGGTCTGCTTTCCCCAGGTAATGCAGAAGCAGACGTTGGGTGAGGTGGAAACTAAAACACTTAGCCTATTTAATAGCAAGTGATGTCAGAAATATTTCTTCCAAAAATTATTAAAATCTGCCAATCTTTCTTCAAGTTACGATCGATAATGTCGGGGATGTTTTTCCATGTTTTTTTTTATTTTAACACATTTTGCTTGATCTGATTTCCCTAGGCAGTGCAGAAGTATACATTGGGTGAGGTGGAAAACTGAACGGTTGTTTGATGGCAAGTTATGTTAGGAATATTCGTACCAAAAATTATCAAAATCTGATGATTGGTTTTCAAGTTACAGTCAAAAATGTTGGGGATGTTTTTGAGACACAGTGTATATTTAGTTAGGTCGAGTCTTAGAAACAGCTGGGCTTCTTGTTAATTTAGTGCTGTCGATGTGTTAATAAACATAGACTTTAATGCTGCTTGCCGTCACAAGAACTGCTGACGAGCTCTTTAGGGCCATCAACATTGATGATTTTGAACGACCTTGAGCTTTTAAAATAAGGGTTTCAGTGATTTTTCTTGCGACTTTCGGCTGCGGTGCAGACTTCAAGAGTAAATTGCGACGAAATGAATATACACTGTGTCCGGAAAAAAGCTATCCCCTAGACATCGTACAATAAAAACGTCAAATCTAAAGGAATGTAGATAAAATTTCGTACGATTAATTTCCAATAAATTATTGAAAAGATCACCAAATTTTGTTCAAAAATATTATTTTAAAGCGGAGTTATTAATAATTGAATATCAATAACAAAATATCTCCGTTACCAATATGGCGTTACATAAGTAAACCCCGCGGTTACTATACATTTTTATAACTTTAACAAAAAAGCACCCAATTTTAGCGAAATTATGCGTCAATAATGCGCCATCCATTGGCAATCAAAATGCCAAATTTCAGTTAAATCCGCTGAAGCAAATAGTAGTTACAGTGTTTTATGTGAGGTGACCCCAAAACACTCCAGTTTTAGGTTTTTCTGTATTACGTCAAACACAAAAGACCTCAAACTGAAGTGTTTCGGGGTGACCTCAAAAAAGTTGCTGTAACTATTGTTTGCTTTGGCAGATTTACTTGAAATTCTGCACTTTGATTGTCAATAAATAATGCTTTGTTGATACGGAATGTTGCCACAATCCGGTGTTTTTTGTTAGAGTTACGAAAATGTGCATTAACCGCAGGGTTTACTTATGTAACGCCATATTGGTAACGGTGATTTACTTATGGATATTCAACATTTCGTAACTCGGCTCAGAAATGATATTTTTAAACGAAATTTGGTGATTTCGTTAGTAATTTATTGGGGATTAATCATACAAAATTCTATTTGAATTTATTTAGATTTGACATTTTTATTGTACGATGTTTAGGGGGTTACGTTTTCCAGACACAGTGTAGAATGACTAAGACAACCTACGAACAGAAACTGCTATAAACTGTCGCGCGTCTCATGAGCTTTGCTCAAATTACTTGCTTAATTACGTTAACCCATGCGTTAACTTTTCGCCGACCGTTAAGGTCGAGTTTATGTCACAGGCTGCTGTCTGTTGTCTGCTATTATGCATGTATTGTGGCTAAACGGTACGTCTTACCAGAAAACTATCTGAACAAGTAAATAGGGTTGCCCAACGCCTATTCTTGGTACCAGGTCGGACCCCATGTAATCCTCTCTCCTATTTCCTTCAGACAGGAGTCACTGACTGCATCCCAAATACTTGAATTGCGAATTGTGGTCAAACCGCTTCAGTTAGCGGCATGGTTACTAATGACGTCCAATAGGAACTTATCAATGTCCTATCCGACGGTATCATCGCCGAACCCCTACGGACATCCGTTCTTTTAATATAAGCTTAAGGGTCTCAGGCTCCAAAATTTGCATGCCGCATTACGGCCAAACTGTATCAGCTCGTTCAGACATTCACATTTGCTAGTCTTCGGACACTGATGTACGGTCGGCTATCCCTAGCGACAGCTGGGCTTTTTGTTGACAGTCTGGTATGATCAACAAAATTCAGCGCGGTCTAAATAATAAATAGTTGTACTTACGTGACGAAAATAACTTTAGTCTAGCATTACGTTTCCGCAGTGAGTTCCAGCTAGCTCCCAGTCCAGCTGTGTTTATGAGTTTTCAGATGTTTTTTTTTGGTTTTTGATCATTGTCTGCTTAATTAAATTTGTCTGTGTAGCTTTTGTGTGTTTTCTTTGAATTTTTGCATCTACGGATTGTTTTATGCATTTACTTAAATCGTTTTTATTAACTTTTTGCCATGTGTACTTTTATGCGTACATCAATTAGGCTATTGCAATACAATACAATACAATACAATACAATGGAGAATTTGCACTCAAAAACTGACAAACAAACTGCCAGTTTAATCTAGCACATAAACTAAAAAGAACTGAAACGTTTAAAAGAAAAATAAAATGAGAGATACTGAGATACTGAGTCTTGTTTCATAATTTGCAGATAAGAATCTAAACTTTGTGTACGTACGCTTTAGGCCTTTTGTGCATTATTAAATTCTGCAGGTCTTGAAAATTCATGCAACAATAATTAACAAACCTAATTAACAGCGGCATTCAAACAATGCACAAAATTGCAACATTTGATATCAGCTACAAAAAGCCCGGCAATCGCTGGGGTGGGCCGACCGTACCGCCTACATCCGAACTTTCGAAGGCCAGTGTCCGACTTCCAATCGCTCAAAGAAAGCGATTTCCCAGAGTGACTGCAGTCACATACATGGTGTGATGACACTGCAATCAAACCAACAATAAACGACAGGATACGAATACGATATCAGATGCAAGCAGAGACTTATACGTTAAAAATTGCGGCCAAACCGCTGCAGATAGATATATGGTTACTATTGACAGTCTACAGGAACTCGTCATCACCTTATTTAACGGTACCATCGCCGACGTACTGTTTAGCCACAATACCGCACGATTGGCATAGCAGAGTGCGTAATGACCTGATCAATAGCAACCTTGGCCCTATCTCTCACCGTTTTTGAGACTGATATGGCGATTCATCGGATAAAAAAGCTCATTTTTCCTACCCCCACCTCTGTTCAACCCAAAATTTGACAATGCTTTTTTGCACTGGATCGTTGAAATTTTGCAAGCGAAGAACTGTCGCAAGGGATATACCAAACCGTGTAATAAGTTTTCTGGTATGATCTGCCGTCTAACCACAATACATGCGTTTCGATGACAGACAAACATATCGTACCAAAGGTCGGCCAAAAACGTAATGTCTAAAAACGGCGGTATGTTGGCCTACACTTAAAATTTGTTTTAAAGTATGACTAGGCCTGTCTTCGACAGAAGGTCGACCGTTAGGCGGGCTATCGCTACGATAGAAGAATCGAAAAATAAAGCTGGTTTAATTACAATTTCGCACAAACTGTCAGAACACGATAAACATGTGACAACATAGTTCTCAATGCTGAATCATTGGGAACAAGAAACTTACATGCATTACTATTATTATTATTATTATTATTTAATGCATTATTTCATTCGATACGGTGTGACGTGATTACTGTAAAGCGCTAATTAGTGACTTGGACAATGAACCACTTGCACGAGCCCTGAAGCGGAAAATGTGGTGGACGTAGGTCTAGATCCGCCCGTTAATAGTTCGCAGGTTGTGTATAGCTCTCCGTGGGAGACCCATCGCAAAGCTTCGAAGCGTCACCTGCCATATAAAAGTAGGCACAGGTACGTCTATAGCCACAGGTAAGGCACACGTACGTGTAAGTCCGTGATAATACAAGAACGAGAAATAACACGATGATATTGTGATAAAATATGCGGCATTGGTGAAAAAGCGATCGGTCCACGGACAGGAATGAAACAGGCCTGTTGCTGCTGCTGATCGAAGGTCAGTAGTAGGAAGTGTGAAGCTGGTAGCCGGCTGGAACGCTGGATAAGTGATGCATGACGAGCGGCGGAGCGCCGGCGGGATAGAGGTTGTAGAGCGGCGACTTGGCTGGACAATAGCCGCCCGGGTTGCCGGGATAGTACAGGCGCTCGCCGTATGCGCCGCAGCCCGGGTATCCGCGGTCCTGCGCGTAATCACGTCCGCGCTTGTAGGCGTAGGACGGGTGTCTGCTGTACTTGGACGGCAGCAGACGAGTTTGTGCACGCGCCGGAATCTCAACCACGCCCTTGCCCTGCAACACGACACACTGCCGCATCCACTGAACTGGCATGAATTTCATTTTGGGGGTTGGAATCGCTCTTGCATCGCAAACGATTCTGCGTATTCCTACAGGCTACACATTTCTCCTGTCTGTCCATCCGTCGTCTGTCACATTCGTACCTCTGCTTAAACCGTTTGACGGATTGGATGATAGATTTAGGCCTACACTTGTGGGTCCAATGTCTGACATATATACTGTGCCAGATGGGGAACCCAGACTCCCCAGGAGTTCTAGGTTTGATAAAATAAATGTCAGAAGACGTCGGGGAGGGTAAAATCTTATGACTAACACGGTATACTGGTCTGAGAGTTTACTGACGGGGTCCTATAATGTTCGACATTTAGGTCACGTTAAACATCTCTGCGATGACGATGACGATAGCCTACTGCCACTTCCTCTAACCAATTCTAACGTGCCGCTGCATGGCATGTTATCAAAACGTGTTTTTCCATCCAATACAACGCACGCAACCTACGCAACGCAACTGACATAACGGAAGTGACGTCGCTGACCGCTTCTATCTTGGCGTTTTTGGCAGTTGCGTCAGCTACGTCAGCTGCGTTGTTTGCGTACTTTTCTTGCGTTGTTTTATTTGTTACGTACTTTCTTGCGTGCGAGGCGTGAAGGGTCGGATTAACCTTCAGGGGGGCCCGATGCCATGCGATAACGGGGGCCCCCGCCCTCCCTCAAGAAAAGCCCTGCTAGCTTTTGTACGGCATTTTTAAAGTATCCGTTACACCTTTCACCAGTGGCGGATGCAGAAATTTGAAATAGGGGCGAAAGAGTAGGGGTGGAACCTGGGAGCACAAAACGTAGATTTTAACCGTTTGAGTTTTGACCTACTGGGTTCAAGGAGTCCTCCTTACAAAGAACGCAAATTTGGGTAGGGGCCCCGGCCTACCCTTCGAAACGCATTATCAATTTATTGCAAGTTGTACACTGATTACACAGATGGCACTGTGGCAGCACCAATGCTGTCGCGGGTCACGTGAGCTATGCTCAGTTTACTTGTTGGGCATTTTCATATCGTCGGAACTTTTAGAGTTGAAGCCGTTATTATTGTGCAGCTTCATGAAGTGTTCTATCGGCAATGGCGTAACTTTCGTCCGATAATGGCAGTAGGCCTACCAATTTTTGTTCTAAGGGCTATATTTGCTATGAAGCCGCGATGTTCCCCCGCTGCATAAAATAGCAGCCGCCATCCCTTTCTTTAATTTACTATTAATTTCAACAATAATATATAGGCCTGGTGTGATCAAGGGAACTATGAAGTATAGGCTTACACCAGGTAAATCTGGAGAGGAAGACTTTAGAGATTTTTGGAAAGTAACGTGCAAACAAAGTTACAGTCACCAAAGTAACACTAATATGAAAAAAATAATTTTCGCCGTCACGGGGGCCCCCTGGCGCGGTGGTCCCATGACATGGCATGCTTGGCATATCGGTTAATCCGGCCCTGGATGCGTGCCTTGCGTTGGTCGGAAACCGCGTTTAAAAATTACAAAGTGAAAGTGAAACGTTACCGGTGTGAATCGGGCCTGTTCGTGCGGCAGACCGTAGAGACCGACATGCAGCGGTCGGGCTTGTAAGTAGCTCGTTCCCAGACAACCGTAGATCTGATACCCGCCAGCCGCTTCCCTGTCGTAGATGTAGCCGCGCACCTGTGCACACAACACAATCATCACGTCTCGTCTCAGTAGCGTTGCGGCCGAAGGTGACATGAGTCGTGCGGGAGTAGTGCCCCTCTATCCCACTAAATTTTGAGCTGTATGAAAATTGTCGAAAAATTTTCGTCAAAAAACAACTAAATTTGACGCTAAAAATCGACATTTTTTGAAAAAGGAAAAGTTGAAATTTTTAGCACCGGTAATCTTCCCTGTCAGAATTTTTCAGTGATTATCGCAAAATGGCAACTTCCTGCCTCACCTGCTTTTAAACCCACGACGCCACTGTCTGGCCTGCCATGTCTAATCACAGCTAGGCCAGTCTTCTTCGCCAAAAATAGAGGTTATGTTTTCACTAGTGTCTGTCTGCCTGTTTGTCTGCTTGTCTGCAAAATTGCACATAAAACATGCAACTTTGCATAATTAATGTGTCTTTCTGTGTGTTTAGGTGTACGTTATTATGTGTTTTATGCGTATATAGGCCAAGTGCCTGAAATAAAACTGATGATAATGATGATGATGATTAATGGATTTTAACCACGTATTTGGACATTGCCCAAGAACCAATTATTCATTAGACATTAGGGTCCTACACCTAGTAGCGATCCGAATCCAAATCCGGTTGCGGAGGCCTTAATTGAGCAACAGTCGACTAGTCCTGACTCCTGACAAACAAGAACTCGGGTCTACTATAGGATTCGAGTACTAAATCAGTGAGAAAGAGCAGTGCCAAAAACCGGACCGTGTAGAGAATGTTGAGCGCTTTCTTCTTGTCTTCTTCGAACACGAACCCATTGGCGATTTGTTCCATCCCCGCGCGCGAGTTGCTGTCCGCCAGATATCTGCCGAACGAACGAAACTGGATGTCACCGGCAAAGCAAGCCACCAAATTCCGCTTCATCAAAAGTGCGAGTGTTGTTTTAGAATCTGTTCACTGCTTTAATCGCGAAAGTCTATATAATAGGCTAGCCTAATGTGGGTCGCGCATCGACATTTACAGTTGCTGCGCGTATAGGCCTATGTGGTGTTATAATAATGTAGCTGCATTAATAATATAATATTTCATATATTCAACGTGTCTGAATATACAAGAACATGCGATTTAAAAAAAAACCAATTTTTCACAAACACTTTCAGCCCTTATACCCTCTTTTCACCAACTTCAGCTAGAGTTTCGATCAAAATTTCGGGCTTTCTGAACAAAAGTTTATTCCAGTGTGACAATACAGCACTGAACGTAAATTCTTTGAAAAATACAAGTTTCACGAAATGCCCGGTTAACAAAAACGTCAGATAAAGTGTTATTAATAGTTATTAACAGATGTTTAAATAAAAAATTTCTTTTTGTATAGTTTTCGCAAGTTGTCGAAAACCGATCGATCGATGACTTCCCGACGACGTTAATCGGGCAGCAAGCAATGCATCCAAGATGCCTTATCGAGAACGTTACGCCTAAAAAATTTCGCGTGCTCCTCAGCCCAATCCCCGAATGCTACAGTTATATGTCACTGAGAAACCAGCTTAAGCAGGTTACTTTTTACGTAATTTATATTATTTATTATATTTATATTAACACGTGTGGCCATGCAGCCTGAGCGCCTTACTGTCGCAACGAACGGACGCGCGATGTGTTCATCTACGTCCACAACCGTGCATCATGCGACAGAAAGCTAAGACCGTGGTTAAATGTTAAATAAAACATTATTTTTGCAAAAAGGTATTATTCTGCACGTCGTTAAGGCCTAAATCGGGGTTTCTAGCAACGCACGCAACCTGCGCAACGCACGCAAGAAAATACGTAGCAAACGAAATGAACGTAATGAACGCAAGAAGAGTAGGCCTAAGCAACAAACGCAGCCGACATACAGCCTTCACAATGGCCGAAACGCAAGGATAAAAAAGTCTATGCGTCAGAGCTACGTCGGTTGCGTTAAGTCCGCTACTCCCGGTTGCGTTGCGTGCGTTGCGTGCTTTGCTTTGAATGGAAATTTCGCCTCCTAAGTGTTGCGCAGATTGCAAACCTCTTGATGAAGCACAGTGCGCGTAGTTTGTCGTCGGCGAAGGCGAACGCCGACATGACGTCCTTTGCCTCGCTGCACGTCATTGGAAGCAACCTCTATTCACACGTGACACATGTGCGTAGACTACCTCGTATGTAGGGACCAACTTAATTCACGATTTCACGGCTGTGACATTTTTCGTGAAATTGACCTCCTTTTGTAAAAAACGTCGATTTCCGTGAAATCCGTGATTTTTCGTGAATTTTAGCGCTTTTAGTTTAATTTATGACAATTCCAGAGTTTTATCAGCAGCTTTTGTAGGCTACGGATGTTGCTGTTTACCACGTGTCGCACTTTAGCACTAAGTAGTTGGCATGACTGTCTTGAGTCTTGACTTTGTGTAGTAAATATTCGCTGTTCTGAAATTTCTTCTTTTGCATTAGCACAGCACCTTGAAATAACGTCTGTGTGGCCCGTGAATTTCTGAAACCCTTTCTGTGAATTTTCCGTGAAATTTGACACATTTTAAAAATTCTGCCGTGAAATCATGCATTTTTTCCCGTGAATTCGGTTGGTCCCTATTCGTATGTAATAAACGTGACGATTAACAAAATAACGTTAAACGCGTTTTTACTTTGAACAAGAAGCCCAGCTGTCGCTAGGGTGGGCCGACCGGACTGCATGCATCCGAAAGCCAGCGTCCGACTTTCGACCGCGAAATGAAAGCAATAGTAACTGCCTATAAGAACTCGTCATCGCCCTATCCAATGGTCCCATTGCCAACCCCTACGACGTACCGTTTAGCCACAGTAGCGCGTACTGACCTTTTAGGTCATTCAAGGTAGATAATTTTCATCTCATCCGAAATGGCTTATGCGACTTTCTACAAGTCATCAATAGCAATCTTGGCCCTATTTCTCACCGTCTCCGAGATACGGGCAGTTTTGGGTTGAAAAACGCACTTTTTTCTACCTCCGCTCTATTCAACCGCACATTTGAACACGTATACCTTGCACTGCATTACTGAAATTTTGCACGCATAGAGCCTTGTAATTTTCCTGTAGGACCTACAGGTTAGCCGGGGTACATCCGTTACTCACGACAGACAGACAGACGACAGACAAGCCATGCCATGGGCAGACCCGTCGAGAGGGTGGGGTAGAAAGGGTTAGCTACCCCGTGCCCCGCGACGTTTGGGGGCCCCGCCGTCGGCCAGAAATTTAAAAAGTACGCCAGAATGTACCATTTTAATAAAAAAAATTCAAAATTTTTCTCCCCAGAGGGGCCCCGTGAAAATGTTTGGAGCCCCGCAAGAATGTTTCCCCGGGCCCCGCTGTGGCTGTCGACGGGCCTGGCCATGGGACAGATCGTTCAGCTTAACGGTCAGTTCAAAAATTATAAACGTTTGTAAACACTATTCAGTATACAGCCCTCCTTCTTTTAATCTATTGGTTGAAACGAAAACGGTGCTAACAGATAGGTTAGCAACAATAATGATGAATGCGACAAAAATAATGCATGTGACTGAAATAAACAAAAACCAAAGTAATCCGCTGAAAACGAAATCGCTTATCATCTTTTTCAAGTCGGAAACTCGGAGACCCCTATCTGACCCACTTGACTATACTGCCGAATGTAATGCCATGACTCCAGGCGTTATAATATTGAATATGATAAATCCTTGTCGTGTCGTTTAGTTTAAAGGCGACCGAGTAAAATAACAGGAATATTATGTAACTTTATTACCGATTCCATTAGCTCGAGAGCGCGCAGTTTGTCGGGGTGATGACTGAACGCAAAGATCACTCGCGATGCCTGCATATTAAATACCACACAAATTAGGCTATACATACACAGACGCATCTATAGAGCTTTTACATCGTGATAAAATTTGAAAACAGACGCTGCCAGAAAAAGCCCAAGAAAAGAATGTTTGTGCCGAGTGCCGGCGTTCACATCAATTTTTGCTTTTTTGTGACTTTTTGTTTTCGAATTTCGAGCTAAAAACCCGCTCGTAACATACGCAGAGCCAGCTATAAGCAGGCCGACAGATAAGACGTGTAATGCGACCGACAATCATGGTAGCCGCATAATTTTGCTTTCGTGACTGTAGTTAGTTTCTGATGCCGCTTTAATTTCAAACTGTCTTTGCAGCAAAAAATAAACAACACACAAATCACGCATGACCACTGACCAGCAAGAGATATTAAGAAAAGTCTGCAAAACATCGCCTGCGTGGTTTCGTCTCCTATTGTCCTATAGTTGACGGGTGTACAGATGCGTTAAACGGATAGATTGGAGAATTTGGAGCGACGTGTGGATGCTTTGACGGATTGGCGGATTACTGTCAGACCTTACCTGATGTGCAGTGAAGTATCCGCAAGATCGAAACAGGATCTGCATTTTCCGCTCCATCGAGCGCGTCTCCTTCAATCAAAAATACCCACTGCGTTTAAATCACCGTTACTGCATGAAAACTATGCTATTAACACAAGGTTAAAGAACTAATTTCTGTATTAAGGTGCATAGGCCTACAGAGCGACAGAAATAAAATGTGATGAGTGATGACATGAAATAAACTAAACTGATATAAAATAAAAACCGGAGCGTGCAGCTTTCATCTCATCTCATTTCAGTTCAATTTTGTGTACGCATCTTGACTCAGTGCTCATAAATGAGAGGCGACTTAAAACAAACAAAGTCCAGCTTCGTCGTCAGTCTGTCTGTAAGATTTAGGCCTATGCTGCAGTTGCGTTAAAATTTTGCGGACACTGGTCGACAGCGACAGGGTTTTTCTTTCGTTACCACTCTTTCAGTTGGTCCATTGATTATTATGTTTTTCCACAGGTAGGCTAGCCTACGTAGAGTTACGTAGTTTTCAAATTCAAACAGCAATAGCTTGTGCAGTGTTTGCTAAGACGACTGTAGGTTTACAATGTATTGCTGTCCAGGTACACCTTCAGTAAGTAATTTTAAGCTAAGGCCTACACATTTGCCTGCATTAGTGTCTATATTGTGCACGTAAGCCGTAAGATCTACGACATTGTCGTTCATTTCTTTCATGCATTCTTTCCCTCAATAATGCAGTTTACTTACACGGGCGGTCGATCGGTGAGCATATTGCTTCTCAGGAAGCTTTCCGTTTGAATTAAGTCATGCTGCTGTCTTCTATGTTTATTTCAGCAAATCAAATAATATATTAGAAATGATGAAGTTCTGGTCTACCTGGGCCATCTCGCCGAGTAGGCGCTCAAACTGGCACGGGTCCATCGGTCGCTTCGCCATAGCTACGGTCGGTCAACTATGACGCGCGGTTCCACCTCTAGCAAAACTCACTCCACCGAACCCTCGTCTCTGCCAACGTTGTTTTCCAGCTTTTAGCAGTTTATTTTGACGAATTTGATATGTAATGTTTTTCTCGTTATCGATGACTGGGTGACGTCAGCGGCTGTGAATACGTCACTCACCATGGCAAAGGCTGCATCAGCTGCAGAAGGATGACGAATAACATTGGCTAATACCATTGCCAAAACTACCAGCGACTCCGGTTATTGCGACAAATGTTACCATAGAGTCGTCTGTCAGTCCGTCCGTCTGTTACAGTTGAGCGCCCTGCAAAAGCCATCGGGTGCATTAGGTTTGGCCTATAGCTGACTTTTTCGACTAAATTTCGCAACGAAACACCACAGTGTTGGCGTGGACTTTGTAAAAAGCAACACAAAAGAGCCCAGCTGTCGCTAGGGAAAACGCGCTACAGCCTAAACAGTTCCTGTTGCAGTGCTGACCTTTAAGGTCATCCAATGTCAACGATTTTTATCTCATCTGAAAGGGCGTATGCCACTTCCTCTTAGTGATTAATAGTAACCTTGGCCATAGAGCCTATGTCTCACCGCTTCCGAAATAGCCCTATGGGCAGTTTACCGTTGAAAACACGCACATTTTCCTCACCCCCTCCATTTAATGCCAAATTTGAAAATGTCCCCCATCACTGCATCCCGCAGATTTTCCACACAGAATACCCTAATCAATCAAGCGATCGATCGATCAATTTTCGTTAGCCCTATAGGCTATATTGCGCCAAATAGGCGGCAGAGTCGACTAGCCATAAAACGTTAGGCTACAATAGTTACGGAAGAAGACTAATGGCCAATTCACACTTACAACGCCGACCAAACTAAACTGTTGAGTCGCAAAGAAAATACACGCTACAAGCTAAAATTGATTCGGTTTGAATATTGCGGACTTTACATTCACTGCAAAATACGTCTAGAGAACTATTCGTTAGGCCCCCTACTCCAAGATAGACGACATTCGTTTTTGAACTCCCAGTCATCGGGTGCGCTGTAGTCATAGTGCGCGAAGATCTCATTTCACCGTGCGTCATGTCTTACACAAGTTGACGTTGAGACAGTCGATCGAGCTATTTCCTTGAGTACAAATTGGGATATGTACAGGGTTCCTACAGGTTTTCCGTAGCAAAATTCCCTAACTTTTACAGTCATGGAATGACAATTTCCCTGACATTATCGAAACAATAACCCTATCGCACAAATGCCATGAATGGTATTAAGTAATGAAACGGTATTAATAGAGCAATATGCAAACGACAGAGGCCATGGTCAGGGGGTCAGGGGGCAAAGCCCCTTTGAAGCTAAAACACGTCTAGCTTTTGGACGTTCAATGAAAGCCGCAAATGTGCCTGCTTTTTAATATTTGGAGATGCAAAAGATCACAGTTGCCTGCAGTCTGCATGATCCAAAATCATTTTCCCTGACTTTTCAAAAATAATATTTTCCCCCAACATTTCCCGGACTTTTTCTGACAACACAAATTCCTGGACATTTTTCAGTTTTCCCCACCTGTAGAACCGTGTACATAATAAACACATTATTGCAAATTGTCCGCAGTGTGACAGAGAAAGACTTTTAAAAATCGATCAATAATTGAAGACATAGACAAGTGAAGTGGCACGTTTTTTATGGCCAAGGGTGTATATAACGGCAATTTGATAACATGTTAATTAACCGACTGACAAAATCGAACAAAAAATTAACCCAAAACAACGAATAAAAAAGTCAACGAGTTTGAATATGATACATGGAACAGCAATTGATAAAGGCAGTTAAAATAACGTTATACACTCTCTTCATGTTGTGTATTTATAACATTGTATTCATGCACGTTAACATAACAAAAATATTTCATCAAAACAACTTCAACTGTAATACAAATATATACCATTCCACTACAGCGGTGTCATGGGATAAAAAAAAGTTCAGTGACTGTAAATTTATGTAGCTACAAATTTCTGACAGATGAGACAAGGGTGCTCATTATTTTTATTGTCCCCTTATGATCCCCAAAATTTTTGTGAAAAATTGGTGTTTTAGTCCCGAATTTTGTACTTCTGGACAAACAATTTCTGACTTCAACTGACGTGCTCGGCAATCATTTGCCAAGACCCACTTCTAAAGACACCAAATCAAAACTCAAAAAATCTACTGCAATGAAACTGACAAGTGTCAAAGGAAGAACTGCATTTGGCTCTGAAATACTGAGCAGTCACCGAAGAAGCTAGAATGTCAAACATATACAGCTGACAATAGTTAGCAGCATTCGATGGAGTTTTAATCTGGCGAATGCATCAAATAAGGACAAAGAACGAACGTATCTTCGAACAAGCTTGAGCAACCAACGTACCCACGCAACCTCCTATATATAAACACCAGCCTACGAGAAATTTACGTTCATCCACAGCCAATATATGACGTCAAGCCACAGCTGATGCTGCATTCTCGTCTCTTTCCTTCCCCGCTGCTGCTCCCACACTCTGCAATAATCTCTCTGTGAGCATTACCAGACCTTGGACCATTAGGTGTCATCACAGGGCTTCCGATTCATACTGACAATGCGGCAACTGATAGCGTGCTATGCCGAGCTGTTTTTAGATTGAGTTAGATCAGATCAGTAATGCCTAATGTGTTAAAGCACCAGTCTCAGAAACTGCCACCAAGCAATCAGGTAGATCATATCGTGTTTATCTCGCCCATTATGTTCACTCGCCGGTTCTTGTATCTTTTGGAGATCTCGGCTTCTATCTGCAAACAACAGCACCAGCAACTTGAACATTCCTTTAAAATCAACAGACATGTATGATGTATGCCATAAACTGCCCATGACATCAAACCTACTGATGTGCTGATTGCCACTGCATCATATAAAAGAGCTCGTCCTATCAGCTTAAAAATCAATCATCCACTTAAATGTAAATTACTGACACATTTATGACAGATCAAAAAATGCCGGATAATAGCTTGTTTAGCACATGCCTGAAAATATAATACAACGACACATGTGGTGTGAGGCCTGTACTTGTCTATGCAACTAAGCGATCTACAGAAGTCATTGACCAATTGCACACACATATTACTGGTTTTTCACAGTTGACAGCCTGATAATGAATGAACTCGCAGGTTAAATGATGAACAATAAGTGAAAAAATGATAAAAATTTGTTAAATCACAACCTAAAAACCGTTCAGTGTTCACTTTGGCGATTTCTGGCATAGAGTGGCAAACTGAAATCACATGAAAGCAGCAGCAGCAGCTGCTGAAACAGCAACAAAGCCGTAAACAAAGATTGCAATCCGATGAATTCATATAACTTCTTATCATCAGAATCTGTTCACAACTTATAAAGATATTTTCTACACAGACACACACCGACTGCTATGAGAACATAACGTTAAATCAGTGCAGCTACTGAACCTGTTTCTGAAGTTCTTTGGTTCTCTGTCGCAGCAGACCAAGCTGCGGCTCCAGCTGTTTCTGTTCATCGATGGCTTCGGCGTGTCTCGTTGACATCAGGCGTGACAGAGACATCATCTTGCCGGCGTCCTGCGTCAGTTTACGCAGATTTGCTGTCAGTCGGTCCACATATCTGTACACACAGTGTTCACTCAGCAGCGTTATGGTGAGGGTGAAGCCACCTGCCTCCATCTAAATTTTAGCTGAATGGAACATTGTTGTCTGTGTTGTAAAGCTTTCTTCCAAATATACACAATTTGAAGCTGAAAATCATCATCATCATCATCATCGACAACCGTGGGCTCAATGCCCGTTGGTGTCTGACGCCATTCTTACTATCGCTGCCCACCGCTGCCTATCTAGGGCAGCATGGCTCAACTCCTGCAGGGTTGCCCCACACC
>Ga0056128_1003648_pt1 | contig 19028 bp, 10 predicted proteins | sample WorMetLIZISLAND2_FD_71113 | JGI IMG/M metagenome (GOLD analysis project Ga0056128, IMG submission 71113) | Marine gutless worms symbiont microbial communities from Max Planck institute for Marine Microbiology, Germany - Olavius geniculatus... ... | reverse complement strand
ATCGTATACTGGCTTTCGATTGGCGCTGAATTCAGTGACCTTGGATGACCTTGAACGCCAAAATAGGGGTTTTTACGGATTTTTTTCGCGATATGAGGCTGCGCAAGTCTTTATCATTCATAAGGAGGCGCCACCGTCGCCAACGCCACACGCGCTTATGGCCGATGTGTATTAGGGTCCCGATGGGCCGAGTCCAAGTGATATGCAATTTTCGAAACTATAACTACTGAACTGAAAATGCTATAGGCTTTCGCGCGTCTCGTGAGCTTTGCTCAAATTTCTTGTTATACTCCAGTAACGTGGGCGGCGCCAAAAGGAGGGGGCAGAAAGAGAAGCTGCTCCCCGTGCCCTTGCCCTTTCCCCCCTCCCAGGAAAAAATTTGATGGTGATTCATTAGTGCCCTGTGAGCAATCATGCCAATATGTGACTTATTAAACGTTATTTTTGCAAGACAACACAGATATCTGCAAGTTTTTTTGCGTTTCCAAATATGAACAAGAAATTTGAGCCAATGCTCACGAGACGCGCGAAAGCCTATAGCAGTTCCGGTTAAGTAGTTTAGCTGAAAATTGGGGTGTACAAACTAAGTTAATATACAAATGCCAAATTTTCTATCTATCTATCATGATTTTTTGCAAAGATAACACAATTTTTTAAAAATTTTTTTGCCTTTCCAAATTTTAGAAAAGCGGCCAAATTTGCCTCTTCCATTAAAAGTCCAAAAACCAAAAGTGCTTCAGCTTCGCCCCCTGACCCTCTGACCAAGGGCCCTGTCCCTGTACACCGCTGGTGGCTCTGCCCACAGGCCCCCGTTATAGACTACCGCGCTCGCCATCGGGCGGGGGCCCGTGCCCCCAGATATTGCGGGCTAGAACCGCCACTGGCTTGAGGGCTTTGCCCCCTGTAAAGCCCTCAAGCAGCAACGTCGTGGGTAAAAAAGGTAGACGGACCAGAACCGCAGAAAGTTGCGATTTTTTGACAGACACTGCGAATTTCCGACAGGAATAATTACAAATGCTCAGATTAACTTTTAACTTTGCCACTAAATTTCCCCATAATGGTTTTTCAGCACCAAATGGACGAATATGTTTTAACAATTTTTCCGCAACCCAAATTTTCGGCGGAGGGCAATTGCCCCTTACCCCCACCTCTTTACTCCCCGAGGCCACTTCCCTCGAGTACGACGCTGCCCCCTGCCCTTTGTGGTTTCCGGCGCCCTTGCTCCCTCTGGGGTAGGCAAATCAAATGGTACCCGCCTTGGACGGGGTTAAGCGGGGCGCGTTCGCGCGTATACCGGTATTCGGTGGCAGATAAGGCTGTATTATCCCATACGGCAGGTGACGCTCCGTAGCTCTCTTGACGGGTTACCATATTAACAGCTATAATGACTTTTAATAGACTTGATTGACAGATTGATTCAGGCCTAGACCTCTACTGGTTACTGCAGCTGCTATTGTAGACTACGGATACGCAATGTGCATCAATTAGACTGGCCTATAGGCCTACCGAGAATAAGCTGGAGCGCGTAAAAGCCGATGCCAATGACACAGTTGGGTGCGTTCAGAAGATGTTCTTCTCCCAGCAAATAGCGCACCACGCCGAACCCTTTACTGTACCTGAAACGAAGCACCCGCACCCGAGCCCTGTAGTGTAGGCTAATAATGCTGTGAAAGTTCAAATTGGATAATTTTACGCCCAGAATCACAGAATGTCCCCAAATCCAACTATATAGGCGCCTAAGTGCGCAGCTACCTAAATCAAACATATTAGGCTGTGGCCTACGTATACATAGCCTATGCCCTACATAGGGCCTAGATAGCTTAATTAGGCCTAGCCAGATTTAGACGTTGGATCAAAGGAGGGTCCAGGAGAAACAAGTGACGAAAGTAGATAGGAAAGGAGATCTATGAGAAGGGTGAGAAGACTGCTTCGGACTTTTCGGTGAAAATGTTTGGGGCCCCACGAGAATGTTTCGCCGGGCCCCGCTGTGGCTCTCGAAGGGCCTGCAGTGGCGTAGCCAAAATCTGAATTATGGGATGAGAGGATCGCCTGCCTTCCACTCCTATTCCTTTCCCTCTTTGTCCCTTAACCTTCCTTTTCCTTCCTTTTCTCCTCTATTTACCCCCCCCCTCTTTTTTCCCTTTTCCTTGCCTCCCTCCCCTTAGAAGTCCCCAAAAGTCCAGGTCCAGCTAGGTGGTGTGGGAGAGCCTTGGGGGGGGGTCTGGAGCGGAGCCCCAGACGAAATCAAATTCGGTGCATTGTAGCTTTAAAATAATGACATCTGGTAATAATTTTCCTTAGAATCAACTGATCATTTAGCACAGCTTATCTCTGGGCTCCCTTGGCTACGTCACTGCCTCGGGGTCCAGTCGAAAGTACTTCAAACTAGGACCGAACCCTGCGGACGTAACCCCCCTAGAACGAAACCCCCATCTTTTGCCGAAGGTAGGACGGAACCCCCTGGCACCAGTGGCGGATCTAGGCTTGAGCTAAGGGGGGGGCGAAATATCCCCCTTGCCCCTCTCCGTCCTCCCTCTTTTCCTTTCCGCTCCCTTTTCCCTTTCCCTTTCCTCCCTTCCCCCTTTTCCTTTTCCCTTCCCCCTTCCCTTAAAAGTAGGACCCCTTGAATCCAGCTCTGCTAAGAGGTCTGGGGGAGCGCTACAAGCTCTCCCAGTGGGGTCCGAGGCGGAGTCCCAGACGAAATCGAATTCGATGCATTTTAGGCTTAAAATATAACATCTGGTGGCAATAATTTTGATAATTTTCCTGATACACGAACTTTTTAATTACCACGCCCCCCTTGGATCCGCCACTGTTCATCACACACTGTTGTAAACATCTCTGTACATTTCAACGCATTGGCGTATGTACAAATTTCAATACGGAAACCCAAGTACACATTTCAAATACACATTTTACGTTATATCTCCTCTACTCCCTTTGTCTTATTAATTAATTTCTCTTCTTGTTATTTTTTTCACTTTCAAAGGGGTAACAGCTCACTACAATAAATGTTTCTTAAACACGTCACAGTATCACGTCACAGTATCAACACGCAGTTGTCGTGAAGCAAAGGAAAAGCTATACACAATGCCTGCACTATATCAACAGACGGCTAGCTATATTTATAAAAGACACGTTCGCAAGTCTGACAAGTAGGCCTAAATCCAATCCAATCTAAATCCAATGCATGTATCTGTCATCGTCTGCTTTGTGTACAACAGAAAAATCAGCAATAATCTAAGAGAAACAGCTGTCAACTGAGTCTACATGTGCAGAAAAATATCAAAATTTCTAGAGTGAAAATGAGAACTAACTCATCCGTTTCTAATTCCCCCACACTCACAACTCACGACATTAAGCCTACCCCCAACAAAGCAGTTCTCTTCCATAGGGCCGGACGGCAGCACAATTTGGAAAGTGCTATCTACCTACAGCCACTTACTGCCAAAAAAACTCTATGACCAAGCTGTTAGTGGCCAACGGCCATAGCGTGCGAAGATGCTCTATGGCCACGACCATGGTGGCCATACCAGACTGGTGTCACCCCGGCACTTCTATCGCTAAGTGCTCCATTCTGCCACATTTCTTCTGAATTACGTCTTTTCCTCTGCACACTGACTTCTACACCGTGGGCCATAAAAAAACATGCCACTTTACTTTTGTCTATATCTTCGCCAATTATTAACCGATTTTCAAAATTCTTTCACTGTCACATACTGCGGACAATTAGCAATAAAGTTGTTGTTAAATATCCCACCACACTTTAACTGCGTCGCTACACTACCATGTGAAGCATAAATTTTCAAAAATCACCAAAATCACTATAATACATATGCAAAGTAATCATATTCTGAAACCATTTTCACTAATTTTCATACAAAAATTAAATTATGTTTAGTTTTATGTACATTTCTGATGTTTGTAAACAAAAGCAGATGATATTGTCATAAATAATAATTTTTAATGCACTTAAGATATACCGGTGATGCAATGTGCCATTTAGCAGTGGAGACAAGGCTCTGATTAAGAACTTGTACTGGTTCAAAAAATACAGTTTTCGGAGAATAATGGCAAAATTTGACAAAATTTCTGAAGATAAACTGCAACAGGGAAAGCGTGGGAATGTTACTAAGACTGATTTTGGAAACATGCAGCACCGACCAATGGCATGAGACCGGCAGACTGAAGCACATACGTACTGAAGAGAACATGATCACTGTGAATGAAATGGTAGGCTTGCTAAACCACAAAGGCCAAAAACAAACATATTGTTCAATACGCCAGATATCCAAAGAAATGGATCTAACAAAGTGTAGCATTGTACAAATCATTCACTGCATTTTTGGTCGGAAGTGTATTCTGTTTATCAACACATTTGCTGTCTATTACTGTTAGTTTTTCTTGCATTTGTATTTCACAAGGTAGTGTTGTGACACAGTTAATGTGAGGTGGGATATTCGGTAATCACTTTATTGTTAATTGTCCACAGAATGTACCAGCAAAAAAATTTGAAAATCAATCAATAATTGGCGAAGATATGGACAAAAGTAAAGTGGCACGTTTCTTATGGCCCACCCTGTAGCACTGATAAGTTCGTTAAAATTAATATCTACATTACCTCCACTTCAGAAGTGGCATATGCGATTCAGAGAGAAGCCAAATTTAGGGTAGAAATACGAACACATGTCGAGTGCCTGCACAAGTAACTCGTGAAACAAAAGAAAGCCAGCAAGCAAGAAAGGAACGCAAACGAAGAAATACGAGCACGCTACGAGCACAAGACACAACATCTAGATGCGTCATACAGACAGCGACACAGACAGACAGACAGCGCAATGCAAGTGCAATATATGAGACTCTCTTGAGCAACTTCCTCCCCGCAATATTTCACACAGCCGCAAGCACTACCAGCATCATTCGTACATACTGCCACACAGATGTGCACTAGAACAATAACGATAATAATTAACAAAAATACCTCCTAGTACTGCGTACTGACCAACAAAACAAACAGCACGGATGACATGCCAGCAGATCGACACAAAGAAGCGCATGAGTGGGAAAAAATTTTCTACGGAAATGCAGCAACTTGTAAGCATCGTTGGACATCTAGTGTGACGATGAAATTCGTCATACTGTAACTAAGAGATGAAACGTTAACAGATAATGCAATCAGCATCATAAGTCACGATATTGTGCCGAATACTGGGATGCTTCATTCCGTCATGTTAAGAACAAAACTATATTTTCACCACACTTTCTACCATAATAAGCATATCAGCCCCAGTAGTGCAAGTGGCCATTTTTTCACCGACAAACTCCCAGAAGTTCAATCACATCTGTTCGAGGCACCAAGAAATGTAATAGCTGAACTTATTAAAACTAATTAACTATTTAATACCAATTAAATATTCAACATATCGCCAGAAAATTTTGTAACAGACTGATGAAAAAAAGACTGGGTAAAACAAGTTAATCCATGTCAACTGAGAACAGAACGTATTGGATGTATTGGCTAAATCTTACGGATCATCATGGAGCTAATGAAAGGTCGCAGGCATGGTCCATGCGGGTCAGCCGATGCTAGCATATGTCACACGACAACTACCAGTATGCACAATGAACGTCGCAGTTCGTGAAACAACAAACTTTAACAACACGAAGTTTGAACCTACAGATAACAAAATCTGAATATCTGACTTACAACTAAATGTACAACAACTGCTGTACACAAAATAACTCGCTCGATCACTTCTCCATTACAGCAGTCCAAAAAATAGTAAACCTGCTAGAAAACAATACACTAATGATTGTAAAACAGTCCTCGCACAATGACGGCACAAATTGTCTGAGCAGACATGACAGCCTCTGAAATATTAAAGACACTTAAGAGAGAATTGGACTAGCATGTGACAACGTCACTTACAGCCACTCATCAGTCACTCACACTGGGCATTTCCGCGCCCAGTGTTCTGTGCAGCACGAAAAATGCACATTCCGAACACACTACATAAGAAGGATGATGTAGGTATTCTAAATAACACAATAATAATATCTTATCAACAACACCCAAAACTACATGCATATGCAATAATTATTAACACTCTCAAGAATTTAAATATTTAACAATAAAGTTAAGTTCTGACAAGCGTTAGTGACATCACGATCACGCAAAGCCGCACACTGAAAAAAGAAACGTGGTGCAAGATCGAAGGCATGAAAGGGTTAGCTAACAGTTAGAGTGAAAACACGCAGTAAGAATGTTAAAATGAAGAACTACTTAGCTACACAAGTATTATAATGTACAGCCACACAGTGTCACACACGTGCACACACACTGTTTGCACACACAATGGCAAATAGCTCGAGTAATAAAATAGGTAAAATGTATATACAGAAGATATATTAATACGCACATGAATATATTCATAATAAACAGTACAAAATCCACAAGAAAAACAGCAGTGGGCAAGAGCCTCTCTACCACACTGTATATAGATACATGAACAATCCACAATTGAATACGTAATTTACAACGAGAATTAATTAGAACAGTAAATGATGTTATCAGCAAACCGAAACCACATAAACTGAAAAACAATCAGCGCATTGTACAGCAAAAATGCATACCACAATATTAAAAATTTACTCCAGTAGTACAGTAACAGTGAGTCATCTAAACAGAGAAAGCGGAACGATTATGTACAGTATTGTAAACTGCAAAGAGAACGTGCTGTTGACATAAATATTGTTTGACCTCACTGCTCATCAGGTGAATATGACTAAATACTTATGATGTCACTTTACGGGAATGCTGTTAAACATCTCCTAGCGTGCATATAAATTCCAACTACAACATTGTTGCCGAATGAATAAGAGGACCGCATTTTATTTCATCCAAGATCATGCTCTATAGCAGTCATCATTCAGGCAGTGTGACAATTTCAAAATCATGCAGCAAATTCATCGGAGAAAAAAATACTTGGATTTGTGCAGCATGTAAAGTTTTCATTCAATGCAGTAAACGCTATGGCAGTCAGTTCAGTAATTTCGTATAAATTATCCTTTACACGGCAAAAGTATGAAGGGCAATCAAACCAGCATTTATCACTAACAATGAAAAAGACCGTAACGCTGCACACAATCAGCTTACTTAGGGCATCCAACAAGTTTTGAGAATCGGAATATTTGAATTTTTAAAAATATTCACAATCTGTACATGAGTAAAATGCACATTCTTTACATACTCGTGTAAGTTTGTTGCGGATATGTCACTGTAATTTATGACGTCATACAGCCCACGTGCACTGCTGCAAATCCGACGCTGCAGTCCAGTCAACAAGTCTATCATTACCCAACAAGCTGTCCACGATTGCGGCTTCATATAAGATCACCTACCACGCAGTAATTATCTAACACCCAGGGTCTGTCCTAAAATCTTAAATCCAACCTTCCACAGTCCATACAATGAATAACTTGAAGCTCTGTGCATAATTACTGCTAAACACTTCCACGTGAGTGAGTGAGTGAGTAGGGTTTAACGTCCGATCCGACACAGTATAGGTCATTTCAGGAACGGCCTTTACAGGCGGAATGCACACAAACACATAATAATGGAAAAGTAAGTTTCAACCTTTACAGAAACATAAAACACAAAATGCAGAAAAAACAAGCTAAACCTAAAATTGTAAGAACTCCATTATACATGTGCATATGTAATTAACATAATGGTAGTTCTAATAATCTTCCCTGTTATCCTCCAGACATACATCAAAGTGATAATGCTGTCTATTGGAGGACAAGAGGAGTTTTCCATGTGACACTCTGTAAGGCTGTAAGTTACAATGACGTCACATCAACAAACTTTTTACTGATGTATACACGAGAATAATTTCTTAATCGCGTACGCGGATTTTCAAAACTTACTGAATACCTGTCGTAATATGACACCATGTTTAACATGCGTAAAACTTGAACTGCGCAGATTATGGAGTATGAACCAATGCCACATGCAGGCTGCATTATACACAAATCAAACTCAACACCTGCAGACATTCCCTGATAATTAACTAATGCATTTCGCAGTTCTGCATGCCAACAGAAATGCTACTTGCCACAACCAAAAAATTAATATCAACGATGACAAGTGGCGACTGTAAAGATTTTGATCACGAAGTACGAAAATGACAAGAGTCTAAAGCGTAACAGATTCATAGCATACATAAGTGCAAAATGCGTTGTCAACTAAACTAATTCTGAACTTAAAATATTATCCAGATTTGGGCCATGGGTGAGTGAAAAACTTGGCAGATGTCACATTTTACCTCATATGCGATCCGGTATACAGATAGCATAGACTTAGTTATGGACATACTAGTCCGCTAACATATAACAAGAAATTTGAGCTAATGCTCACAAGACGTGCGAAAGCCTATAGCAGTTCCTGCTTGCAAACTGTCAGTCTATCTCCAGCTATTTTGTCGCAGTTCATTCTTGGAGTGTGCGCTGCAGCCAAAGATCGCAAAAATCAATGAAAACGCCTTATTTTGAAAGTTCAGGGTCGTTCATCGTTCAAAGTCATTGATGTTGATACAACCAAAAAAAGTTTGTCACTAGTGCTTGTTGTGATAGGCAGCATGCCCATGCCTATCTGCAACTGTTTTCATGAAAGACTGGCCAAGAACGGTAAAGTAACAACTTTTACGGGAGTACCGCTCTTTGATGCCCTCCCGCTTGAACCCAAAAAATTGCGACTTGGATCGTTGAAATCTATGTTCAATGCTGAAAATTTCATAGCAGATTCTCGATGTCTATCTCAATTGATTTCAGCGCAGTTCGCTCTTGAAATGTGTCTCGCAGCCAAAAAATCCATAAAAGCCCCTATTCTGGCGTTCAAGGTCATCCAAGGTCATTGAATTCGGTGGCAACAACTTCCTATTAGTGATTAATAGTAAAATAGGCCTTATCTTGCACCATTATTGAGATATAGCCACTTATTGGCTAAAAATTGCTAATTTTTCCTAAATCCCTTTCATTTAGCACCCTCGTTCGGGGTGATGCCATCCGAGTTTATGGAAAAGCTTTACGGTTCCTGAAACTAGAGTCTTCCAGGCAGCCGATGGTGAAAATTTGGTGATCTTTGCTTGCACAGTTTTTGACTGATCCACCCGTGTGACAGACAGATGAACAGACAGACGAACAGATTTGCAATGGCTAAGACGCGCTAAAGCGGTCTAGCAGCTTTCATGCGTACAAATTACAAATCAACAACAGAGTTTAACAAAGGGTGACGATATGTATATTACAGGCTGACATTATTAAGTGCACCAACTGTCCACCAAAAACAATCTTATTCGATTAAACTGAGCAGCTAATGATGCAACATAGAAAGAGTTATTTTTCACGATTTGCACGATAACAGCAATTGAATTAAAAGTCGGCATTTTTTCTACAATTCAACTGTTAGTGATTCAATATTCTATGTTACACTATCACAGCATTACAGCAAGCACAAAAACAATCGTGACTGCACGCCTACAGGCTGGCGCCAAATAGAAAAACAACATTTTATTCTTATACCAATATACTGTGTACATCCACACATGTGGAATGCAAATTTGACGTACTGATAGTAATTATACAACTAACTAACTGAACAAATAATCAAAAAAGTGCTTAGTATGATCTTCATTGCAGTGATCAAAGCTGGTTGTTATAAATCATTTCCAAAACCAGGATTCAGCAAATATCTTTGTTAAGCAGGTATGTTCCAAGTGCCACCCTGTACATAAGTTGCAGCTGAAAATTCTACATTGTAAAGTACAAATTCAGCTGCAAATTCTCATCACACTCAACAACTGGAAAACAAACATCCAATATCAAAGGAAGCCAAAATACTTCATATTCATGGAAATAACTCGGATACATCAAACTGGGATTCACAGAAGGTAATATGTGCACTGATTGTGCAGGAGAAAGACTTTCAAATTTTTGTTTTCTTCATCTTATTCGTTCAAACGGCGTCATTATTATGCGAATATGTTCCGGGGAACATACACCAAAGCGTCTTCTACACACTTTACAGTCATTTCACCAAGCTGCATATTGATACAAATGAACATCAGCAGCAAGAGCAGCATTGTAAACACCTGCAGCTTTCTACGGACACCACTTCACATCACAGTAACTAACAGTACATCGAGAAGGATAACGCATGGCAAGACATGGCCATGCGAGCAGACAAGTGCACAGGTAAGGGCATGAAACTTTGTAACAATTCCATCTTACACTACGGCACTGACACGAACTGCCACACTCAACAGTGCCACAGTACCCACAAAACACCATCACATCTGTCCATTCCTATACTATGCTTCCTTTCCACAGTTTCTTACCGATATATGACATAACACAGACCGGAACAGCTAATTCCTGGTAAATCTATTATGCATACTGCTGTTGATAAGCTGTTGAGAAGCAGCGTTATTTAATAACACTGACAAAGCCTGCGGTGACAGAGACAGGTACCCAACTTCAGCATAGTCAACAATCAAATCAGAAATAAACACCGTCCATTCAGATCATAATAGCGAACAACCGGAACAACTTTTTTGAGCCAGGGGTCAAAGTCCAGGACCAGACAGACCAAATGATGAACTAATAGCATCGCATTATTTAACATTTGGCATTCGTCTCAGGTGGTCATGGGCCAAATAAAAATTTAGTCGTAAGTCAAATCCAGCCTGTGGACTGGACGTTGTGCAACACTGACTCAGAATGCTGACAACACACAACAATACGACGATGCACAAGTCGACAGCATCCAGCAGAACAGCGATCATCGGAAGCTGTGCAAGAAATCTGCATACGGCGATGAATCAGCGACAGCGGCATACAGACTGGTGCAATAATCACCATAATGTCAGACCAGCAGCGTACGTACGAATTCAGTCAGACGAACACACTGCAGGGCACGACAACAATGATGATGCACTGGCCTGCGCGTAGTTCCGGCAGACACCGGCCGGCCGGCCATGATGACGAAAAATCAACCAAACAAACGCGAACCCGCCCGAGGTTTCAAACGAGATGAAAACGTTCGACATACACCAAACGCTGTCAAGTAGAAGATCGATCGATCGCAGCGGGCCGTGCCACAAGCAGACGCACACAGATCCAGTCCGACTTGACCGACGCATGATGGCTGACAGCCGCTACTTGCAGTGGGGTGTCGCAGGGGCTCCGGAACAGTGGAAATGAACGTTCTGCCACCGCCCAGAGTACCGATGCCAGACTCGCGTCTCCTCAGTCTGCTGAGTTACAGGAACACCAGACCTACCACAATACCACATGAAACAGACTGATATGGTAGCTAAAAAGATACTGAAGTATCCAGTCGACTGAGGCTTAGGTTAGCCTCCACTGACTGTTTAACATGCAGTACCGACGCTCTGTCTTGCTACAGTCAGCAAATGACCACTTTGGGTCCACAGTGTCAGCCTATGGAATCAGCTTCATCAGACATCACAGCTGCACGGTCACGTAAAAAACGTAAAGTCCTTCCCGAGCCTTACAGCCCATAGGGCGGCGCTGATCTCCGTTTCCTAAGGCCCTCAGCCAGACACCAGTTTTCACACTGCGAGACCACGGATACGGGGCCAGTGTATCGCACGGTGTGCCTGTTTACGTCCCAGCAGTGAAGCCGGTACCAAATTATACTGCTTGGTGACAGAGGCACATGTGTTGAACAACTTGCCTAAGGTCGTTACCCGGCAGTGTCCCGGTGTGTAGTCGAACCTGCGCCCCTGAGTGACCTCAGGATTACAAGTCCGACACGTTACTGTTAGACTACCAAGCACGGCCACTATCGGTCTTTAGGCAGCGTCTCGAGACTTTTCTCTTTCAGCACTCATATCCAGACCTATTTATCTGATGTGGTCCTAGAAATTATCATTGCTATACAGGTCAGGTTAAACCCCTACATGATGACACCGATGACGATGATGATATGACAAAAAAGTTTACATCTATAAGCCACAAGCAGAACAATAAAACTGGTCAAGTCTTCCGTCTGAGAAAATTTGTGTCTAAAGTCAAAAAAACAATACTATTAAACGTCTGTCTAACACGTACAACATTGCATCCGTTGCAGCAGACTCTCTGGCCACATATCTCATCCTAGCAGTATAGCACTTGCAGCAATTTAAGAATTTAACAAATTTTCCTATCTATTTGGCAAAAACGAACAGTTGAGGATGTAACAAGCTCAGAAAATAATACCTTATTGCAAAATGGAAAAATAAATCCATTGAAGATATCAAGTGAAATGCATCACATTAACACACTACAACAGGCCTACTGCAAGAATATACACTGAAGAGCTAGCAAACCTATCGATGTATTGTGTCAGGCGAATGTACGCAATGCACGCAGCATCGTCAGAGAGAAAGTGTACGTGTGGCTTCAGAATAAATGTGTTCATCGCTGTCTTGTTGTTCTTTGACAGCACTGCAATGTCATCAGACCAGCCGCAGCACAATTCAATGTCCTATGATTAGCTCACACTCAACAAAGTCGAGACTTCCTGAGCAATCTGACATGCCGGAGCCGACTACCAAACTCTCAACAACCAAAAATACTCTGCAGAAATTACTGATTAATCAAAGATTCGTCTTTAAAAATTTTCAATGATTAACAAAATTTTAGTGACTTTTTTCACTAAATTTTGCATTAAAATCACATCAATTAGACAGTAAAAGACATTCTAAAGTAGACAGGATGGCAAGCATAATAAGTTACACATTTTGGTAACCGCTGCTGCCTTTGAGAGCAGCAGCAACTGATGAAATGACAACAATCCGTGTCAAAATAAAAACTGCATATTAATGAATTTGTATAACTTATGTAGATGACAAGCACAGTTAACAGTTCATAAGTTGTTAACTGTCCTTGGACAATGACCACTGCTTGTTCTTAATTGAAATTAATAATTAATTAATCACTAATTTATAAGGAACTACTAATGTTAATGACAGCACACAATTTCTACTCTCTTACAAAACTAGAAAAGCATCGAACCACAATGTAGTCCAATGAAAAAGATTAATGCTGCTTTACCATTTTCAAAGTAGAACTTGTGGAACGCAAGACCCTCTATCAGGTTACCATTCGCTTCAAATTCAAAGCATGTCATCTGAGGGTCGGCTAACTTCCTACAATCCATGATAAACTCACAATAAATTCATACTAAGCTAAGTTCGAATAACACTACTGGTATATCAAAAGAGAATGTTATATAAACAATGTCATATAATATACTGTCAATCATGACCAAAAAAGACAAAAAAAATTACAAGGATCCACATTTGTCAACATTAACATGAAAAAACTGAAATAGAAATGAAATATCTTTCATAACTAAAACAAGACAAAAAATTGAAACTGCACAGATAAAACAAAAACAAACATGAAAACGATGAGAAAAACTGAAACTTAGCCCACACTCGACTGAAAGCTGACAAACGAGTTTCAATGGAAACAATCAACATACATCAGGCAATAAACGTAACACATCCAGTCACAGAATCAGGAATGCATGATTTCATTCCAGTTCAGGCATTCAATCATTTCTTACAAATCAAATCCGTCTCGGATTTTCAGATTTCAGCATAAGTGCACTGCCGCTCAGTTATTTACAGTTAACAACAATGAAACTGGTTTTAGATTGTCATCATCTGAGTGACCTGAGAGTCTGACACTGTGAATGTAAGCATAGTACTCAGTAGCATGATGACAAACAGCGTTCACTTCATAGTTTCATGTGCTATTTGACTTATAGATTATTCAAATTCATGATATGCAAGTGACAGTGCAGTAATTTTTTCTTTAGACCATGACCCTGTGCTCCCCACCATGGTCAGCCACCTTGTCGTGGTGGTGGGGCTTTGTACCGATGACCCGAAAGATTTCTAAAATCTGGAGGTGAGGAGCTAACTAAGACCAAACCCGTGAGAGCAGATTTGCTACATGTTACCAGTGCTTTTGTGCTGATTTCGGCTTCACAGCCGACTACGGCTTTACAGCCGTCTACTTACGACTTTACAGCCGTCTACAGCTTTACAGCCAGTACCTGTAACCTTGTGGTTACATTTGGGGATGCGCATTGGGCCGAACTGATATGGCCTCTGTGCTGGGCAGGTGTAAGAGCCTGCCCACCCTGGAGGTAAGGTAAGGTAAGGTAAGGACCCTGTGCTGTTAGAATTAAGTAAACTGCAAATACGGCTAAATCTGGCTTCCGTCAGATTTTCTAAATTGTATCACGGAAGATACCAATAGAGAATACAAATTACGCCATTCGAGCGCTGTGATTTTAGCAATCAGTAAACTGTTCAATGACAATAATACCATACTGAACAGTGTGTCTACTCACGAGAATGTCTCAAAGTCCCCGCGCATCATGGCAACCGTCAACTGCTCAGTTAACTTTACAATTTCATGCCGACGAGCTGCTTGACAACAATTTAACACATTTCACTTCAAACATAATGTGTCAGTCAACGCATGTTGCTGTCTAAAAACTGCAGTTTTGTACATTCATTTTTTTAATCATCACCAATATAAGTGCCACATTACATTTGAGTATAAAACAAAGTGCGGCAATAATGCCGAGTATTAGCCAAAATGATTTATACATGCAGCTCAGTCAATCAATCAATTATAACTGATGCCGAATAACAGTGATGACTATTCGAAACAGAACTAAAACACGATTTGCGGAATTATTTTTTTTGCTGTGATAATTATCATCCATTATACTGTTCTGTGGAAAATTAGCCAGTCAAATTTATTTAGTCAGCCACATTTAAACAGGATTTCATAACTTGAGAATAATGCTCAGAGGCCAAAATTTTGAAAAATTTGGCCTAGGCAAGCACATCAGACCATACAGCTGCTGTTAAGGCATTAATCAGACAACTTTGTCACAATAGCGGCTAGTTAGCAACAAGAAGACCAGCTTTCGCTAGAGAAGACATGCTACAGCCTATACTATACAGTTCCTGCTACAGCACTGAACTTCAAGGTCATCCAAGGTCGATGATTTTTTATCCCATCTGAAAGGGCATATGTCACTTCCTATTAGTGGTTAATAGCAACCTTGGCACTTCATCTCACTGTTGCTGAGATATGACAAGTTTTCGGTTGAAAATGTTGAAAAACACACATTTTCCTACCCCCTCCATTCAACCCCAAATTTGAAAATGTTCCCCTTGAACTGCATCGTCCAAATTTTGTACACAGAGAGCCTTGACAAAGGGCTAATTATTCATGTAAAAGTTTTCCTATAACACCAACCCGAGAGCCACAATGCATCTGTTACACACAGACAGACGAACAGACAGACGACAACTCGTACCATAGACGTCTACAGCTACACGCATCAAAAAATCAACATCACCATCCACTCCTTCGGCAACAACCACAACTTACTGCTTCATTCTAGATTTTTTCCGTTTTTAATTAGTGAATTTTTCCAGAGTTACTCCAAGTCAGGCTGGGACCTCAAAAGTAAATTATTGTAACAGGATATTTTACAGGTCAGCCGATACCCTTCCTTTCTCGAAACCAACAGTATCAAAGCATGAAAAAGTGCACAGTCCTTTGTCAGCCTTAAGGCCCACCGGGCGACGCTGATCGCCATTTCAGTAGCCTTCAGCCATACCAGATAACACTAATAAGTTACACAAATACATCAAATTAAAACCTTTTGGTCAGTTAATTTCTTTCAGCAACTGCAGAAGGACTATCGGCCAGGCGTTGAAGAAGGCAGCAGAAATTGCCAAAACATCAACAAATTAACTAACTTAAAAAGTTGTACTTTGATGAATTTGTCGAACTTATTAGTCACCATTTCAACTAATCAGTATATTCAAAGACGCCAGTCAACACTGCAAGACCACGCACGGTGTGCCTGCATACACCCCAGCTTCTGCTGGTACTCATTGCACCTACCGACGGAGGGATGGCCAGGCTGAGTTGACCAATGACCACACTATTTTTAAATGCTGCAAAATTTACCACTTTGCTCGGACGAGTCCATGGCGCTGTCAGCACTCTTGCTGTTTGCTTCCTTAGCTTTGGGCGAACCTGCAACACAATGCAACAAACAGCCAATGCTGCAACTAAGAAAACTAAATATTCTAAGACTACACACATGGCAAGAACATAATTCGACCTCTCTGCTTTCACTGAATAAATGCCAAAAGTTAATCCATTTTTGTCACTTATTAGTTCTGCAGCCTCTTAAGCCACTGTCAAAGCTTCTCAATAACTGCATTGAAAATTATCTACTTAAACAATGATTTAATATGTACACAGACTTCCCATACACACAGTGTACAAACACAGTGTAGAAAATGTTCACTTAATGTACAGTCATAGTCATAGTCATCAATCACTTTACATGATTCTCTGATATTACAAACATAATTTGTTAGTTAGACAACTGCTTACAGAATAAGTTTTAGCACTTAATTTGTAATACTACATTTATTCATGCCAACAAGTTATGACAAAATTGGACCCATGAGAGAAAGTGCAGAAATTGAGAAATGGGGTAAAGCTGCATACAAAAGCCGCAAAACAGAAAATATCGAAAACGATGGATTACTCTCCTGTAAGCGTATATTGGCTGCAGTAAACAATGAGGGATGGTAAAAGTGGCAAAGCTTAAGCATTCAAGAGTAATTTGAGGTAATATAACAGTTCACGATGCAAAAACAACGATGTGCATGACAGAAACACGAAATTAAACACAAGCACTCAACAGTAACGTCAACAGCTACATTAATACATTCACATGCAGCTTTTTACAATTCCCACGTTTGCAAATTTATGCACTGTTGTTGCAACATCTGTTTTACTTACACTACCTCCGAGAACATGAAGTAGGCCCGTTAAACCAAAAAAAATGTGCTTGCATTTAATAACATTTGCTGCCAGCCAGACTGTAAAAATACCTACTGTCATACATTTACGCAGTAGATAAAATGCACGGCCTGTAACGACAAACAACTTACATCAAAGAAAATCACGTCACATTGTAGCACTGAGCACAACATTATAATTGTCAAGAGCATCGTCACTTGCAGGCAATCAGGCAAATTAAGAATACACAGACACAACAGACGAGCATGAGTTGATCAGTGTGTTAGATTACATCTGTACAGTGATGTCTACTAACTCACAATTGCAGCGACTCTAACAGGGTGGCCACAAAAGCACAAAGTAGAACAAAAATTTCCCAAAGTTTTCCAAGCTTATCCACAGCCATAAACTTACTTTTGCATAGAGTAGCGCAACAAAATGAAATTGTAATGATGGTAATCTGGAGGAGCACCGTAAACTCCCCGCAGTGGGGAACGGAAATGTAGTCGAGCGCATTTTTCCACCCCAGAAACTGCACCTGGTGACAGTGTTTTGTTTGTCACAATTCTTCCCTGAGGTTACAAAGAATTCTGTGATAATTCCCAAGTTTCCAGGACTTTTCCAGGTTCAGAGAATTCCCAAGGTATTCCAGATTTTCCAGGTTTGTGCCCACTCTGTCTAATTGGGTTCACACACGTTCAGTACAATACAATAAAAAAAACAACTGGAAGCGGTCGCCATCGACTCTGCTGAAGTGTTAATCACAAACTAGCAACAAACAACCTGCATTCTGTTACAGCGGTTCGCATACACCATTGAAATACAACAAAAGAAACTGTTTTACAGTTGTTTTGTTGGGCATTATTTGATTATGCTGTGGTATAAGTGAACCCCACTACACACAAGTTAGTCTAGCTACGTGCTCACGCAAACACACACAGACAGGCAGTAAAATTTGTATGTAAATAGTACACCACTAGATGGGCCATGTCCGGTCAAGATGTTACTGCAGGGACACATTATATACATGTACTGAATTACATTCATTCACTCGAAAAGACAGTAGACAAAGTATTACGTTGACATCACGTTTGCAGATTTTTGTTTGCTGCTTGACTAACTCCACGGTTAGAACTTAACGCTCAAGCTCTGCTGATCTTTGCCCGCTGGGACATTCACTCTGACCTTTTGACTGTTCATCTTTGCCCTAAAAAGACGCTATGGGGGAAAGTCCAGAGATATTGTGAAAGCGAGCAAAAATCACGTATGCACTGGACGGACAGACGGACAGTAAGAAAACACAACCGCTCCCGGGGCAGCGGTAGCGCCACCAAGCGGACGTGGGCACTAATAAAAACGTGCGAGTGCGACAAACGACAAACGTGACTGACTGTCAACCAGAACACAGCCGTAGCATGCTCCACTGGGAAACAATGGCGTCGTGGTAGAGATGGATAGGGGGGGGGGAAACTGCAACTCGCTGTCGAAAGAAATGTTGAAAAAATTTCGTCCAAAGGTGCAAAATTTTGAAACGAACCCCTCACATTGAAGAGATTTACAACCAAAATTAATTTTTTTTGCACCTAAAATCTCCGGTCAAAAATTGACAGTCTCTGTCAGAAAAAAATGCAACTTCCTGCCAGCGTACTTTTTTAAACCCATCACGACGCTGGTGCGAAATAATGCAATCTGATCATCAGCATCATCATCATCATTATCAGCAGCAGCAGCAGCAGCCAGCAGACTCAGCATGTATGGACGCAGAGTACATCTGTGAACAAAGCGGCTGCCTTCAAACATTGCCTTTTAGGACGGCTGCATAATTACGCCAGCGTCTGATTCTGATTCGTTCGCAGCGCTGTATAAATGTGTTTTGACGGACTGGTTCATTCAATGATCGACAGAATGCCGTAGGCCTATCATGAGGTATTTACAGTACGAAGTCGCAGAGTAGTTTGTTAGCAAGCTGTGACATGAAAGCTGGACCAAGTATGGCAAAGGCCACTGGCCATCAACTTCTGTTAAAAACAGTAATACATCACACACCACAAACATGCAGTTTAGAATCAAAAATCACCGCCGTCAGCTGGAGGGGGAGGGCG
>Ga0056128_1003647_pt1 | contig 19029 bp, 10 predicted proteins | sample WorMetLIZISLAND2_FD_71113 | JGI IMG/M metagenome (GOLD analysis project Ga0056128, IMG submission 71113) | Marine gutless worms symbiont microbial communities from Max Planck institute for Marine Microbiology, Germany - Olavius geniculatus... ... | reverse complement strand
CGTTTTTTGCACTCCCAAATTTTAAGGGGGCGGTGCCCTCTAAAAGTTGTACCCGCGTTATCACCCCCATCTAGCAGCACGTCACGTGGCAAAGTCTCATGAAGCTACTCCCTTTGGCTCTAAAGATCCTTCATCTAATACGCTACATTTTAAGGCAATTTTTGACTCCCCTTTGAAAAAAGTTGTAATGGGGTCCCCCGTCCCAGGTGGGGGGTGCCCTAGTAAGACTTGGTCATTCTCTAGCGCGTGTAAAAATTTGGAGGTGCAGCACCCCCTAGGGGCCGAAATATGGTCTTCTGAAAATTGCGCTTTAAGGGGGTACGATTTCACATCAAAATCTCCAAGGTCACTGGACCAAACTTCACCGTACTTGTTTCGCCTAACGCAGGAGGAATCGCCATACACGAAATGACTATCCGATTTTGAATATCTTCATCCATTTCGGAGATATTCATTGCTGAACTTCGAAGTCGTACGAAATCGGGCCAAATTTTGCATGTTTTTTGCCCATGAAATTTTTTTGGGGTGCGCCCGCCAAAATTTTGGACCGGCATTATAAAATAGGGCCTAGTACTGACCACCGTGCAAAATTTCACGCCAGTCGGCCCACGCATCTCGGAGACTTCGCGAGGACAAAAAAAAACATCACGCGTAAAACATAAGTCCTTCCGAAAACGATAGTTTTCGGGCGGACTAACAATGACCATTGACCAAGTTTCAACAGTGAATCACTGGAGTTAAATGTTAAAGAACAATAGCAGAATAATGTGAACTGAAATTTCACAGACCAATCTATTACACTACCCATTTCATATACCTGACAAATTGTTAAACCAGGGAGGTTGGCACTGTTCTGACAAGCACTGTTCCGACAGGCAGTATTCACTGCTAAGGGCCACCATAGCTAAGGCTTAAGTCATGTTAGAGTTAGCAGCATGGTGTTATGGTTAGGGAATTAGGGTTAGGATTAGTATTAGGGTTAGCTACGGCGGCCCTTAACAATGCTTGTCAAAATACTGCCTGTCGGAACAGTGCTTGTCGGCACAGTGCCTGTCGAAACAGTGCCATGTACCCGTTAAACCAGCATGGCATCTTCCTTCTTCTTGTACATTACGTTATTTACAGTGCGTTGTTAACAGTCATGTAAGAGCTTAAATTCGGAATAAAAAATCGAAATACTAACTTTGTAGGATCACCAAATCCCATGTTGTCTTCCTACAGAACACAAAAAAATAGTAAAAAAGTTAGGCATCTCTTCAACAGTGACACTATATATTTACAAGCATACACAAATTGAAAACATGGCATGTCAAGTGTTCACTGCAGACCACTGAGTACTTGTATGCTGTTTATCACGTTACAGAAAAGCCATCCGAGCTGTCTACTTCAATGATTTCCAAATGTTTCCTTTTGTAGACTCCACCATAAGCTGGAGTAAATTCAGAGAAGTCTTAGGTCTGACTAAACAAAAATCAAAAGCAGTAGTGGTAAGTTTACTAGTTAATGAGTTACCAAATGTGACGCAAACAAAGTTAACAAAATACGACATCAGCATACATACAGCAGTATGCCAGCACACCAATACTTTCAACTTTCAAGCACTTTTTGTGTCTTTTTGGTTGCTATTATTACGGTTTATAATTATCACAGCTATTACAGATTTTCTCCACAGTGGCAGCCTGTTATTGTCTGAATTAATTTTGCGCATGAATTTGTTGACTGGTATGGTAAATAAACTCTTCTCTTTCACGGAACATAAAGCAACATGCAACAAGCCAAATTTCTAACTGAGTATACCAGTATGCCCACATGACTGTTGTTCATGACTTGCATGTGTTTTGGCACAAAATGAAAACAACATACCAACAATACAGTTATATGCAATTCATAAGTAGACTACAAAAATACAGCTACAGCTTTAATGTATCAGTAACATTAACAAAGAATTTCTTGTTGAACATGACAGATACTTACTGATACAAAATAAGGACCAGCAAAATCTCGAATAATGCCCTGCATTGTGCAGATACCCATGTGTCCAATGAATGGAAAAAACCACCTGCAGAAAAAAATCAACAGCTGTAGTTAATTACGATACAACCATGCACCAAAGCAGAACCAGTGACTGCATACTTCTACATAATGTCAGACTGTCACATCAATATGTATTTCTATGCTATTTCACAAAGCTCACTTCAACTCATAAGAAAGACAGAAAGAGACATAAGAAAGTTAAAGAAAGACAGAGGATTAGCACTGTGCACTGAAACTGGCAGCTAATTAGATAACTAAATTCACAAGTCATAATTAGATGCAAAAATAAAAGAAATCGATATTTGCAGGATTCACAGGGCATGTTCGAATATTATATCCGACATATCTGAGCGCTCGCTGAAGTCAGATATGCATTCGTTAATCCACTCAAAGCATGATCTCGCGCGTTCAGAAACTACCGCTCCAAGCAATCGGAGCATGCTCTAAATGCTCGGAGTAAAGACTGTGAGTGTTTAGATCTCCAATGCCTGGTTTTTAAAATGAAGGGTAAAATAGGAGTAACTCTCGATTCGAGGGTTACCCCTGGCTTAAGCATGCATTTCAGCAACCACTAACTCTGGTTGAAAGTAGGGGTAACTTGCCAAAAGCTAACCCCGCAATATTGGAGGTTTAAACCAGAGGTAAACATAAAACAAGCAAAATAGCTCACTTCAAAAACTTCAATGACAATTCGTTAATCTGTTTGGCTGCCTATTGATATTAATAACAAATTTCAAGTTGCAGCAGGTGTTCTGATTTAGCTGATAATGAAACATAAATATTTTCTTTAACAATCATTTTATGAAGATGTTTAATAGATACTTTTACGCTTATTTTGTTTAACATCATTTTTGCTTAACATCATAACTAAGCTTGACATAATGTCTGCAAAACATTTTATGCTTAGCAAATTGCTGCCTTTAACGACGGAAATAGCTTTTTGTATCAAAGTCATTTGTTAGGTGGCAGCACTAGAAATGACCAAACGATAAATCTGCAATAAATCAATCCAACTTTCGCCATGTCACGTGGTTGTTATCGAGCAATCAGATGCCTGTTTATAAAGATTACCGAGTTACCCCAGGTTTAAACTTAGATCACCTAACCCCAGGTTACCCCTCATTGCAAAAACGCAAAAAGTTACACCAAGATTTAACCCCGAGGTAACCCTCCGATCTCAGGTTTGCTAATCCGAGGTTTACCCCTCGTTCAAAAACCGGGCACAAGTGGGTATGAGCTTGTTTACATATATCTGGACATAGTATGTCCTGATAACAAAAGAAAAGAAAAAAACAATGAGCTCCTGATTTGTTTTGTTAACAGTTACATGAACTGTATATGTTGCAGAAAGAGTATAACATTTGTTTTTGCTATGCTAGCATAAACGTTTCCCACCAGCAGCGGAGTCGTGGGTTAAAAAAGTGAGACAGGAAGTTGCAATTTTCTGACAATCACTGGAAATTTTTGACAGAATTCCGATCAAACATGCAGTTGCATGTTTCAGGCAGCAGAGATTATAGGTGCTCAAAGGTTTAATTTTGCCACTAAATTTTGTTAAAATGGAGGGTTGTTAACCTCCAATTTTGCATTTTTGGAAGAAGAATTTCGAACACAAAGAACATTTTTTAAAACAATTTCCTGACAGCTCAAAATTTAGGGGGCAGCTATCTCCTCTCCGGCCACAATCAAAGCCACTGCCACTAAAGGTATGATTATGTAAGTGCAAAAAAAAACGAAAAAGAATTTTCTTTTAGGGTTTGCTGGCCATTAAATTTGATTGTTCCAGAAATTTCTATGCATATAATGCACACTGCTGCTGCATTGGTTCATCTTTGTTTACAGACGAGGTGGTCATGATGGCATTGTTAGGCCTAGTTGGTTACCCATCCTGTGTTCATTTACCAGGGCAAATCGCAAGTGCTCTGCAGGTCACGCCCTTGATCTGTATCTATTTGCTCCTGAATTATCGAACGTGCTCACATTTACATTATTATTAGCATCTTACACTGAAAAACTAGCAGTCTATATGTCAAACGATAACGCAGAAATAGCACTACTATTGACATTCTGGTCACACAGCGAATTGTAATTTCGATGTCGTTGATGCTACATCTGTCAACATGTTCAAGAATCACTTGGATACTTATTGAAGGGATATGGGCATTTAAAGCGACAGCTTTCCAGCCCATCAACGAACAAGTAAAAGTAAGTACAAGTAAAGGGGACGTCAGACGAACGACAAAATCAGCTGACTTTATCTGCCGACAAAATCGCCCGATTTTGTTGGCTAAGATAGAGCATGTTCTATCTTCGACGATTTTGTCTGCCGACTTTTTGTATCGGACAACAAATTTTGTTTATGTTGCCATGGTGATTGTTTACAACAAAAGATGAATATTTATTTTAGTTATTTATTCTGTTTGTTATTTATTTTCGTTCATTAGATGCAGAAAAAAGTGATGAAAGTATTATTTTGCGATCTGCATTCGGCTGTTGTGCTAGCTGATATTGTACAAAGTAGCAGACGAAAATATCGGCCGTGTGTCATGGTTCACCGATTTTGTCGGCCGATTTTGTCGGGCAACTAAACCACACCCAGAAAAGTCGGCCGACTTTGTCGTTCGTCTGACATCCCCTTAAGTAATGTAGTTACAATTATCCGGGAGTGAACGTGTCACATACGTCAGACACGGAATAGGTGTCCACACGATGCAGTGGGGATAGCGAAGACGCTGGTGGTCAATATTATCATCAACATGCGCAGGCATGCCAAGCGCCATCGGAGATTCAGATCTATCTGACAAGGTTTCGCTAATATCAGCAAATATTCTATTATTCGACTCCATCAAAACACCAATAACAACAACAGAAACAACAACGCATGGTTAATCTTTTTATCACATTCGACAGGTATCTGTTAAGTTATGTTTTGTAAATTATATCAATTTTGACTGTTGAAACAAAAAAATATGCACATATACAATTGAAAATATGAAAGGAAAATAAATAAATAGCACGTTAACAACAGCAAACAAAATAATTTTATTAAAAGTTACGGGCATAAATAGGACTGTGTCAGTGGCTTAAAGTTAAAAGCCTAACCATTGTACACTACAAAACGTAACGTAACTTACCTTGGTGAGTTAATAAGTAAGCAGGCGTTGACATGGTGTGAAAAAGTCGAGCTCATCCTCAGAAAGATGTATTGTCATTCAACACAGCCATAATCACGTTCAAAATCGCAAGAGATGTTGCAAAGGATATTGCAATGATGCTTTGCTTATATAAAGAACTGTACAGACAAATAATTTTAAGAAATGTTTTTGCTATTATTTTCTTCTCTTCCATCAGCTCTCTTAGACTACAGCTAACCACCTGCATGCATCTTGCTGGATCGAATATTGATGATAACTTTGTGAAATTGGATTTTATATGATCAGACAATTTCTACTAAAATCAAAATACTGTTACACACAGAACCTGTAGTGATAAACTTCAGAGACTTCAAATATGCTGATTGCTGAAAGCCTGAAAGTTGGAGAATCTAGCATAATCTAAGTAACTCAAACTGGACAGTTGAGCAAAAAATTGGAAGGAGTAGTAGGCTTATATGCAGCAGTAAAGTCTGATCATAATCTCCAAAGTTTGTGACAACATAAGCAACAGCAATATGACATCAGGTTTCCTTGAACCTAGAAAATCGAGACTTTGACCTTTGGTAGGCCTATCTACGTTCAATGCTGAAAATTTCGTACACAGCTTCTCCCTGTCTGTCTCAATCAATTTTGGCGCAATTTGCCATTGAAATGTGTCTCGCAGCCCAAAATCTCAAAAAAAATCCATAAAACCCTTATTTTGGCATTCAACGTCATCCAAATTCATTGAATTTGGTAGCAATTGAGAGCCAGTATGACCTCTCATTAGTGATTAATAGTAACCGAGACACCGTCATTGAGATACGCAACTTATTGGCTAAAAATTGCAAATTTTTCCTACCCCCTCTCATTTAGCACCATCATTCAGGGTGACCCCTTCGAATTCACAGAAAAGCTTTACAGTTTCTGAAACTAGAATCTTCCAGGCAGCCGATTGTGAAGATTTGGTGATCTTAACTTGCACTGTTTTTGACTGATCCACCTGTGTGACAGACAGACGGACGAACGGACAGACAGAACTGACGCTAAGATGCGCTAAAGCAGTAGCTGCTTTCGCGTGTAAAAACCATTAACAACAAATCACAATAAGAGGTGTAATCCCTGTAATGATTGTTGCAACAACTGCTCACAGTATAACGTGTTTCAAGAGACTGCAAAATGCAGTTTAACTCCATGTATCACTTTAACAGACAGCACTCAAGAATGACAGATTCAACCAAAACAGCAATGGACATCGAATACCTTACACAATGTCATGAAATAATAAACCATGAAATCTTGTCATTACTCATTTCAATATCAACAGCAGAGAACGTTATTAAAAACGTTATTAAAAGTGAAAAGACTAGGCAAATTTTCAACTCAGCTGAAGCATTCATGTGACTGTACAAAAACAAAACAATGGATATAGCACTAAAACGACAAACCACAACCATCAGTCATTAATATTCAAAAAAAAGTGTCAACATACAAACATCAACAGTAGCATACCCTTTGTACTTCTTATGGCCTAGAAAAGCAATGGAAAAAAAGAAATAAATAGCTATATGGGACGGGATAAAGTACAATCTGTTACGGAAATGGCACTGATGATGTCAGAAATAAGTGCAGAAATGAGCTACATCATTCAGAATTAGGAAAAAGAGGCAAAGGTTAGGAAATGTTAAGATTTCTCAATGCTAGGGTCAGATGAGGCTTTCTGTTGTATGCCTATATCTCTCTGCATCTGAAACAAAAAATACATGATTAATTGATGGTAACAATGATGCACAATGTCAATGAGTGAAAACTTAACAAATGAAATAAAACACAGCAAGCTATAAGGCCTACGTCACTACATCACTGCACTAATATAGTAAAATACTGTATAAAACATGCACACTTTTGACCTAGAAATGTTAAGCCCAAACCTTATGCAGCAGTGTACAGAGTATTCACAATTTTACAGTAAATTAAATAGCTATACTATGCACATACAGTCAACTAGAACATGGAGAGAACACAGGCTAAACACGGAATCACACATAACATATGCTGTTCTAATCAAGAATCACACCAAGTAACAATCCTCTAGTCTAAGTACTGTGACAGGTCACTTCAGCAATGCAATAGACAGTGATAGCAGCAGCTAGGGTAGAATCCATTCCATAGCACAAGGCTCAGTATTCTATGCTAGCTTAAGTTAACAGTAGCATCATAACAGCATTCAACAAAGTGCGCTCTGACACACTGAAAAGTCACGGAAAAAGCAGATTCAACTGAGATAGTAAAAGATTAGAGCTGCTGATGCATTAATTTATTTAACGCATTAATTAATGCACTATTAATGCACCCAGGCCCGTAGAGAGAGAAAGTAGAGGAAAAGTTACTCTGAGCCTCGCGACCTTTGAGGGCCCTGCCTGTAAAATCAGCACCTCAGATTCAGCTCGCTGACATTGAGCGCCTTACAAGTAACTATATTATCATTATTATTATTTAATTTTTTACCCTCGTTAGAAAGCAAATAAAAACACATTTACAACAATAACTGACGTCATCGCTAGCATAAAAATCTATCAGCCTGTCATCCAAATAATACTTATTTATAGTCATGATGGAAAGGCAACTACAGTTTCGTTAGGGATACGTGAATTCATTTGATTGTCAAATAACCGCAGTTTAACAAAATATTTGAACTTTTGCTTCACAGAACTATGTAAATTAAAGAAATTTACGCATAAGCGTTAATTTTTTTAACGTGCGTTAATTTTTTAACACACACTAATTTACTAATGCATTAACATGCTAATTAAAGCATTAATTTGACAGCTCTATAAAAGATGCATTAAATTATTAACAATAGTTCAGACATTTCTACCCGCCATGCACAGCTTTGGCCACAGAAGTAAATCAACTAAGAAACTTATGTCTAAACTAGGCTAGCCTTAGACTCGCATGCAATACTTGACCAGTTTGGTACATAGGCTACATCATACTAGTTTATCAATTTTATTCACTTTCTGCTAACAAACCAAGCTAAAAATAGGATGAGTATCAACCTATCACCACAGCTTACCTACATGCAAATTTTCAACTACATATTGCAAATGCATTTACTTCATGAGATATTGTTTGTCATAAAAAAGAGTTATTGATAATCACATAGTCAGTTAGCAAACCAGTTGTCCAATTAGTTCACTTTGACAATATTTAAAGAAAAAATAACTATGATCACACGTGATACGCACAGCTCGTAACAATTTCATTAACTTCTACTGTTCTAATCAAGAATAATATCAGTCTCGACTCTTGACATAAAACTTTTACCAGGAAATTAAAAAAGTGACAAACATGTATCTGTTATAAAAGTTTGCCACAAAAACAGTTTGCAATGCACAAAATCACAGAAAAGAGATGAACTATTAATGCAAAATTAATTTGGCAGCAGGTATACTGAAAACGCCGAGATTGCTGTAAAACGCAGACACATACTTTGGCACAGCTCACAAATGCTGAACAACATCATGCAATTGTGTGTTCTAGTAACATTCCAGTCATTAGTAGTTAATACAGACAACGGGTTATCAAGTGCGACATATAAACCCAATGCTATGTAGCAAATCATGCAACATAAAAAATTAAACAAACGTAAAAATTCAGTTTCAGCATGACAGATTTCTAAGAGGAATGGCAATGTTCAATTACAAAATGTCACAAAAATGGTGAATAAAATGTAAACAAAATGACTGTTGGACTTGTCTGATGGAGTGTTCCTTTCTTACAAGCAACAGTTTCATCTTTTTCTGGATTTACCACATCGAATTACCACAGTTTCATACTCACTATTATTGTAGAACTCTTTTGCAACTTCTTCTAATTACTGCTACTAAGGTATCTTCACTACGTGCAGACAGAAACTATAAAGCATTCTAATTAAAATCCACAAATATACAGCTGTAGTCTGGGCTACATTATTACACAATCTTTTAAAATAAATAAGCAATTATTTCACACTATTCACAATATATGCACAAAACATATTCAAAAGTAGGGCAAAACAGACACATTTCATTTGCAGGCACATAGAAAACTGTTAAAAAACAAAATCTATATACTGACAGTGAATCACTTGTTAATTTGCAACATAATAATGTAGTCATAATTTATTATGCAAATGATTATGCAACTGACAAAGTAAAACAAACATACAGACACAGACAAAACAACAATACCACATTGCAGTGATGGTTCAATAAGGGGCTCATACGTTGCCAATTAACTGGACTGCGTCTGTTGTAACTTCAAAACCTGCACAATATGCCAATAACCAGTACAAAATCAGTGCAAGATCACTGTAATAACCCCCATCATCAACTAAATATTTATGAATAACAAGAAAAAATCAGTCAGAAGCACAGTAAATGGCTACATGGCAACAGATAAGAATGTGGTTTAGAAAAGCTATGAAGCAGCATCATCATGATCACAAATGTCAAACAATCAAGTAAATGCTAGGCAGGCTGGAACTCAATTTACCTACAGCGGAAAGATGGAAGGCTAAGTTGACCGGAGTTGTTGGTTACTGATGGATGAAACTTAAAACACTTGCAAGATTAATATGAATGGTACTTGACAGTTATCTAATGCGACAATTTGACTTCTATGTTAAGACTTCATATTTAATGCTGTATGCCTGCTGTATGCCATAAAAACTGTTGCTAGATTTTACAAGGTACAGTACAAACATATGAAATGAAATGTGGTGGGCTGTGAATTTGTGTTAGTTTCATATTTCTTGGGGTGCATTTCTGCCAAATTGGGAAAATTGAATAACACCTGACTAACAACTATAAGTGTCATTTTTGGGACACAATGTAGATGACAACAAAGACACTTTACAAAGCGTTAGTAAAAAAAAGTTCAAGTTGTGTCACCAGCGGCGTCATGGTTTCAAAGTTTTGTGCGACAGAAAGCTGCAATTTTCTGATGGAAGGGACACAGGTGTTCAAGATTTCAATTCTGCCACTAAATTCTGCCAAATAGATAGACTTACAGTCCCAAATTTTGTATCTTTTTATGAATTTTCAAACAAGCTAAAATTTGAGTGGGGCACACCAACGCAGTTGCCCCCACCACTTATCCCTGCATGCTAGTGCCTGCTACAACTGTAGACAAACCTTCAGTAGAGGCAGGAACCCTGGAGTACAGTGGTGAGGGGTGAACGGGTTGTGATACTGAGGAGATGGGACTGGAGTAGACGGGTTGGCGATCACGACCTGCTAGCAGCAGAGGCATGCGATCAGCCACAGCTTCCTGTGACATCTGCAACGACCCGGTACTACTGCTGCTGCCACCTAGCAACGTCAACACGTACTAATCTGTATTAATCAGGGTGGTCTTAAGGTTGGACACAAAAAATTCACCATGTTTTTTGCAGGCTTTTCCAGAGCCATAAACTTACTGTTCCATGTGTCATTATAACAAAAACTAATGTTAATCTTGGTGATAACTATAATTTTCTCAGCAAGGTCTGAGGCAGAGCCCTGGCTGCAAACATATTTTACAGCACTTTTGCACCCCGAAAACTGCATCTGGTGACACTATTTTGTTTGTCTCAATTTTTCCTGTAGGTTGCACAAAATTCCCTGACAACTCCTTGATTTTCTTGGGGTTTTCCAGGTTCAGAAAATTCTCTAAGTATTCCAAGTTTTCCAGGTTTTTGACTACCCTAACTGACCCACCCTGTACTGCCAAGTGGCAGCAAGAAATAACTGTTGCTGGTTTTATCTCTAAGCTTGTAAAACACTGGTCACTGTGTGTAGATGATTGTTACCATACTTGATTGAAACTAATTGTATCACAGCTACTAACTAGTTTTAACATTGATAGGCATATAGCCACTCATCCTAAAGGTCTCCAAGGTTGGAGAAATCATCCATGAAAACTGACTAGTATTTTCTTCTGCAAAGCAAGCATTCAGAAAGGCTAACAGAGCAGCTCATGGATGACTTAAACAGAGTTACTTAACATTATTAGAAAAAAGGAATTGAAAACAAAAAAAAACTTAAAATCAGAAACTTCGTATACTGTCATAAACCAGCTTAATGAACATGTAACCAAAGACAGATAGACAGTATTGAACTATTCCTGATGCCAGACTGACTGAACATCATACAGTCAGCGTCCGGAAAGTTTACACAAACACACAAGAGCGATAAGAGCAGAGAACGGACAAATGCAAGCAAAGACGAACCAACTGTTCGTTGAAGCACGACTTCACTGTACATCGGCAGAGAATTGTCCACAGCTTGTGAGTACCGACATCCGCCGGCACCAACGCTTGATTCTGTATACACATGCAAAATATCTCACACGTTACAGAACAGACATATGAGAATTAAATTTCTATTAGTGTCTTATTAACAGTAGCACTATTTCAGCAATATATAAAGTCTGGATTACACTTACTGCTTACAAAAAGAGATTTACTTAAACTATTTGAAGTTGGTCAATTCTTATACAAAAGCAAACAAGAAAATGCAGTTAGTCACAAAGTACCACACTCTCAACACTCATTCTTTAGCAGGTCCTTACAGCACAGGTGCTAGGTGTTCACACATTGAGATCTAAAATAACAAAAACTAACAAAAATAATAACTAGATAATTAAAAAATGTTACTAAGAAAAAAAGAACAAGAATGTAATTGACCATTAACAACGTCGCTGAATGTGTAGTAGCATTTCTCTGAGAATGAAGACTTGTTGACTGTGTGTCGAATGTAACCGGCTTTTAGCAGCCCAGCAGCATATGACTTGGCCTCATGACGAGAAGATAAACCACCAACATGACCCAATAACCAGCTTACTAGGTCACAACCTGACATAGAAACAGACATCAGTAATTAGATCATCCCATCACAAAACAATAACAAACTGGAAAACAGCAATAGCTAGGGTATTGATATCATTATCAAACTTCTGTTAAAGTTATTTTTTAATTGCGATTATATTTCTGTAATGTGCTGCATTAATGCAGTTACTTGTCACTATTTCCATTTTTACAGAATTCCACCTTCACTAAACTCTGCAAAAGATCGCATAAACACACACACACTGCAAGCCCAAAAAGTTTAGAGTTTGCCAAACATTCAACAACTTTCAGCATTTTTTTCATCAGCACAATCTCTAGAAAATATGCAGTCCTTTGCACACCTAAAATGTGCTGCTACACTACCTTGTAAAATTATGTTATGACAAAAACTTGGCGGTCTACTCTTTCAACATACAGCAAATTATGTACAGATTTCAGAATCACATCTTTTTAAAAAAATACAAGCAGAACTAATATTGGAATATAATGTTTTGAGACTGGTAAAGCTATAATATGCAGGCAAGCATCAGCAACAGACCGATAAATGCACGAGGAATAGTGATCTTTAGCCAGGTTCGGTTGCAGACTTTGAGACCGGAACTCGGTGAAGCGACGGCTCGAGCAATTGTCAGTGCGTTTGTGATAACAGACAGACTGGAAGCAGCTGTCACACAAAAACAACACAAACCATGGAATATTATGAAAAACGTTAAAGACCAAATCGCACCAAAAAACGATATTTGCTAAATATGTGTAGAATGCAACATTAATCAATAATACGCTGATCCAATGAAATAAAAACATCACTTTAAAGTTATTTTCAAAGAAATATGTTGTGCAGCCGAATGCACCCGAACATGCCACAGCACTGATGACGTCACTCATAGGATGCTTTGTTGCTAAACTGCATTGAAAACATAGTAAACCCATCGGTTTTATCCAGAATAATGTGGCATTTATCGTACAAGTAATGATTCATAGGTGACATCAGAAATGACATCACTGTTTATTTGTTCACTACTGGAGGTGTGCGGTTAGTAAAATTAATGAAGTGCTGGAATATTGCGGTTTTTTAGTGGGTTAACTACTGATAAAAATATTTGGCTTTTTGAGGCTATTTGGCTGTACATTAAGCTGCATTTGACCTCAGGGCAATAAAGCTAGTTAGCAACCCTCCTGCAGATGACATCACAGTTCTGAACATGGCCAAAGTAGTGAAAAGAGAAAAGTTGAGTACTTTGTACTACGGTTCGAATGATACTGGCATTGGGATATTGGGTACTGCCCAATATTTGCTAGTACTGGGTTGTATTGGGTACTGGGCAATATTTTTCAGGGTGTGGTATCCAATACCGATACCGCCCAATGAGTTCTAAGTAGTGCAATACACAAAGTTTTTTTATACCATATGTAACAAGAAATTTGAGCTAATGCTCACGGGATGCGCGAAAGCCTATAGCAGTTCCTACCTGCAGGCAGTCACCCATCGCAGTACTAACCGGGCCCGGCGTAGAGTAACTTCGTTTCAGCCGAAACACGTTAACAACTACGCCACGCCACTAACGCCAGTACCGTGGCGCCGCCTTGTGAATGATATAGGCTTGTCCAGCGCCAAAAAAGATCCACAAAACACCCTATTTTACCGTTCAAGGTCATCCAAGGTCATTGAATTCGGCGCCAATCGAAAGCCAGCATACGATTTCCTATTAGTGATTAAGTAACCTAGGCCTCATCTCGCACCGTTACTGAGATACAGCGAGTTAATGGCCAAAAATCACAAATTTTGCCCACCCCCCTTTCATTTAGGGCCCTCGTTCGGGGTGACCCTCTTCGAATTTATGGAAAAGTTTTACAGTTCCTGAAACTAGAGTCTTCCAGGCAGCCAACGGTGAAGATTTGGTGATCCTAGCTTGCACTGTTTTTGACTGATCCACTCGTGTGACAGACGGATGGACAGACAGAATTGCGACGGCTAAGACGTGCTGAAAGCAGTAACTGCTTTCGCGCGTAAAAATTGGCAGGATACTATTTAGAAATTTTGTTGGTATTTTAGCAAGTAAGTGTATGAAAGTTCTGCACATTGTTTATGTTGAAGCTCCATTGAATTCATCAACTAACCAGGATTTTTATTTTCCAGGACTTTGCAGGAGGCGTGAAAACCCTGTGTAAACTATATAATTAGTTGATCAGCGAACAGTCATACATGTCCGCCCCTTTGTAGCCAACCACTGTACCACTACTGGCTCACTAGCATGTGAGGCAGACTGTAGGCACCTGTGCTGCATGATGTAATTTGACAACACATTACTCCGGCCACTGCCATGACCCTGTAGCGAGGACCAAACATGGCTGTCTCTTATTCCTGGTACAGCACGGCCACAGGCTGAGAGGCAATGGACACAGAGTGAAAGGACATTGCACCCTTAAATGGTGGGCTGAATGCAGGTGCTGGCAAAGTAGACCAAACATATCCTAATGCTTAGTTAACACCATTTGGCTAGCACGGTTAACACAACACACTTTACTTCTCATGTCTAGCTCTAGCAGGAAACATGGCAGAAAGCGGATATTGATATTGACATTGGGTATTGGCATCGGCAGGACCCAATAATATTGGGTATTGGGTGGCTTTTTGGTAGCATTCTAACCCTACTTTGTACCTTATTTTTAAGGTATTAAGATGTATTAGCAATCAGAAAATTAATAAATATTGCCAATTAGCATTTGATAAAGCCAACTAGTGCCTTATAACAGTTACGTAAACCGGTGCGACTTGGCCTTTAATAAAAAATGCATAAGAAAACTGGCGTGCAGCACCATCACTGTCAATAATGTTGTCATATCGTCATTATCATCATTCTGAAGTCAAAAGAGTCTGAAAGTAAAAGATGAATGTTTTGGAATGCATCATTTTTATATGACCCATTGCTATAGCATAGCATGGGACAGATTATAAAATCACTTCTGTCACACTGTATGTCTGTCTGTAAACACTCCTATGGCTGCAATTTTGATTTGATTTTGATGAAATTTTGCACTGTGATTCGGGGCCTGAAAAGTAAGATTGAGTTTGTTTGGAATAAAAATCTGATAACTCCTTCCCCTATTTTACCAATTTTTAACCCCTGTAATGCATTTTCAATGGGAAGGTTCTTGCACGACAGTAGAAAATCTTGTGGGCATACAGTGGCGCTTAACAGCTCAAAAAGCATGTCTCGGTGGCCGCTATAGGCATGGAAAAGAAAAATAATCTAATCCCCCATTTTGAGCCCTCAGCCCCAAAATTGTGATCACTGCATTTTCAATGGAAATAAGTTCATCAGTTACAGCTGTGTCACAAACGATTAACGTTTTGTGACATAAAGTCGCTTCTGTGCAGATTATTTCAACAAAACAGCTGAATTAGTATTCGTTACAGTATTTAATTTACACGTGTATAAAAAAATAACAAAATGCCAGTAATTTGGAAAAATAGATGATCTCCGACAGGTAAATGAAAGGTCAATCTCAAATTATATCTGTGTTTGCCAAAGAGTGCTACCTTTTTATATTAAATTTGTTAAGCTACTGTGTGTGCTGTTATTTTACATTTGCATACGTAGACCTACATTTTAAGTCTATACCACAAATACGATAGGATTTCTTTGCGTTTGTGAACTTCTGTGTAGTTAATCGTGACCTTACAGATTGCTGACACCACAATTGTAAATATCTACGCTTAACTAGTTACACTGTACGCTGGCCTTGCGGACGTGCACCATAAAGTAAGAGCGTGATACCCCGTTTACACGGTCAAGCAATCATCAAGCAAACATCGAGCAAATGTCAAGCAAGTATGAAGCATGCATAAAGCATAGCCTACACGAAGCAAACATCAAGCAAACATTGAAGAATTAGAGCACACGTCGTGCAAGTGTATTTTGAATGCATTTGCTGGATGTTTGCTCAATGATTGCTCGATGTATGCTTGATCATGTAAATGGGGTATAATGCTGAAACGCGACAGCTACAGTATGGCAATGGGACAGATACCTCGTTCCACAGAACGTATTTCTAGTTATAATTTAATTTCTCAAGAGCAGCAGAAAACCCACAAAACTGGATAAAATGTCCAATCAAAAATAACATTCAGTTAGCATGATACAAAATATTAGTGATGCAATACAATAAACAGTTTTCCCTGACAGTTTCCAAACAATTTCTTGAGCTTTGGACAAATCCCTGACTTTTCCAGAACAGATGTCAAATTCACTGAGGCTTCCAGGTCACTACATACTGTGGGGTGGATAAAGGCCAGGAGTTTAAATCAATCATCCAGGCAGCAAAGCCATAACAAAAGTCAAACCTGTAACCTCTTGATCACGAGTCCAATGCTCTAACCACTACATCCAGTGCCCTACCCACTATGCTGCCAAGATACATACCAGACACACAGCCTAGAAAGAAGCTAGCTAAAACGTAGGAAATGCATACATGATGGTGAAGGCGAAGGCCTAGAGTGGCAGGCAGCAGTCATCCAAGGAGAAAACATCGGCTGCTGATAGTGCGGGTCAAGACAAGAAGCTGGCAGTGTCACATCACTGGTGCCAGTGTACAGTTGAAGCTGTTGCAGCTGCCAAGGCACTTCACTGCCATACAATGATGATGACACATGACTGTGCCTCGTTGAGTCTTGTACAAAGTCTTCACCGAAAGGGCGCTTGGCCACTGATAACGTCACCTGACTATATGCACAGCCATAGCACGCTCTACTTACAGTTGATAGTAAATAGATAGGAACACCTTCATAACATCGGCGTAAAAATGTACAAAGAGATACAAGCAAAACAATAACCAATGCTTTACTAGTTTAGACACACAAGTATAAAATAACTAATTAGTTCAGTAAAAGCATTCAAGGCAACAAACGGAAAAAACCGAATACTAAAACAGATGAAAAGACATAGCCAGACTTGGATATGATTGATATAAAGTTGTTATAATAATGCACTTGTAATATAGTAATTATCATAATGAATGCAATGATTAATCACAGCACAGTCATATTCTTCTAGCAGAGCACTAATGTAAGTCCAGAGTAAGTCACTTCACAGCTGAAACTGTTTTGAGGCCTGAATCCACTCCATAGGTTTATTGTTGTTATTTTTAGCACATGGTGATAAATCATGCAGTTGAAATAATTACCTGCATTTTCTGACAGCATCACGCAGTGTGCTGATAGCTTCAGCATCTGACATGGACTCCAGGCTAATGTCATTTACATCAACAATCACATCTCCTACACTGATACGACCGTCCAGTGCTGCCGGCGAGCTAAACGCAGACAGATACATGGTGACGAATACAAAAACGGACACTCAGAGAGATAGAGACAAACACACGAAGAGACTGACACAGAGAGACTCACAGTGTTGAGAGTTCTATAATGACGTCACTTACAGTGTCATTTTCCCACAGATTCTGTTTTAGAGTACATAATATCTAACAACATAAAATGCTCACACAGCCTTATTCACATGGTGTCACCTAAAATGTAATTGTTTTTAAATTCACAATACATTGCATGAATCTAAATACACTGCATGTCAACATCAATGCAGCTACTAATCAGAGTAACACCAGATGTGCATTAATCACCCATCAACGACCGAGCCGACACAGATGCCTCCAATGTTACGTGTCTGACACTGTGCAGGATCGGCAAGTCCGACGCCCAGATAACCAGATGGACCTATAGCAACAACGAGGTCATGATATACTTTAAAAACAGAGGATAACCTCTCTAACAAAATAAAGCATGCCATCCCCATCTAGAGCATAGGTGGGATGCTCATCTCCCTGTCAAGGCCACTGAGCCTTAGATGGACAGACCCTCCAAGTCAGTGATGCATGGCCAGTGCGACGCTAGACCTACACTTACCTTCCCAACAGCAGAGCATCATCGCCTCTTGGATGGCACCAAAATTACAAAGGTACATACATGTGAATAACTTGCCCAGAGTTGTTACTGGATCGGAAGTCAAACTAATGATCACTTGATTGAAAGTATGATGCCCTAACCAGTAACCAATATACCACCAAGACAGCCCACCAATTCTGACTAGCAGAAAAAGAAACACTGAGAATAATGAAATAACTGCAATGGCCAGAATAAGTAAACATTACTAAGTTTAGCTGCAGCAGACGTTACTGTTTTATGTCTCACAAAAAAAAATTTTTCGTTTTTTTATCATCTTATACTTAATGCCATGTCACCCATGTTACATTTGGCTAAATTATTTGGGCAATCATAAGCACAGTTCTGCCTGGTTGTTTAGCCAGCATTACTGCCTCATTTTGATGCTACATCCGGGTTGGTGGCATGACATAGCGGTAACGCGTCTGGTCAAATGCCGGACTGGGTTAGTACTTTGATGGGTGATTGCCTGCGGGCAGGTAAACCATCTTGGTATGTAACCAGCCACTTCGGTAAACTCAACCTTCCATCCCTCCAGGGTAGGTAAATTGAGTACTAGCCTATCTGGCTGGGGTTAAGGTGGGGCACGTTCACCTCTCTCAAGTGACAGGTATCACTGTGTGATCCCATACAGCAGGTGAAGCTCCATAGCTCTGAGATGGACTTCCCATTAACAGCTATATCACCACCTTTAACCTTTTACGTGTACCAGCTTTAGTGAATTAAATGATGATGATGATGATAATGATGAAATACACATTGGGCGACTTCACTTTTTGACTTAAGACTTTCGCTGAGACTTTCACTGAGCCAAAACTTCAGTCTAAGTACCTACTAAGTCAAAAAGTGAAGTGATTTCGCTGAGCGAAAACATGGCAACTATACAGTCCTATACGTACAGATAGTTTAGTAAATTAACCGTTTAATGGTCACACACGAAATCTGTTAACCCAACGTGCTCAGCATAGAAACATTTGATGACACTGACCTAACGCAGAAATACCCCAAGTTAGAAGGTTGCCTGTTTTGCCTAT
>Ga0056128_1003646_pt1 | contig 19030 bp, 10 predicted proteins | sample WorMetLIZISLAND2_FD_71113 | JGI IMG/M metagenome (GOLD analysis project Ga0056128, IMG submission 71113) | Marine gutless worms symbiont microbial communities from Max Planck institute for Marine Microbiology, Germany - Olavius geniculatus... ... | reverse complement strand
AGTGACAATGAAATTTTGGCATCTGATCATTAGTTAACTGTGTTGTTTGACTTGTTTCAACGATGTTATTGAACTGGTGTTGTAGCTTGAACATTTTTTCACGCTGAAAAATCGGTAAGCAGTCGTGTTAAAAAATCTATAACTTCGTCATTTTTCAATGGAATCAAATTTTATTTGGCATTTAGCCGTAGAGGAATTTAGTAAATAAATCTGTGAATTTTCAGATTAAAATGCTAAACGGTTGCTGAGAAAACAGCAAAAAACTTTAGGGGGCTACTTTTTTCTGCTGCACCCTGTATAAACCAGCGCTGTTCTGTTTCCTTACGCCTCAGCCAGACACCAGTATACACTGCCAGACCATGAAATACAGGTCTCATGCATAGCATGCTGTGTCTGCTTACATACCAGCTTTTGCTGTTACTCGACGTATGGTACTCATGGAGGGATGGCCAGGCTGAGTTGACACGGGTGGATGGATACATACCAAGATCCAAGTAATAACCAGACTCAGCAGTGCAGCAATTAAAGTTGTTGAAGTGATCAGACTTGATGTGTTTACCACTACAATAAGTCACCACTTTCTTTCTTCTTAATGTACAGGGTAAGTGACAAAAGTGACACGCTTTTGTTATTTGAGTTTACATTGCATTGTAACAAGTAAAGCTCTGCTAACGCAAATAGGAACGTGCAACAGCAGTGCACCATCGTACGCTAGTGATCCATAGACTTCATCCATAGATCTCATCCGTACGGCTTTTGGCTAGTTTCACAGAAGGCCCAGTAAAACATAATCATTCACCAGATGGCGCCAGACGCCCTACGACTAAATATGTAGGCCCTAAGCTTATACATAGTGTCTAACTTGTACTCACCAGATGGCGCCACTATCTCGCTCTGGCAACGCCATATCGGCTGGATGTCGCAGATTTTCCCTACCCCCTCTCATTTAGCACCCTTGTTCGGGGTGACCCCTTTCGAATTTATGGAAAAGCTTTATGGTTTCTGAAACTAGAGTCTTCCACGCAGCCGACGATGAAGATTTAGTGATCGTAGCTTGCACCGTTTTTGACTGATCTACCCGTGTGACAGACAGACAGACGGACAGACAGAATTGCAAAGACTGCATAGTAATAATTGGAGATGGTGATTGGTGAGACGCACTACAGCAGTAGCTGCTGTTGCACGTAAAAATACATGTATTAAAAATATGCTTTTTTACCCAGTACCCACAAATCATTTTCACTAAATGTCATCATTCTTCACCTGCCGATGTAAACAGGTTTTGTGCTTATGCAAGAAATAATTGTTATTTTGTGCCCATGGTTGGATTAAATAATGACAAATGCTGTTTGATTTTACTACTGCTACAGCTACTAATTAGTCCTACTACTACTGCTTCTAATACTACTACAACCTGAAGAGCATCTGTTTGAGCATGCGGTTCGCCGTACACACATGTGGGGTCCTGCCGGTGTTGAGTCGATGCAGTTCAAGCTGTGATGATATCAGTTTAGTCGTCATCTCCGTGTCAGCTGCCGTACCAGCCCCACAACAACTACAGACAATAAACAAAAAGGGTTAAAAGGTGTAATAGTAACAGTAATAGTAATAGCGACAACAATGTTTATGGTGCTGTCATCGTAGCAGTGAACTGCCACTGCGAGAGTTCACTCGGATCATTTGGACAGAGCAGAACGAGCGCCAGGCAACTGCCGACCTTTGGACCAGGCCAATCAGCTTGAGCAGCAGATCCATTTAAACTGGCAGCTACGTACACTCACCAATCACCATCTCCAATTATTACTATGCAGCCCAAAAGCTGATAGTTATTTACGATCAAACAAAGGGTAGAAGGCTGAGTTGACCTAGCTGGTTGGCTGGCTTTTTACCTGCCCGCAGACAAGTCACCCATCCAAGTACTAACCAAACCCGGCGTAGAGCAACTTTGCTGATTTGCCTTGAGAGGTTACCACTATGCCATACCACCAACCACAAACATAGCTTTTCACGAAAAACTTGGGTCAGAGCTACTGCAGAGTATCACCTGCCATATGGGATCACACAGTGCTACCTGCCACCCAACAAAGCACTGAAAATGTGGGACTTCCAGGACAACAACAGCGGAAAATGCAACAGTGGAAAATGTGGTACAAAACAGCAGCAGTGAAAATGCAAAACAGGAAAAAGCAGGAATGGAAAATGTGGCTCCAGGATGAACAAATAGAGAAAAGACAAATCAGAGGCCAAGTAGCGATCAATTGTCGGCTGCTCAGTCCTAATAATTACACATAAAATGCATGATCCGTAGGGCCCACAGTTTTTGGCGGGCCGCAGAATTTCGAGCCAAGCCACTGAATTTGCCCTTTTCCATGGAATTTTGACATTGCCGTGGAATTTTGCTCAGTTTTACAGAAATTAAGAAATGACCAATGATTTGTATCGTCGTCGGCTTTAGACTAACTATATCATGAAGAAAAATCAAACTGAGCTGCCTAAAACTGCGTCCCTACTAATAATTACTATCGTATACGGCACAATCGTAAATTAATACAATGCAACCGTGATGCGACTATAATTGACAAATTACACTCTTCAAGTCGATAATTTCCTTTACAGTATGTTGCTAGCATAACTGAGTGCCATGCCAGCATCCAAAAACTGAAATTTTTTTATACAGAATAAAGCTTAGTTTATGCACAAATGGAAGACTGCAGCAAGCCGCCAAATTTGGACAATTTTGCCGCAGTGAGCAGCGGAATTTTGCGAACTGGATGGCGGAATTTGGCAAAATTTACCGCAGAAAACTGTGGGCCCTAATTATCAGCTGTGGTGACCTCTAGCTACAAACAGTAATTGTTTCTAGCCTCCCAGGAAGCCAGAGAAAGTTGCTGAAACGTTAACAAATCAGCATATCAGCATATCGGAATAGCAAAACATCGAACTGGTATAGTTTTCTTCAACTTTTCAAGCAAAATGTCATAACTAAAAAGTTCTTTAAGAATTAATTTTGGAATCTCAATATAAAATAAGATGTAGTTGGGGCAGATGCACATGTTAATTATTAACAAAATGTGAGTGTAGAACAAAATTTAAAACACTGGAAAAATGCACTCTGTAGAAAGTTTTTTTCAATGTTCTCGAAATGTGACAGACAACAGATAGAATGTTTTTGCCATTATGCCACCAATATGAAGATTTTTGTTCCATGGATAAATTATTATAGTTCAGGTCTTACTAGATGTTAGCAGCAATGTAGTGGATCTTGGAGCAGTTTTTGTCCGCTACAATAGTGTCTTCAGTTGCCCTTGTATCAGCTCCCAACACTACCCCATCCTGTGTACACAAAACAGCACATAACATTATAAAATGTCTATTAGTCTACATGGTGTTTCATGTTCTTTTTGTTTCTTTTATAACTCAGTCAAATGGTGATCAAGTTTCATGAAATTTTTACCAGATGTAGCTGAAAAAAATACAAATTCAAATTTTTCCAACAAAATGTAGCCGTTAGTTGCATATTCTTTGCTAGTCGTAATGTAATGCTGACATCATAAAGTGCTGTGAGTACAAACTGGCTTGTCTCAACTGGTTCTGTCAGTAGCTACCCTGCTTCGATGGTGAACTTTATCTGGTTTACTGACGAAAAATGTTCATCGTGTCAGCACTTAGTAACATGGGGGCATAAAATCAGGTGTCTCGCAATCCGAAAACTCATTCATCTCGTAAGCGGAGTGTGCTGGTGCACTGTCTTGCTGAAAGGTATAAAAGTTAAGTTATCCCCACAAGTGTGTGAAAGCGATCGTTTTGGGCATTTTTGTGGCTACAGTGTTGAAACTTCAACAGTTTGTCATCAATAAATCAGATAAAGTTCGCCATCGATGCAGAGCAGCTCTTCAGCAAGTCTGTCAGCAACAGTTGCAACAAGCCAGTTTGTACTCGCAGCACAATATGACGTCAGCATTATGTCACAACTAGCAAAAAATATTTAACTATCAGCCATATTTTGTCCAGATATTTCAAATTAGTATTTCTTTAAGCTACATCTGGCAAAAATTTTGTGTAAATTGATAATCATTTGACTGAATTATGAAAGAAAAAAAGGTGCCTTTTTATGAAACACCGCGTATAACAGCAAACTAAGTTGCAAAAATCACGGAGCTTGTGCAAAAATGCACAACCAGATGCTATACACTATGTCGGGATGTCTCCAAACTAGAAAACCGTTCAAACCAATCATCAATTTTTACCAGTTGCTGGCTATGGCCCATCAAGTGCCAAAAATAAGCACCAAAGTAATTTAGCAAAAAGTGAAATCGCTATATAGCATGTTCACCTAACCAGGTAGCAGCAGCAATCCACAATTGCATGACTCGCGTCTGGGGGTTTAACCTTCCCCAGCCAAACAACATCTTAATCCATTGAACAGTTCACGCAGCATGCATAAATGTGACAGACGACAGACAGACAGACAATGCGACAGAGAAATGAAATAAGTGGAATCGCTTGCAACGCCAGGGTGATTCTGCCAAAAAATCCAGTTTCAGCACACTAATATCAGCTAGTGCTAGAGAGTGGGCGACTTCACTTTTTGACAGGGTTGATGCGATTTAAATCAAGTGATTTAAATCATTCATTTAAATCATGATTTAAATCAACAATAAAAATCACGATTGAAATCACTGAATATAAACCTACAAATTTGTGCGTAAATGTGATGGCTGTTTTCAGTTTGCAATCTATTATTGGTATTTTGTGCACTGTAGTGCTTGCTAACTCAATTTACTTTGTTGACTACATTAATATTTGGTTATATCTGAGCTGGTAAATTAGCTTAACCTGATACACTTTATCAAAGTTAACATCACCAATTACTTAGCCTTGACTCTTGTTAATCGCTCATGTTGTTTTGGTAGTAACTTTCAGCAATCAACATGCTTACAGGTATTAGAAATGTTATGGCCTTCATCATTGTCTACTATTTGCCTTAAAAAATCTGACAAATTGCAGCCAGCGCCATAAATATTCACAAACATTAGAATGCATCACCAAGTTGAAATTGTAAATAGTTCTTTGCCAGGCTGCTATAAAAAATAGCACATGTATTTTAAAAAAAAATAGAAACTCTAGTCAAGGCCAACTACTGTCATCCACAAACTAGCAGACAAAGGTAACACATTGGTTATCACAGATAGCATAGAATAGTGTAAAAAATCTAATTAAAATTTAAAAAAAATTAAAAAATCGATTTAAATAACAAAAAAATCTGATGCTTTCGATTTTCATTTTTAAAATCACGATTTTTATCAACCCTGCTTTTTGACATAGACTTTCGCTAAGCCTTTTCGCTGAGCCAAAGCTAAAGCTGAACGCTAAAGTCTGTACTTAGACCAAAGTTCAACTGAACGATTAAAAATGACAGAAAACCGGTAAACCTAACAGGAAATAAATCAACCAGTTACACTTGGACTTGCTTATTTAATTGTGCCGCGCACGCAAATGACGTAATTATGTAACATTTTACATCATTGTGTAGCCATTACGGCATTTATTTTTGGTACCAGATTGCTTTAATTTACCAAACAATCCGTACGTATACTAGGACTGTAAATAGTCGCCACTCGCAATGTTTTCACTCAGCTAAAGTCAAAAGTCGAAGTGGATTCTGGCTCAGCAAAATCACTTCACTTTTCGACTTAAGTACGTACTTAAACCGAAGTTTAGACTCAGCGAATGTCCAAGTCAAAAAGTGAAGTCGCCCAGCGAAACAGCAAGAGTTTCTACTAACTTTGAATACGATGCCGGCAATAGTTGTGCCAGTCTTGACAGCGTTGGGAAGTTTCAGCTTCGTTTTTTCAAGCATCGCATTTCTACGAATAAACACAAAATTACCATAAATTTCAGCAAGCCTACAATTACATAGTGCAGTCGACAGCTAAATGACAAACACATACAATTAACGCTCACAAATTATTGCTTACAAAAACACTGTAAAATTTGTTATACAATACAATGAATAACTTACAAAATGCTTATTAGTCCATAAATTAGTAAATTATATTGCAAAAATCAGGAAGGTTGTGAAAAATACGCCATCAGATGCTGTATGCTATGTCATCAGACCAAAATATCAAACATACCAAAACCAATTTTAGCTAGTTACAGCCCATCGACGGTGTCAGAAACAAGCAGCAAAGTGGATTTGCAAAAACTGGAATCACAAAGTGGAATCACTGGCAGGTCTACCCATACCTGCATTTATTATTCACCCAAAATATGATGAAACATACAAAAACAAAAATTTTACCTAGTAATGTTCACTGTAAATTAAATTTATACATGAATCATAAAGGTTTCACCAAAACAAAATATTCATTAACTACAAGGTGCAGAAAGAACAACTGACTTTTCAGCACCTTTGTGTCCACATTCCAGGACTATCCAGGACGACTCAATCGAGTGGCTATCAGAAACAGTCAGATTTTCATATACATATAATTACAGGACTCTATAGTGCCAAATAGCAAAAACTTTGTGGACTGTGCTGTTTTACTACATAAAAATTTCCGCAGCTAGATCTCAGTCAAATCTCAACTAATTACTTACCTTGCACAGTTTTCAAATGAAAAGCCACCAACATTTTCCTGCTGCTTTTCACACATTCTGCTGTTGTCTCTGCTGCTATGCTATGTTCAGATTAGCTACAAACATAAAACAAAAAAACAAATTAAAAGTATACTCAGAGAGTGCAAACCTCCACAAACAGTATGTCAATTTTTTTCCACAAAAGCACCATGTTTAGCAGAGACATGCCTTATCTAACGATGGTAAAGTATCCTTCAATCCTATCTTGTTCCAGACACTGGTCCAAATCACCACCAAAATATGGTACCGGCCAGCTATTCCAAAGATTTGCCATTCCGAAGCAATGATTATATTTACCGTGCGAACGCACGGTTCATATGCAGTCACAAAGTGTTATTTACCATGTGCAAATTGCACATGCTACGATGGCATATTTTCAATCAACTTCTTCTGCAGCACTCATGTAACTGCAATGTTGTGGTTTTTCGAACGACTTCGGTGACATTTTACAGTATGACCACAACAATTGCCAGATGCAGCTCTTGGGTTTTCTTGTACTCCTAGGTATGCTGTTTCAGAAAAACTAAAGCAGCTTTCCCCACTACCTGGGGAGAGGTACCTCAATTGACAGTTTTTGGTCTATAAAGTGAAATTATGCATCCACTTGGATTCAGGGATGACAACGCGGTTTCGACATTCCGACTGATGCCGGACCAACATGACAGAATTAAATATAACTAACAGTCCATGACACAAATATATAGCATTCAGTCACAACTAAGCAATGAAGAAAACTAATCTACCCAAAATTACCTAAGTTCGAAGTATTATCCACAAAAAAACCAAACGACAAGAAAACAACATAGAATAGGTATCATAAATTTTGCCTTCCTTTACGTGAAATACGGTAGGGCTGTGCTAAGTACTGGACTCTGAAATTACTGTACTCGAATCTGTGTCTAGTATTTCTTCGAGTTGCTTGTCTTTTTTGTCATGCAGCAAGTGGAGGTCTACGTGGTGCTTGTTTAATGGGCTTTGCGTCGCCCGTCTCAATATCATGTTGGGCGGCATCGCAGAAGCCAATGCCCATCGGACCGGTTGCGGAGACTGAGCTGTTGCGACGTAAGACCTCTGCTAATGCCAATTAGCTGACGACAGCTTTGATCGTTCAACTGTCTCGTCGTAAAGTTCTTGTAGATGTGACGGTACTTCTGGATCATCCTCTGCACAGGTGTGTCTACAGCAGTAAACATCACGAGACGCACTGGCGTCAGATTCTCTCCGAACAGGGTAGCCGATATATGCAGATTCTGGCTCGTCTGGTTCCTGATACACGTACGGCACAGACACACGTGTTGATGGAGCAAATGTGGTAAAGTGGGGAGCAGAACCAGTACTTGAGTTTTCGAACGAGTCCATTGGCTGGTCGGTAATGGTGCCCAATGAAGCTACCGCAGGCTCTGATTCACAGACGGGGCTGAGTCCAGCTGAGTAACACGTAGTTGGAAACTAGGGGCTTGCGAGTCTAGCGTGATATGACGTGATGTGAATGGACGTCTGACGTAGATTGCAGACATTTTTGTCGGCTGACTGCGCTGTAAAGAGCGCGCGGAGGATACACGTAAGCCTGAATGTTGTTGACGACTGCTGTACTGGCATCTAAAGGGGGTTGAGACGACGTGCAGGGCGTGTGAGGTGATGATAAGCTGACCAGCGACTGGCCATTTGCACAAACTTCTGGTCGGTCGGTCGCGCGCCAATGGGTGACGGAGTAATTAAGCGTAGGGAGAAATATGGGGCGCAACACTAACTGAATGCGGGGCTGTATGCTGGGGGCCTGTCGTCAATGTCGGGGCTGCAAACTGTGCCGACTGAATTTGATCGTCCTGAAACTGAGCTGGGCTGGACTCATATGGAAACTGGACGAAGGGCATCGCATCTGATGGCTAAATGGACTCCGTTTCTATCTTTACTTCTGTGCTTGGCATTTGCTGGCTCTGTATAAATTCTAACTGCTCCTGCTGCATCTACGTACTGCTGTTCATGACGAGACTGATGAGTTCTGTATACCTCACGTTGCATCTGCATTGTAGCAGACCATAAGTTGGCTACCTGTTCTGGCGTAAAGTGGCATAAATGCAAAGAATCTAGTTGTACGGGCTCCGACGGCTCATTTTGGAACTGCATCACCACTGGTTCTATCGACTGTAATTCCGTGGTCCCACTCCCACACGGTGGTGCATTCTCTCACATCTTCTCAAGTTCTGCTGATGTTAACGGCGGCAAATCGAATAAATTGTTTTCCATATCTGACTCAAACTAAAATACATGAGTTGTACACTGAAAAGACGAACCTTGCTGCTCCATATCCGATTCTTCCACGTTGGCTATTAAATTTCTGTATGCTTTGTCTGTTTGGATAGACTCTGTGGATGGTCGATGTAAGTTATTATACTCTCGCAGTAAATGCTGCACATTCACCTACTCTAGAACGGTTGGGGTTGGTCCTTCATCTTCTTTTTCCGACTTGCAAAAATCCGAGTACTCGGTCTCGGACAACATGTAGCAAACGACCGATGCATATACGTATACACTAGGTAGGAGGGGGAGGTCGTCGGACTAACTTTCGACGACCGTTATACATATGGTATTAGTACGGAAGGGGAGGGGGGTCGGCGACTAACGTCGACCACAGGGTCCGAACCCGGTGTGCATTCCGCACCGTGGATTGGGGGGGGGTCGGCGACCAAAGTCTGCCGACCAGGCCGAATTTTTGATGAGCGCATTTAAGGGGGAATTAAACGATAATTTACGAACCGTTAGCTAGCAATTACGTAAACAGCTAGGAAGCGAAATAGAAATTTGAACGGGAGAAATTAAAAAGAAGAAATTTGAACAATAAAAATAACTTGATGGAATGCGACAATTTAATTAGTAAGCAAGTGAATTTTGGAGAAAAAAATCGCCAAAAAATGAAATATTTTAGTGAAATAATATTGACCAGCGATCCCTCAATGAAGTACGTGACAAGGGGAAAGATGAGGGAGGCGGGAGGAAGGTCCGAACTTTGATTGTTTTAAATACGTTGTCGTCTATGGGGGATGTACCCATTTTGGTTACGCCGAAAACGGGGCCAAAATTTCGCGGACCCAGGTGACCAACCGAAGTTATAGGATCATTTCCCAAAACTTGTTGAAAGCCGTGACAAAGTAGGCGAAAATACATGCAAGTTGCAACTAAGACTTATTGCAATCCCGGGATTGAATTCTCAATCCCGGGATCCGGGTCCAAGATTGAGAAATTTCTAATCCCGGGATCCCGTGATCCCGTTTCGGGATTAGGCTTACAGAATGGTCGCAGTTTTGGTATCCATAGTAGACTTATGTCATGCATGGGATGCAGTAGGCCGACCGTACGGAAGGTAGGCCTATTGCAAGTGCAGGGCCGGAGTGACTGCATATGTGACTGTAAAACACAAATTAGGCCTAAGAGTGCACAGAAAAAATAGCGCTCTAACGCGCATAAAATATTTTATTTATTAGAGGGCTAGAATTGTTATTTGTGTCATTTAACACTCAAAAATACAATTTTAACGAATTTTTGTAAACATGAAATCCCGGGATTGGGACGCCGCTAATCCCTGGATTCGGGATTGGCGAAAACGGCCGGGATGTTAAGGGCGCCGCGGGTAAGTCAGTGTCAAGGGCCCCGCGCAGGCAAATACAGCCTTATGCGGAGAATAAACTATCCAAAATTCAGTCTATGCCGACACATAAGTTGTCGAGTTAGAATTTAAAAAAAAAACAAACGGACGTCGAGCCGTGTAAGGACCGGCTCAAATGTGGCCAATTACGACGTGTAGACCTACACAACATATTCTGCACTGCACATCGAGTTCTGCATAACAATGGACCTGGACTGCAGCTGGCATACTGAACCACGCAGTCGGTTAATTAAAGGTGGTCCTTTTTCTCCTGGAGGCCGAGGGAGAAGGAGAGGGGCACGTGGCTAAGCCAGTACGGGCCATCCGACTGGCTTAGGTTAATAGGTTGTATGCTATAGGTTAATTGGATTTAAGTGTCGAATCGCCGGCTCAAATATCTGCAAACTGGATCAGCTGTCATACAAACCGACGGACCTAATTAGGTCCCCCTAGTTAGCTGCTGCATATGCGAGATCTTCTTTAATGTGGGTCGCTGATTCGTCGGCGACTCTCCAGGAGGCGACACCAGCGCGAGCAGCAGCCAGTGACTGGCAGTGAGTCAATGTCTGCCGGCTGCTGCAGCTGCAGCTGCTGTTACTAGTGGCAACCGAATAACATTATTATCGATCAATGACCAGTGCAACAGCAGCAGCAGCAAGGATAGCTTGGCTGCAACTATAAGCTTACCGCTGGTCGCTGAACTGCCTGGAGGTCATCCAATCTGGAACTGGGGCGTCGATAATAGGCCCTATAGGGCCAACAGGTGCCAGCAATAACGCCACCAATTTTTGAATTATTATGCAAAATTGGGTTTGTTAATTCACCCGCCCCGAATTAACTGCTAGAGTGAAGGTTACGGCTAAGGTTAGGGTTAAGCATAGCGTTGGGGTTAGGTTTAGGGATAATTAGGTCAAGTAATTAAGGTTAGGGATAGCGTTAATAATAATAATTCGGATGCGGGTGAATTAACTTACAAGTACCATGATTGTTTAAATCTGGATCTGGATGATTGCCAACTCGTGCTGGGCGCTGCAATGGAGAGTTTACACCTATGGGCACGGTAGACAGCTGACTTCTGAAGGAAAAAAGCCAACGAAGTCGTCGAAGGGTAAAGTCTGGTAGTGAATTCCACTCGATCAGTTTTTGGATCAAGAGACTTATGATTTCGCCCATTGCTGCCCATTTCTCTGTCGTCCGTCACATTTGTGCACTCTGCGTAAACTGTTCAACAGATTCGCATGTCATTTGGCAGGCAGGTATAATGATTAATGAACTCTAGTGACACAATGTGTTAGATGAAGTGGGGGTTATTGCCCTGACTCCCCAAGGAAGGAAAGATTTGGGGGGTTAAACTCCTAGCGAAAAGTTGCCCTTGCTACAATTCGCCAGGGGCACAACGACCAGCGATTTCGCGTTGTACCGAATTACTGCATTTATCGTACGTGACTATGATTCTTAGGCAATTATCTTCTCTAGCAAATTTTCCGCCCAGGCGGGTCCACTCCGCTACCCGGCAACTCAATTCCTTCTTCCTCAGGCAGCCTGTGGGGGAGGTAAAGGGCAAGGTGGGGGCGCACGTACCTAAGACCTAAGGACTCAAACGCCGTAGTCGGAGTCCGCGACCGTGCAACATAGATGGCGCCAGAGGATTATGACAGACAGACAGACAAAAAGCAAACTTTCCGCGCATTGTAGTAAGATTTTCTCTGAGTGGAAAAACTAACCATCCACTCTCACAGACATTCATGCATAGATATAGCTCTAATTTGTTGACATAAGAGAAACATCTGCTTCATACCAGCAATTGTAATTTCGGACTTGTACGATGCATTGCAGGCTGCAGACTGAGGTGTTCACAAAAATTACAGTAAATACAATTTTACGGTCATTTGTTTTCTTGTCTGACATCTAGGCCTACATCTTCGTCGGAGCCCCGTTAATTATTTTTAGCACGACGCCCTTGCGTCCAATATGCTATCGTTACCTATCGAGCTCTGTGGAACCACAGCTGCCATACACGAGCAGATAGGGCGATTAGCGTTACCACGTCTGGGTTTCTTCCACTAAATCTGGGTTTATGTGAATCGTCTGGTATTTTTGGCCAAAATGTCTTGAAAAATGACATGTTTTCGGCTGTAATTCGTTATCACTTTAGTCGTACGCTGACTTCTGTGACGCTTAAACAACTCACAACGATGCTTCTGTTGCACTGGGCCTGCATTAATTAAGGTGCCGACTACAGAGTAGGCCTACTGGCTATTGGTATGGCAAAATTAGGGATTCCTATAATCAGTTTGGCAGTAAACATGGCAGAAACATGTAGTTTCCTGAAATTGTGCCTAATGCAAAGAAAGTTCATCGAGTGATAAGTGAGGCTAAAATGGGGTTAAACGATCTCCTATTCGTACATATCAGTTTTATTAATCACAGTTTCAGACTGAACAAGAAATATTATTAGATTGTGACCAATCTACTGTACTCCTCGCGCTCGTCATTATTTTTTTGTTTTTTTAAAAAGCTTTTTCGTTCCTTTCGTCTTGTATTAGAGACCCGGCGGCTAATTGAGACCCGTTTAATATTATACTAATAGACTGTGACTGGCGTCGAGGTCGTTATTGGAACTTGTCTCACCGAAGTTTATAAAATATTGCCCGATTTTAGTAACTGAGAGGAAAAATTTCCAATAGGCTAATGGTCGATGACGCTAGTTGCCATTTGTCTTGTTATACCTCAACGCATGCGTATATCTGGCACCGTTACGGAGATATGACGCCTTAAAGATAATGCCGTCACGACCTTGACCTTTTGGGATCACGTGACGTCATCGGTCACGTGACCATTCGACTCCCGGGGGTCGACTTCCTATGGGTAGTCCATAGTGACCATGCGTCTATCTAGCACCATTGTAGAGATATGGCCGTCTGAAGTTCTTCCAAGAAGGCTCTTCAGGGAACAGAGGTCGGTCGTCGGTCGGTCCTCAATATTACACTGATCTCATATTCTATTCTTCGCTAGGTTAGGAACGTGGGGCGCGAGGAATAAAAATTAATTACGCATCTGGGGTTTTCTGGGTTTTTTGTCGAAAAAGTACGGGCTTCTCCAGAAATTCTCGGCAGCAGCCCTGCTGCCAACGATAGATAGCGAGCGGCGACATTGAGAGAGAGAGCATTTGCAGAGCACGCAGCTGCGTTAGCAGCAGCAGCAGCAGCAGCAACGTCATCTAGTTCTAGGCCTACGCCTATAGATCAGCTCTGACTGAGCTCTGCGACTGTGACTGACGTACAATGCAATTAGCGATGATGTAGCGTACACTGACGAGATAAGATGGAGTCGTAGTAGGTTCTCGATTCTTCGTCGGCGATGACTCGGGCGAAGAACAGTCGAGCTGTTCTGCTTGTGCTCGGCGTTCTGTCGCGCCTCGTTCTCATCAATGGCGGACCAGCGTCGCTTCATCTGCACTCGCGTCCTGGTAGGCCTATATCTTTGTCATTTGTTACACTTACAGTGTCTCCGAAATGGGTCGGGCGCGACGAAACTGGTGATGGTTCTGACAATTCGTGTGTTCATTGTTTAGCAAAATAGCTGCCAAACATGGGTGCTAACAAAAGCTGTAAACGGAAGATAAGCTATTATAGCATTTAAAGGGAATGTGCTATCAGAGCTTCTTAGAATTACACTCTGTGCTGAAGCCTGAATGTTGGTCTAGTGTTAAGTAAATAGGGCCTAAGTATGTAAGTTTTATTCTATCTTTACTCATTAGGGGAATTACTGCTATAGATTACACAATAGACTAACATGAGATACAGTATAAATTTCATGCAATAGATTAGGCCTACGACAAAATACAATAAGGATTATAACAAGAAAAGCCCAGCTAACGCAAAGAAGAACGCGCGACAGCGATGCATGTGTTAAGGCCCGGTGCGAACGATATCTAGGTTCACAACGATGTTTCATTTAGACTCTACGGCGGATGACACCTAGCGCCATACCCAATGCATGAATGAATTCTACCGATATTGGCTGAAAATCGCGTGGCGACACCTTGCGAACGCTATAGAGTTGTGTCGCAGCCCGAAATCGCCAGAAATTAATAAAAACCCCTATTTTGCGTTCGAGGTCATCCAAGGTCATTGCTGTGGGTGGCAATTGAAAGCCCGTCTACGACTTCCTATTAGTGATTAATAACAACCTAGGCCTTATCTCGCACCGTTATTGAGATACGGCGACTTTTTGGCCAAAAATCACAAGTTTTTCCCACCCCCTCTCATTCAGTGCCCTTGTTCAAAGTGACCTTCTTCGAATTTATGGAAAAGGCTTTGCGGTTCCTGAAACTAGAGTCTTCCGGGCAGCCGACAGTGAAGATTTGGTGATCCTAGCTAGCTTGATCCACAGGTGTGACGGACGGACAGACAGACGGACGGACGGACATAATTGCGATGGCTAAGACGCGCTATAGCAGTACCTGCTGTCGCGCATAAAAACATGCTAATGAAACACAAAACGGACTAATATTGTAATGAAGGATCACGCAATAACGGTAAGAAGATCACAGCGGCCAATAGCAGTCAGTAATTTCACGAGTTATTGTTTTATTGCTGTGCATTATAAGATAGCACCGACCAGCGACGACAGAAGATGTAACATAACGTATAATTCTACACTGTGTCTCAAAAAACGTCACACGTGGTATTGTCCATATCTTTGCCAGATGTTAACCGATTTGCAAAATTTTTTCACTATCGCACTCTCTAGACAGCTGACAGTAAAGTGGATATTAAATATCCGACCACGTTTTAACTGCGTCGGTACAGTACACTACCATGTAAAATATAAATTACCAAAAATCACCATAATATATACGTTAAAAAATTATCTTTTGAAAAACATGTTTACCGATTTTATATTAAAAGTAGTTATGTTAGTTTTAAATACATTTTTTTATATTTGTAAACAAAAGCAAATGATATTATTGTAAAAAATAATTTTAACGCAGTTACGATACATGTAATGTAACATGCCGTTTAAACAGTGAAGACTAAGCTCTGATTAAGAACTTATGCCAGTTCAAAAAATGCAGTCTTCGAAGGATTCAGATAGAATTGTCACAGATAAACTGCAAAAATTTAAGGACTAGACACACTTTTTTAACAATTCGGAAAACAATAAGTGCGGTGCAAAGACACATGAAGCGGCAGACTGACGCATGCAAATACTGAAGAGAACATGACCACTATAGATGTACTTTTTGGCCTAATAAACTAAGTAGGCTGGAAACGAACACATCGCTCAACACGCGAGATATCCAAAAAACAGGTCTAGCGCAGTGTAACATCGTACAGATCATTCATCACGATCTTGGCCTAAAGTGTCTTTCATCTTCCAATACGTTTGTTGTCTATTTACATTTATATTTTACGAGGTACTGTAGCGACACAGTTAAGGTGTGGTGGGATATTCAATAACCGTTTTGTTGCCAGTTGTTCAGAGAGTGTGGCAGTGGAAGAATTTTGTAAAATCAGTTAACATCTGGCAAAGATATGGACAATACCAAGTATGACGTTTTTTGAGACACAGTGTAGTGACAGGACGAGGATAGTGAATGCCTCTCTCAGTCTGGATTCTTGAAGTACCACTACCGTCGCTATATGTGGTCGGAAGAAGGACAAAATACCAGATATTCTTGATTGCAATCACGAATTAGGCTATTGTCTAGGCTTAGGCCTATGCAGCGTGTAAACTGTGAAGAAATTCAAAGCGGCAGACTTCTAACGAACGCCGCCCATAAAGCGTCAGCGGTAAAAATTTAGGCCTACATTAGCTCCGCCACCCCAGATTGCTTCGGAAGTGACTGAAATAAGTAGAATTAGTGTTGTTATGCATGTTTCCGACTAGCTTAATTATGGGAAAGTGATAAGTAGAATTAGTGTTGTTATGCATGTTTCCGACTAGCTTAATTATGGGAAAGTGGACTAGATTGACTTATTGACTCTACGGCTGTGATGGTGTGACTGGGTGCACTAGTGCTGTCGAGTGACGAAGATCAGATCGATCGGATGTACGAGATCTTAGACTCTCAACATCATCATCGTCATCAGAATACACGTCGAGCAGGTTCAACGTCACTACAGCAGCAGCAGCCGGCATCAACTGTCACAGGTTGAACATGCAGCACACCACGTAATCTCCGCAAAAAGCTATCTCAGCAATGCTCACGTAAAGCGCGACAGCATTTTTTTAAATTCAAGGTCGTTCAAGGTCGTTAAGTTTGGCTTCAATTAAAAGCGCTTATGGGACTTTATAGACTATAAGTGAACTATAGCAACCTTGGCCTATCTTGCACCGTTTCTGAGATACGGCGATTTATCGGTTAAAAATCGTCCATTTTTTATAACTCTCTATCACTTAGCGCCCTCGATCGGGGTGGCCCCTTTCGAATTTTTTGAAAAATAAAATTACGGATCATAAAACTAGAGTTTTTGTGGCAGCCGACAGTGAAGATGTCGCCATCCTAGCTTGCATCGTTTTGATACAATCGCAGAGTGTGACGGACACACATACAGAGAGATACGGACGGACAGACGCGTCTATGATAGTTAAGACGCGCTTAGCGTGGCTGTCGCGCGTAAAAATAGCAAATACAAAGCTTTCAAAATTTGTATAGAATAGGCGGCGAAATTGCATAGCATATTGCTTATAACTTGCAAAAATTTTCACCGCTACAAAAGTCACGCTGAATTTGACAGTAATTTTTGTAAACTTCTAAAAATCCCGTAACTAGTTTCTCATGTACGGCCCAAGTTTAAACAGTAAGGATTTTGCAGTCCCATAACTTGCATTGTGTCGTTTTGACACAATGTCAGGGTGTGACGGACGGAGAGACAGACGGACGCCTTTGCCATAACTAAAGCAGAGCTTTTGCATTGCAAGCTATTGCAGCTTCGGCTAGGCTTACTTTTTGTGGCTCACTTTGTGTACTGTGTTGTGATTTTTAGGCGACAACGAAAGCGATTTCGCCTATAGCTGCCTAGGCCTATCTGTCTGTAGTGTGGTTTATCGTCTGTCGTTTGTCATCTGTCTGTCGTCTGTGACATTTGTGCACCATGCTTGAACCGTTAGACGGATTTGCATGTTATTTGGCAGGTAGGCCTACACTTGTAGGGTACGTCCAATGACACGTTGCGTTAACCCACGAATGGAAGGGCTGATTTTGGGGGTCGTGCCCCCAGCCGAAGCATGCAATTGCACGTTGTTGGTGTTGCCTGACTCGTAATCGACTATAGCGATTCCGCCTTTTCCAAAATTATTTTGGTGGACTTGTGATCTTGTTGTGCTTATACAGAAAGTGAAACTGCCGGGGGAAAGCCCGAGTTCCACTACGAGGTTCACCACGTCGTGCACAAATTCGGACACAGAACGCCGGCTTCGGTCAAACTACAAGAGGTCAGCAGACACGCTGCTAATGGTTCCGACAACGACGACGATGAAGATAATGATGATGAGACAGACAACAACCTGATACCAGCTGATACCGGTCACGTGATATCCGACGACGACACGGCGCAGTTTGAGCCGATTGACACACCGGTCAGATCGCAGCGGCCAATAGCAGACGGTAATGCCACTAGTTATTGGTTGCATTGCTGTGCATTTTAATATTTTTTTGGCTCGCGAACTGTAAGCTATAATAGGCCTAACGACCTTTCCTTATTGTATTTGGTCCTTATTTACATTACAATGACGATGGTTAAAATAGTGTACCTCTTTATAGGAAACCCATCTCAGAGCTACGGAGCATCACCTGCCATATGGGATCATACGTAGAGTGTCAATTTACTTACCCCGGAGGGATAGACGGCTGAGTTGATGTTGGCGTACGGTACCGTGTTGGTTACATACCAAGATGATTTACCTGTCCACAGATAGTAGTTATCCATCTGAGTAGTAACCACTTAATAGCGACCTCACTAGGAATTAAACCGGCGGCCAATTTTAACGTTTTACCCCACCAACAGTCACCATGATGGCAAGGCAAAAATATCAGATTATTTGAAGATGCTCATTAAATAATTGCATTCAAATTTGCTGTTGTAGCTCTATTCCCTCCATTTAAAAAAAATTTTCTTTGCTTTGTAGATTGTATTAACTTGCAATTCAGCTATGTTATATTTTTAGAAGACCGTACTTAAGTAACGGTCGAGCTTACGGTAACTTACGGTTGTCGTCTGTCGTCGTCGTCTGACGTCTGTAACGGATGTTTGTGGCTAAACGATAGGTCATAGGGGAAAACTTTTTGCACTAATAATTACCCTATGACATAAACCTAAGCATGCAAAATGTCAACGGTAAGGAAAACATTTTCAAATTCGGGGTTGAATGAACGGGGGCAGGAAAATGTGCGTTTTTACGCGCGAAAGCAGCTACTGCTTTCAGCGCGTCTTAGCCATCGCAATTCTGTCCGTCTGTCCGTCTGTCCGTCCGTCCGTCACACGGGTGGATCAGTCAAAAGCGGTGTGAGCTAGGATTACCAAATTTTCATCATCGGCGCTGCCCGGAAGACTCTAGTTTCAGGAACCGTAAAGCTTTTCCATAAATTCAAAAGGGGTCACCCCGAACGAGGGCGCTAAATGAGAAGGGGTGGGCAAAATTTGCGATTTTTGGCCAATAAGTCGCTGTATCTCAGTAACGGTGTGAGATAGGGCCTAGGTTACTATTAATCACTAATAGGAAGTCGTACACTGGCTC
>Ga0056128_1003644_pt1 | contig 19032 bp, 10 predicted proteins | sample WorMetLIZISLAND2_FD_71113 | JGI IMG/M metagenome (GOLD analysis project Ga0056128, IMG submission 71113) | Marine gutless worms symbiont microbial communities from Max Planck institute for Marine Microbiology, Germany - Olavius geniculatus... ... | reverse complement strand
GGTCAAACTCACTCGTGCAATTTCTGTAGATTTAAATTAGACATTTAACCTCGCATATATAATATGTCGATTTGAGCTTCATAAATATATGAAATTAATGCGTGAATTCAAACGAAATGCGGCTTTACGTTACGTTATGCGAAATATTCTAATCTATCAGTGCCCGCAGTGACGTCATGACCCTAGCCCATATAGATCATGAATATTAATGGCTAGCCTACGACGTCATCATTCTAGGCTAGGCCATAGCCTATAGACGTTATGAATATTAATTTATGACGTCTATAAGCTAAACTCATGACGTCACTGCAGGTCATCATGGCGGCACGTTTTCTACGTCGTTTTCGTAGATCATCGACTTCAAAGGTAAATTTTTCCGTGTTGACAAAATGCTGGGCGCCGATATTACTGTCAAAGTTATCACAAAATTCTGCACTTTCAGGAAAATGGATAAAATGTATATGTTAATTTTGGTGACCACGGACCTTTAAAGTTGCCTGAAGTGGATTGCTTATGTTTAGTACTGATTAGTGCAATATATTATAAATTTATTATAAGGTACTGAACAGTGGAACATTTTTCAGCGTCATCTGTCATAACAACAACTAGTGACCAGAATTTCCGTGCCAGTAACTGGTGCAAAATAGAGCATTTTTGTTTTAGAACTTTTAGTGCCTTACTAGTGCCTTACTAGTGCCTGGTACACTGTACTTTTTTGTCTGTCATTCATCAGCTTAAATTTCGATGTCGATCATCAAAGACAAAAACTTCACTAAGAGCATGTTGAACTCGACTGTTTGTTGATGATTTTACTTCAGCTCACGTTACTTGTTACTGGATAACAGTAGTCTGTTATACTGTTAATGGTTAATGAATGAACAAATGTGTTTTTGGTGCAGAGATATATTTTCACTGACAAAAAATCCTCGTTTGCTGAGTGATTGCGTCAGCTTGTTGGTAGACCACATAAAGCAACATTGTTCTGACGTTGATGTCATTGTTGGACTTGATGCTCGTGGATTCATTTTTGGCTCACTTGTTGCTCAGCAGCTGTGTCTGCCTTTTGTACCTGTTCGCAAGGAAGGAAAACTTCCCGGCGAAACCATAAAGGTTGCATACACACTGGAATATGCCAAGGTAAATCATTTCCAATACTCGGGCTGGTAGCGATTAACAATTTTCAGTAGGTAAAAATTAACGATTGATTAGTTACCAATTAATTTAGCAAGAAATTTGTCACAAGGCGCACAAAAGCCTAGCAGTTCCTGTTTGCAAACTGTCAGTCTACCTCCAGCTGTTTCGTCGCATTTCATTCTTGGAGTGTGCGCTGCAGCTGAAGATTGCTAAAATCAATAAAAACCCTTTATTTTGGAAGTTCAGGATCTTTCAATGTCATCGATGTTGGTCAACAAGGGTAAAATAACGAATTTTTCGGGGGTATTGCTCTTTGATGCCTTCATGTGCAGGTTTCCTTGAACCTAGAAAATTGAGACTTGGACCATCAAAATCTACGTTTAATGCTGAGAATTTCATATGCAGCTTCTCCATGTCTTATCTCAATTGATTTTTGTGCAATTTGCTCTTGCAATGTGTCTCGCAGCCCAAAATCACCAAAAAATCCATAAACCCCTATTTTGGCATTCAAAGTCATCCAAGGTCATTGAATTCGGTGGCAATCGAGAGCCAGTGTATGACTTTCTATTAGTGATTGATAGTAACCTAGGCCATATCTCGCACTGTTATTATGATACAGCAACTTATTGGCTTAAAATCGCTAATTTTTTTACTCCCCTCTCATTTAGTGCTCTCGTTCGGGATGACCTCCTCTGAATTGATGGAAAAGCTTTATGGTTCCTGAGACTTAAGTCTTCCAGGCAGCCAACGGTGAAGATTTGGTGATCCTAGCTTGCACCATTTTTGACTGATCCACCTGTGTGACAGATGGACGGACAGACAGAATTGCGATGGCTCAGACATGCTGAAAGCAGTCTAGCTGCTTTTGCGCGTAAAAACCAAGACTGGCAATTGTTCAAGAAAATGCATGTTTGCATAAATTGCTTATGACAACTTTATAAGTTATTCAGTGAACAGCTGTTACAAATTCACTGATATTTTAAACAACCAAGCTGAAGTTTAGAAATCATTTTGCACACTCTGACGTGAATGGCAGTTGTATTATGTGGAAGTCAGTCTTTATGTTGTTGTTTGTGCAGGGTGTCTTTGAAGTGCAGAAGGATGCATGCTTTGCCGGCCAGAAGGTTGTTATTGTTGATGACCTGCTGGCAACTGGAGGTGAAGTCAGATTTTGCACATAATGTTTGCAGCCCAAGTTATTGTCTCATATTTAAATAGCAAGATGATAATTTGTCACTGAAAAAAATCTGCATTAATATTCTTCCAGACTCAAAACAGTAAGTACAGACAGCAATTTACTGATATGTAGATTGAGAAGACTTTGGATAAGGTGAAGAGCTTTTTTATATCAAGCTGCAGAACTTTGTAAATTTTCTTCGAACATAGTTCCACGTGAAAGCAGCTACTGCTGTTAGCATGTCTTAGCCATCGCAATTCTGTCTGTCTGTCTGTCCGTTTGTCACATGGGTGGATCAGTCAAAAACGATGCAAACTAGGATCATCAAATCTTCACCATCGGCTGCCTGGAAGACTTTAGTTTCGGGAACCGTAAAGCTTTTCCATAAATTTGAAGGGGGTCACCCCGAACGAAGGCACTAAATGAGAGTGGGGTGGGAAACATTTGTGATTTTTAGCCAATAAGTCGCTGTATATTATTGAGATAATGGTGCGAGATAGGGCCTAGGTTACTATCAATCACTAATAGGAAGTCGTACACTGGCTCTCGATTGTCATCGAATTCAATGACCTTGGATGACCTTGAATGCTAAAATAGGGGTTTTATGGATTTTTTGGCGATTTTAGGCTGCAAGACATGTTTCAAGAGCGAATTGCGCCGAAACCAATTGAGATACTGTCAGTGTTTTTCGTCGTCAAATTCGAGTTTGAGACATTTTTTTCTGATAGGGCGGAGTTTATCACCAGGGAGAGTCGAGAAGTACAATTGCTGAACAGTAGTGTGATTTTATGTTGATTATCTTGTTATCATTTATTTTCTTATTGTAAATACATTTAAAGTGAATAAAAGTTTTATTTTGAAAGTGTTCGAACCTGACAGACATAGAAAAGCTGTGTATGGAATTTTCAGCATCGAACGTAGATTTCTACAGTCCAAGTTTTGATTTTCTGGCTTCAAGGAAACCTGTGCACGAGGGCATCAAAGAGCGGTACTCCCGTGAAAGTCATTATTTTATCGTTGTTGGCCAGTCTTTCATGAACTGTCGTGAAAACGGTTGCAGATAGGCATGGGCATGCTGCCTATCACAACAAGCACGAGTGACAAGCTTTTCAGTCTTATCAACATTGATGACTTTGAAAGACCCTAAACTTTCGAAATAAAGGGTTTTTATTGATTTTTGCGATCTTTGGCTGCACCGCACAATCCAAGAATGAACTGCGACGTAATGGCTGGAGATAGACTGACAGTTTGCGAACAGGAACTGCTACCCAGGCTTTCGCACCTCTCATGAGCATTAGCTCAGATTTTGTTTTATAATCGCAATTCACTGGATTGCATAACTCACTGGGCACAGTTTTGCTGACAACAGTTTGTAGTTTGAATGATACTGGATGTCCTGCTCTTTTTGTCTCAGTGATAGATGAGCAGATTACACTTCATGAAAAACAAATTAAAGCAGAAAACTAAGTTGGTTCATTGGCATCATATTGTGCGGATATCGCCCTGACCTTTTGACTGTTTAGCTGAAAATTGGCACATCGGTTAGTTCTGCCCGGGGTACATTAACTCCAATTTCGTTTGCTAGTTTTAGAACTAAGCTAGGCGACCATACAGCAAGGATGGACAAGCAAGACACATAGTGCATCCTATTATTAGTCAAAGCCAATAGAGTAGCAGATTCGGGTTTAATCACCATCTTTGCTGTCAGCTGTAAGCACTGCATGAAAATAACCAAAAACGTGACCACCAAATGCGATGTGCAAACTCAGAACGCACAGAAGTATATTTTCTGTACTTGGCAGACTGGTGTATCTAACAGAACTCTCCAGATCTTTTATCAGGATTTATGGAAAATTGTTTTAGAGTATTGTTTCACAGCCAAAGGGGTGAAGTTGAACCCCACCTTCGAAAAGTCCGGCTGCAGGTCTGAATAAGACACTGGACGAGTGTATTTGCGCATTATTTGATGTCTGTGTGTAGGCTCGCTGCAAGCAGCAGTAGATCTTATGCACAAGGTGAATGCCGTTGTCCTGCAGTGCATCGTCGTCGTTGAGCTCCTAGCATTAGATGGCCGCAGCAGAGTCGCAGCCGACGTCTTTGCATTGATTTCACAGTGACTAATAGGTTATCATCATTTATCAATCGTCAGATACATTTGCTAGACCTTATTATACTAAACATGTTTACAGTGTCATACACTCGTGTACTGTGTAAGTGCTGGATGGCAATTTGTACGTAATATGGAACATATGTGCCTAATTCTTCTTAATGTTAATAATATAGCTGTGATTATCGTCTTTATTGTATAGTTATACTGCATCATGTTCTTTCAGTGCTTGATTGCTTCTGATTGGCACATCCGAATTGTGAATTGTTTACTTAAATTTTGGACTACGGCCAGCTTACTGGTCTGTTGGAAAATTGAAACGGTGAAACAAAAACGAAAAATGCCTGATCGTGATGCAATGGTCTGCAGTTTCATGCATATGTACCATGAAATGAAATCATGCTACCGATATATAAAGTTGTATGTAAAAAAGCAGAACATGATTTACGCAGACTGAGCAATCGGGGCAGTTTCGGAAATGATTACGCTTTGCAAATGATTAGCCTCAGTCACTGCAGTGAAGTGCTGTCATGATAAACGCTTGAACTTACTGTGGCGGAGGTTTTAGTCCATACCTTAGGCCCTGCTAGACAGTTTAGTTCGTTATTTTCAACTACAATTATGACATTCTTGTCATATACCTTGCGTTCCTGTATCTGGTTGTACTGAGTTGAACAGATTGCATTGTATATTAATTGTATAGATTGTTTCATTAATTGTTAGCATGTACTACATTCCTGCTGCTTTTATGCTTGAAGTGGGAAGCTCAGTAGAGGCAGTGTACTGACTTTCATGTGTTGTTACTTTGAAGCTTTAACCCAGTCGTCTGATATGTGACGGCCATTTAAAAAACTACTTTATTCATCATTTACAGCATTTTAAGGCTACAAAATAAAGTCACATTGAATTTCATTTCAAGCATGTTAATTTAATATTTGTCAACTGCTGCGTGCATGCCATTATCATGCTTATTTCCGGTTGTACATAAGAGGATTGTCGGGTGTGTATTAATAATTATTCTGATATTGCAAACAAAGACTCAAAGCCATGCATTATTGTTCCTGCAATTACTGTTATTAGTAAATAATTACTTGCTGAGTTTTAAATCCAAGTGTCTTTTCACTTACAAGCATTTTCAAGCAGTACAACATTGGCAATTTATCTGCAGCAGATAAGTATTAATGTTTCATTAGACTACCATTTTGTAACATGTCCATTTTGTAACATTAATTTTTCATGATCTCCTTATGCATCCATTTAAATTGGCTTTATTTTACATAAGTTTCAAACTCGCAAGATTTCATTTAATTAAGTTCATCTTGCAACATGAAACTGACACAACACGTTGAAAAAACAAAAACATCAAATCTCCAGTTTCCTGTATGCTTGCGAGCTTACACTATTGGTCTAAAAAACAATCACGCATCATTTTTTGTGATAACTAGCATGCCTGTTTAAAAACACTAGCAAAGTACCGCCCTGCGGGCTGGCTACTTTGCTAGTGCAAGAGTGGGAGGGGCGGTAGTCGGTACGCGATCGTAACGTGCAGAGGGCGCCACTAATCCACAAAGACTATGAAATTCATGCCGGCCTTAGGCTGGGACATGGGGAAGGAGCGACGGGAGAGTTTGGGGCAGTCGAAAAACTGGACCGTTAAGTGGCCGTATTTCACCAGATGTCGCCACACCACGAAGCTGAGCACTATACTGACGAACTTGACAGAGTCGGTGGAGAAAGAAGACCTGGCAAGCTTCCCGTGGGGGCAGGTGGGGGCACATACTTAAGGCCCAAGGACTCAAACGCCATGGTCGGGGTTCGCAACCGTGCAACAGGGAAGGCGCTAGAGGGGGCTGACAGACAGACAGACAGACTTTCCGCGCATTATAGTAAGATAATGCAGGTTTCTGCTCTGCTATGACACTACGCACAACATGTGGAAGTATTTTTCTAGGAATAGATTGATGTTATTGCTGGGACTCCAAGGAGCTATAATGTAGTACAGGGCTGGAAAACTGATTCAAAAAACCTACTTTCAGTTATTGCGACTTGAGTTCTGCCATAATTTATAGTAAATGCGAGGCAGGATCTTATGTCATAATTTTGTGTCCATTCTTCCTTGTATGTTAAAACCTGAAACTTTCCCAAACAAACTAGTTTTTACACGCGAAAGCTGCTACTGCTTTCAGCACGTCTTAGCTATCACAACTGTGTCCATCCATCCGTCACACGGGTGGATCAGTCAAAAGTGGTGCAAGCTAGAATCACCAAATCTTTGCCGTCGGCTGCCAGGAAGACTCTAGTTTCAGGAACCGTAAAGCTTTTCCATAAATTCGAAGGGTCACCCCAAACGAGGGCGCAAAATGAGAGGAGGTGGGCAAAATTTGTGATTTTGGGCCAATAAGTTGCTGTATCTCAGTAACTGTGCGAGATAGGGCTTAGGTTACTATTAATCACTGATAGGAAGTCGTACATTGGCTCTCGACTGGCACCGAATTCAATTACCTTGGATTTTTTTGGCGATTTCGGGCTGCGACACAAGTCTATATCATTCACAAGGTGGAGCCACGGAACTATCATTATGTGCACTTCTGCATGACTGTAATAAAGGTGTTGTATTTTATCCCAAATTCCCACAAATCTAACTGAAACAGTGATAGAAATTTTTGTTGTACGATTTTGTTGTATTGTGAGCGCAATAATTTATTATTTAGTACATTTCTGATGCATAGTATTTGGTGAAACAGCTTGCATATTTTATACAGCGTAACTTGTGACATTTTGTTCGATGGTGCTGCCACCTCGAGACTTGGTTTACAACGCCCAGCATTGCATTGCATTGATTGACTTGTTATATTTTTACATGCAATGGCAGCTACTGTTTTCATCACGTCTTTGCCATCACAATTCTGTCCGTCCATTTGTCTGTCTGTCTCTCTGTCTGTCCGTCACACGGGTGGAACAAGATAGGGCCTAGGTTAGACCTTGGCGCCACACTACTATCGTTACGCAATCCAGATAGAGAATTTGGTATTTGTATATTAACTTAGCATGAACACCCCAATTTTCAGCTAAACTACTAAACCGGAACTGCTATAGGCTTTAGCGCATCTCGTGAGCATTAGCTCAAATTTCTTGTTTTCCAGCCGTGATACAAACAGATCATTCATGTAATTACTTTTCAACTAACCCAAACTGTAGCTATAATACATCAATGGTATGGATCAACAGGTGGCATTTTAGCCCACAATATCTGGGGGGCATGGCCCTATGGTGAGAGAGATAGTGCGAGCTGATAAGGGAGGTCTGGGGGCAGAGCCCCCAGCAGGGTCCAGGGGCTGAGCCCCTGGTCAGAGGAATAGGGGGGCGAAGCCCCCTGAAGCAGAAGCACGTTTGGCTTTTAGACGTTTAATGAAAGCCGCAAATTTGTCCATTTTTCTAAAATATGGAAATGCAAAGAAATCAGATATTTGTGTTATCATTGCAAAAAAATTATGGGTGGCCATGAAACTGGCAGTTGGATCGACAGACAACTTAGGGTGTTAATACTGCACAGTGCAACACATGCATTCACATATTTTGTCAAACTCATAATACAGAAAGACTGCATGGGTGTGTTATGACTATTGTTGTGCGATACCTGAAATTGGAGCCACGATAATGAGACCATCTCAGGTACGGTATCGAGTATCGCGATACTTGAAGTTCATATGAAACATTGGTCCACAGGCTCGTCGAGAAGTTTTTCTGTGCCCCATGACGTTTGGATGGCCCCGCCGTCACTTAAAAATATATGTGTACTATATGTTTGACAAGTTTTAATATGACATGTTTTTAGTTGCTGTCACGCTATGTGCAGTAGTTGTCAACAGTAGAGCGATTCAATTGCAAACTGCATTGTAATAAAACTGTATTGCGATATATCAAGCCTTCTTCGATATTGAAACGTTGGTACTCACTATACTTATCGAGGTATCGAAGGTATCGCACAACACTAGTTATGACTCGTGTCGATGTGCAAGGATGCAATACACAGCATATGCAGTCTAAACAAAACACATAATTACCTAGACAATCACTGTAAAGTCAGAGACGACTGACTAGTCATCAATTACAATTGGCGAAGGGCTCTTGGATTGTTCTTCATCATCAGATGAAATCACTGCGCGCTTCTTTTTTCTTCCATTTTTGGCCCCGGCAGAGATGCAGCTTCTCTTCTTCACTTTTGTCATAGCTGCATCATTACTGTGACCATTTGTGTCACAGTTTGCAGCAGCAGCAGCCGTTGCTAAACTGACAGTCATCATAACATGATGTTCCGGCGAAGCAAGCAGATCAGACCGATCTCCAGCCACAACATAGCTGATGGTAGAGTATGGGGTGAAATGAAAGTCCTCACGCAGATATTGTCGGAGTAAGAGCTGGACAATAATTCGCTCTGCCTCGGCTTTTTCCATGTTACTGGCAGCATCAGCTCCGTCAACACGAAGTGCAGTGCTTCCACGCCCTGACCATGCTTCCAGCAGCTTGAGTGATGTCAACCGCTGGTTGCATGACTTGGCATTGGACATAATGGAAAGCAGCTGTCGGACATACGGGGCAACATTCATTTCAGTGACACTTGTTTTGTCCATTTCTTGACAATGGTCACACATCTGATTGCACTCAACTGACGTCCACTGTTCACTGAAGTGCTGCGCAATCAGTTGGCGACGACAGTGCATCAGATCGAAAGCATAACCTGCCATCGCATACAGCTTGTCAAGCCCAGTTTGTTCAGTGAACACCATCGTGCTGTGCCTGAAGACATCAGTAAAACTGACAAACAGCAGACAGTAAGCAGGGCCTGCAATGTCACGTCCGGCTCTTCCACTTTCCTGGTAATAGTTCTCAAGTGATTTGCTCATGGAATGGTGTATGACGAATCTCACATCTGGTTTATCAATGCCCATACCGAATGCAACCGTAGCAACAACAATCTGAAGCTCGTTCTTTGCCCACTCATGATGCACATGACTGCGGACTTGTGGCTCCATGTTGGCATGGTAGCAATGAGCAGCAATATCGCGCTTCCTTAGATGAGATGCTACTTCTTCGGTTTCCTTCTGAGACAGGCAATAGATAATTCCAGACTGTCCAGGAAATCGTGTAGTAATCACTGAACAAATCTTATCCATGGCAGCTTCAGTATTAGCTGGTTTGGAATGAACTTCGTAGATGAGATTAGGTCTGTTCAATGGAGCACGGAAAATGACAGCATTTGGGATGGAAAGCATTTTCATGACGTCGTCAACAACATCCTGTGTTGCAGTAGCAGTGAGACCTAGAATAGGAACTCCAGGAAACTGTCGCTTCATGACGCCAAGAAATTTATAATCCGGTCTGAAGTCATGACCCCATTGAGAGCAGCAGTGTACTTCATCGATGACAATTCTGTCCAGACATTTGGCAGCATAAGCCTTCTCAAGTCGATTCATGAAACGCTTGCTCTTTGCCAGCTTCTCTGGCGTAACGTAAAGAAGATGCATTGAACGATTTGATGATGTCATGGAATCCTGTACTGCTTTCAGCTGCTCTGGGGTTGTCGACGCACACAACAGCGATGCCCCATGAATGTCAAGCTGCTGTAGTGCCAACAGCTGATCTTCCATCAGTGACAACAGTGGCGATACAACTAGTGTAAAACCATCTGTAACAAACGCCGGTAACTGGAAGCACAGACTTTTCCCGCCTCCTGTTGGCATAATGACTATGCAGTCAACACCAGACAGTATGGCGTTGATCGCTTCGAGCTGTAGCGGACGAAAATTCTGTATTCCAAACAACGTGTTTCGCATAATTTCTACACGAGCTGACCACGAAAAATCCGTTTTATCCCACACTTTCGGATCCGCCGGCGTATCCGGGTTTAAGGTCTTCTCCAGTTTCTTTTTCCGTTTCAACAGTTTCTTTTTTCGAGCCATAAGACCGTCAATCTGCTGGTCTAGTTGTGTCAACTCCTCCATAACTAAATTCAGCTCATCGTGGTGATCTGTAGCCATTGTAGATTTTAAAAAACACTAAAAATGTTAGCTTCAACAATAACATACACCAAATACACGGAATTATGTGTCTTATATTTTCATTCCGGCTTTTGTTTGACAACAAGTAAACAAAGCACAAAATGTAAACAAAAGCGTTGAGCATAGACAAAAAACATTTGTTTACCTCTATAGTGTTGTGTCGACAATTTTTTTTGGCTATTAGGTTTTGGTGTCATACCGGTAACTCTATTTTGTGTCCGTTGTTGTATACCATAAGAAATCAAAATTCTAAAACATTGGATAAAATCAAAATTTTTGATTAAGTGTAAAAATTTAAATTTTTTGTCTGAGCAGACTATAAAGTCTTTGCGAATAGTAACTTTAATTATAGTTTTTCAAACTTTTTTGACAGTTCTGCAAATTTTTATTTCAACCAAAAGTGTAAAAACCGAATTTTTAAAAAAAATTATAGGTTTCACATTTTGAAGTTTTTAGGTTTAAATTTACATAAATGGGGTTCAAAATTCAAGACCTATAAAACACGCTAATGATTTAAGGATTTTGTAACCCATTCTGCATTTAACGTTACGTCGTTTTTGTTGATTAACCTGACAAACATTGGCGTTTCAAAAACTTAAAATTTGGATTTTTGTTAACATACGTAAAATGCAACGGCAGCCGTAGCCATAATTTTTAAAAATCAATATTTTGAATCGAAATATATCGAAAAACTCGATTTTTAATTTGGCCTTATTTCCATATATTGACCCATTACTAGTTATCTATGGTCCATATGTCATGTGCAAAACGTAAACAAAAACAAGTACGTTCGTTAATGTGAAAAAAGTTTATCTGTCTGGTCTGACTATGTTGGTGCTTATTGTTTAATTTTAGTAACGCCATCATGATGCGGATCTACGACATTTTGCATGATTTAGTATTTAAGTGATTTTTTTTCCCTGAAAGTCTAATGGCGACTCCGTCAAGTTCAGCACTGAATCGATCTCCAAGTGACTTCAGCCAAGCCAGCATTATTTCACTGGGCCGATCTACGCACGCGGATGTTGATGCTTCCACAGAGTCAGCACCACTGCTTGGCATTTCGGTTCAGAGTCCAGAAGTAGAAAGGGTGCAAGGTATCACTGCTGTTTATGCACATGATTGAGGTTAGGTGTACTTTGCGGAAAGTGGATTGCGGAATGCGGAATTTCGAAAAGGTGTATTTTGCGGAATTTCACTTGCGGAACGTTCCGCAAATTACATCTTAGAGTTATTTTCGTATTCTGCACTCCGCATTCCGCCAAATTTAAATAAAATCAAATAATCAACTTTGCGTAGGCTTAGGCTTATAATTTGAGTCTCGAATCAACTTTTCTTGAAACGCCTTGAAGTCCGTTAACTTGCGAGCATAAGCCGGCACATCACACAAGAATGTAAGGTCAACTCAAGTAGCTTAGGCCTGATCCACAAACGATTCCTGACGCGGCGCAATGACCGAGTTGCTTGCTCAGGTAATTAGGCAGCCTACTGTGTTGTTTCATCTGACCGACTGACTGCCGTGAAGGCACGATCACAGACGACTACAGAAATCAACTCAAATAGGCCTACTGAAAAAAGGTTGCTGCTGCGGCGATGGCCAAGTCAGATTAGGTAATGCGCAAAGACTGAGTTGCTTGCTCAGCTTAGGTAAATATTGCTTTAAATTTGTAAGTTTCGACTATATGGCTTAATTTGTGTACAGCATCATCGTTGTCAATTTTTTTACGTCACATTACTCTCAGAAACATTTCTAGTCGAATTTTAATTCTTTAGAATAGAAAGTTAGAAGGACTTTTTAGGACAAAGTCTGATAGAAGCTAACGCTCGCTATCTCCAATGACTTTGAGCATTATATTAGGCATTTTTGCAGGCTTAAAGATATTAGGAGATAACTATGAACTTTATAAGAAATACCTGCATTAGGAAAACATTACAGATAAAAATGACTATGTGAAAAATACAACGTGGGTCACTTATTAGCCTGATAGTAAATCAAGGTAACATAGGCTTACTAAAACAATGATAAAAATTAGCCTACTATCTCCTTTTGCAAGCCACAACGAGGCTTGTGGGCAAGGTGGTCAAGTGCTGTGTAGGATTGTACACCTATTCAATGGACATAACTCAACAACAAGAACATTTTCCACAATTTTAGTTCCACAAAATACACTTTATTCCATGAAGAATTTCCGCAGGTGAAATTCCACAAAGTACACGTTTATGAAATTCCGCAATTCGCATTCCGCAAAGTACATCTTCCCCATGATTGAAATATTTATACTAGTGGCAATCTGTTGTGTTACAGTGTTAATCTGTTAATTTAGAGTTTGGTAATAATTACAGAATGTCACACTATTCTGTAACACCGCACGCGGTCGTCTCCATTGCGCTGTACTAGGTGGCGCATATGCCTAAGGGCATGTCACATTACAGTGCAAGCTTGCTCGCAGTAGGGGCTAGTCCAGCCATGTCGACATCACGTAACACATAGATCAATGAATGCGGGCTGCTGTCATCTTAGATCTCACGTGCAGTCCGACCCACTGCACTCATTATTAAATGTCACTTAACATATAGCTTTTCTTTTGTGTCTTAGGACTTAAATTGCATAATATGCATTGATAACAACTTGAATTGAGACTAATGTTTTGACACGCACAGGTACTTCATGGTATGCGTCAGTTTTTCTCGTTGTGAATGCTGGCCTGGGAGCAGGATTGCTTAATTTTCCAGCTGCTTACCATCAATGTGGGGGCATTGTGGTTGCTGTGTCCATCCAAGCTGTACGTTTAGATTACTGCTTTTTTCTGTGATTTTTGTGTAAATTAGTTTATTTTTTTGTCGTCGCTTGAGACATTAACTAGTTCATTGTTTGGATAGTTATTTTGGTAGAAATAGAATTATATTTGATATTTACCCATCATTTTTGTTTATTGGTGATTTTTCAGTACTTGTTCTATACAGAATGATTAGTGCTGTTAAACACTAATTTGACTGACTGATTTTAAGTAGCTTTGTTATTTGTTTTTAAAGTTTAATAAAAAATACATTTTACAACAAAAATTGTCATACTAGTATTTTGCTTTTTGTTGCAAATTTGTATTATTTTTATTGACAACTATTTTTACCTTATTGTTTGCATGTGGACCAGTACAACCATTTCCAGTTGTTTCGTTTTTTTGTATCTTATTCCTTAGCATTTGCTAGTGATAATAACTGTTTACTAGTCATACTTTCCAATCACTAGCAATTTTGATGGACAATGCAGATAAACTTTTGTACTTACATTACCTAATTTGATGTGAATATAAATGACTCCATTATAATACATTATCTTTGGCTGTAGTTTAAAAGATTATGTAGCAAATAAAAGCACTGAAAGAAATGTAACAAAATATGGAAGCAGAATGATCTAGTTTAATTTATTACAGTTCACGCAAACCCCTGTGATAAAAAAACAACTTTTCTGTATGTTTATCATGCGACATTTTACTGTGTGATAAACTGTGAGTGGTGTTGACAGTGACCATCTCCAGTTTTTTAGCTTCTTTTGTTTTATTGCTTGAAATTCAATTCTTTGTGCTTCACATTTGTGCAGACGATGTTATTTTGTGTCTTACATCTGTGCAGGTTTTGGCAGTGTTTATATTTGTGACGATGGTCGCACTGGTGTACTGTGCCCAAGTACATAGTAGTGCCACCTATCAGGATGTTGTAGCGGCTTGCTGTGGAGGTGCAACGCGCAATTTCTGCTCACTTGCAATTGCCTTGTACAGCTTCGGCACTTGCGTCACCTTTCTCATCATTATTGGAGATCAGTGGGACAAATGTAAGAATGTCGGTTTTACTTTGTTTGCAGTCAACCAGGGCATTGGAAGCTATGTTAAAGTAAGTAAGTAAAACGTTGTATAGCATATAATGTTAAAAGTAACCTCTAATAGTAGCTGTGGGAGGCAAGGGCACATCAAGGGACAAAGGCTGGAGATTGGAGAATTGAGACACTGAGCAGATAGGGTGAAGGGAGGTAGTCTTTGTTTTTGCTGTAAATCGAATAAATGCTCCGAGAGCACCAAAGCAGATGTGACAAATAGAAACAAACATCCGTTGTCATTTAAAAAAAAATTTGCCATTGAGCACTAACAAATTAAACTCTGTCTGTCCGTCAGTAATGTGTTTAACTTTCAGGGATAATTACTGACAGCTATCCTGGGCAATCAGATAATCTTTTTTCCGCTTTTGTGCTGTTTTTCTTTAATGCATATTCAATGTGTCAGAGACCTGGTCCGGGCTCCTGGCTGGCGGGGGATCACGTGACGGTATACGGACGGTAGAGGCGGGCTACTGAGCTATGGCCCGTCAGACGGTGACAAGCTGCCGTGGATAATCCCACAGTTTATCCGTGTAGTGGTAGTGACCGAGTTGCATTGATTAATGAGCAAAAAGCTGATGCCACTTTAGATCCCTGTTGGCGTCTAGCAGATCAGCATAAGGGGGGCATGGTGGTAGAAGATGGCATTCTATATCATCAAGATGAGGTGTGTGGTCACGTGGTAAAACAATTATGTGTGCCCCATGGTCGAAGGTATGACACGATGCCATTGGCGGCCATGGTCCTGTATTGCATGGTGTAACATGTTCTTAAAGGAACCGTTAAAGCATTCAATGACACCCGCCGCCTCAGGATGATACGCCCGTCAGACGATGACAAGCTGCTGTGCTGAGCCACCGATACGGGATATTGTGATGTCGAATGAATTGATGTTTTTGCTGTAAATAAATGCTTAAACGTATTATCGTGTCTATTCCTACACATGCGGGGCTCGGGGATCCGACACAATGTGATAGCAATAATTTACCAGTTGTGGTAACATGGCAGCAACTGTATTGCCAAGGCAGCTGATATCTTTGTCCAACAAAGAGTACTTTTTTAGTTTATGACTCTTTGATGTTGGGTTGTGACTGGCAACTTGTGATTTTAAACAAAGTTATCGACTTTTCGTGCGTGTCTGCTTCAATGTGTGTCAGTCCTGTCACTGGTGTATGGTTCAACGTTCTGTGATAAGTGGTACATGACGCGCTACTTTACCATCACAGTTACTGCGGTCGTCATTGTCTTACCAATGTGCTTTCCTCGTCGTATCGACTTTCTTAAATATGCCAGGTACGACTGGTTACTGTCCTGACATGTAGCAGAACTGCGTAAAAAGGCATGTAGTACTGAATGCTGTATGCCGGTACAGACTTTCGCAGTCCACATAATAATATTAGTTACTGTGATTAATTTTTTTTTAAAAATCAGCAAAAGCTGAGGTTCTGAAGTGTTTAACAAAGCTAATTAGGTGCAGGGTTTGTACAGACTTTGGAAAGTCCTGAAATTGAAATGTCGAGAATTCTAGGCACTGACCCTGTGCTTGTTTACTCATATTGTAATGCAGTTACATCAATAACTGATTTGGTGTGTGCACTTTTTGCACCTAATGCAACCATGTTTGTGAGTGTATTGTATTCTGTAAAGTCATTGAAGACACATTTATGTGAAATATGTTTGTGCAGTGGTGTTGGTACTATTGCGGTGCTATATTGTGTTGCCCTCGTCACTGTGAAATATTTTGTGAATGGTGAAAACGCTAACCATGGTCCAGTTCGGCAAAAGTGAGTTTGTGTTTCATGTTCTTAGGCAATATGTTTGGGGGTTTCTGTGAAGCTGTTTTAAAAGATAGATTTTTCATACTGCCTGCGAAAAATAATTAAATGTTGTTGCATCAGTTGATATTTAGCTTTTTAACCAATATTTATCATTAATTTATGGGCAAGGGAAGCTGAAAAACTGCAGGTTGGTTTTTATTTGTGATTATTTAATCCCACACGTGAAAACTTAATTTGCCATGTTGATAGCAGTGTCCATGCATTGGTTTTTAAGATTTGTCTGTTTTTAGATGTTTTTGAGTAATTAACTAGTATCAATTAGTTAATAATTTAATAAGTTAATAATTAGTTAATAAGTTAATAATTTAATAAGTTAATAATTAGTTAATAATTTAATAAGTTAATAATTTTTTGCACTTTGTTATATGTTTTAGCACATACTTTATGTAGTCCTAATATAACAATAACACAATAAAGTAAAATAAGTGCAACATAATATTATACAAGCACACAACGCAACGAAAATATGCGGCAAGCGTATCGGGCTCGCGTGTGAATTGTCTTGGCAGCGATGGAAAACCGGAGGTGACTACTACCACAAATATAGCTTGTTGCAAATACTACACGCCTTCAGCGCGTATATATGTACTGTGGTGATATTCCGTAGCAGTAGCTCTGAGATGGGATTCCATAAAGACAATCTTTTGTCTTATATTAACTGTGCACATGCGGTAAAAAATAAAAATTAGCACTAATAGATGCTAGTTTACTAAGTTTGGTCTAGTTTTATTCTATGTTTTAGGCCAGAAATTTGGACGGACATGTTTACCATCTTACCTATTATATGCTTCGGTTATCACGTATGTTTATTACTGTGAGCTTTTCAAAGCTTTGATGTTAACTTTTTAATAATAACAATTTTAGGCCGGAAACTTGGATGGACATTTTTATCGTTGTGCCAGTAATATGCTTTGGCTATCAGGTGCGTTTGTTTCTGTCGGCTTTTTCACACATTTCCGTTAATGTTTAATTTCCATTATCTGACTAACTGCTTTTTTGTTTTTGTGCACTGTGTGGGCTGTCATTAACTAATGCTAAAGTGCATTGGCTTACATATTTTGAGTGTGTTCATTATTATCATCAGGTCGTCACAGGCATGCCCTGGGCTGGAGCGTAGCTTTGCATTGAGATGCTTCCTGCATTCTCTGTCTTGTTCGTGTTGCCACGCTAAGTTCAGTCAATGGTTGTATTGCATTACATCTGCTCAGAGGGTGGTTGAGGGACAAAATTGACTACAACTCGGCCCCTGTGAAAGATAATTGCGCCCTGTTTGCACCTACCCCTCTTATACGCAGCTGCTAGGCTATATAGCCTAGCAGTGGGACAGATACCTTGTTCCACAGAACATATTTCTAGTTTTTTTCATATTCTTACATGTATTATTGTTAGTGTATTGTAATTTTTGGAATAGTAACATAATGCAAATGTGCTGCAGTGGCTCATGGTTAGGATGTCTGTGCTTGCTGCATAACAGTCATTATTTGGAATCATTGTGTCTCTGTAATGCTGTAGTTTAGTACTGGTGTAAAAACTGGAATGCAAATATGCAGATTGCAGGCTACAGAAAAGATGTGTTCTGTAGTCATTGAACATAAGATTACTGCTGGCTTAGGACCTGAAATAGCTTGAGAGCATTTGTCTCACCTTTCTGTGTACATCTGTAATGAAATGAAGACAATTTGGCTGTCCATATGTGGATCTCTGGCTGAAGCCGATTGGTTTTGATCCAAAGGTTGGCAATCACCTGGTGTGCAGTCCAAGGTCCATCCAATGCACTCGGTGAACTTTTGCAATTGAAGTGCTATGATGACAGCACTGTGAACATTGTCCTAGCTATTACTATTACAGTTAAATTAAAACAGTTTTGAGGTTTGAGTCAGAATTTGAGTTCGTGTTGATGGTTGAAATTGCTGCTGTTGCTGTAACATCAGAGATAATGTGTGTATGTTGCAGTGTCACATAAGTTTGGTGCCGATATTTGCGTGCACCCGTGAGCGCCGGCTGTTGAATTTTACAAAGACCATTGTCATATCGCTCGCACTATGTATTCTCAGCTACACTGTGACTGCGTCGTTTGGTTATCTGACGTTTGGTTCTCACATAAAGGCCGACGTTTTGTCTTCGTACAGTCCGACGCCGGATGTGCTACTTGCCGTGATTATCATTGCCATTAAGATGTACACCACCTACCCGATACTGCTTTATGTCGGCAGGTAATGATGATGTTCTGTGTTTATTAGTTCGGGTTTTCCAACTTTAAATTTTCATCGATCTTGATGTTCGTCCGTCTGTTAGTCGGTTCATGTGTACACATGTCCTTGCATACATGCACAAACAGTTTTTCCAGTTTGAATGCAATTTTATATGTAGGGAGAGTTCGGTGGGTAATGGAAGACTGTAGTTTGACATGTGACTTGATTCAAGGTCAGGATCAAAGTCACAAAACTCACCAGTTAGAAATCTTTTTTTGTTTTCAAATTGTATCTCTTTTCTCATTTACAATGTGAAGTGGCAGATGGCTACTGACTTTTAAACTACTACACAGTGTTGTAATTTTTCAGGCTAAATTTTTTTTACATTTGTCCTAGGTTATTTGTTATGTGACTTGCTTTTAAAGTGGTGCAGTGTTGCAAAACCAGTTGACCTTCGGTGCCACAGGTGTCTGGCTTTTTCGCCCCTTTGCCGGTTCGCCCCATGGCTTGTTCACCCCTTGGCTCTTTCGCTCCTTGGCTCATTCGCCCCCTGGCTTGTTTGCCCCCTCTCTGATTCACCCCATGGCTTGTTCACCCCTTGGCTCTTTCGCTCCTTGGCTCATTCGCCCCCTGGCTTGTTTGCCCCCTCTCTGATTC
>Ga0056128_1003643_pt1 | contig 19032 bp, 15 predicted proteins | sample WorMetLIZISLAND2_FD_71113 | JGI IMG/M metagenome (GOLD analysis project Ga0056128, IMG submission 71113) | Marine gutless worms symbiont microbial communities from Max Planck institute for Marine Microbiology, Germany - Olavius geniculatus... ... | reverse complement strand
GGAAAAGGGGGTGGAAGGAGGAGAAAGTAGGGAGGACTTGAGCCGATTTCGATTATGGATTACGTGGGGGACGAGATGTCAGTCTTTGGATTAGTTTTAGGCTTGTACAACTTGTGGGTTTGCTGTGCAGCCCAAGTCTGTTGTGCAACATTTTCTGCAACAAGTTGGCTGCAAATCCAAGTAGTGGACTTGGGGATTTTTGCCGGTATAGTACGTATACACTTAGTTGCTGTTGGGTAATGGCAGCGAGTCCGGCAGCAACAACAGCTGCTGCTGCATGTCTGTATTTTTATTAGCGTCCTTCTTCAGTGCAAATACCTGGCGCCTCACGCTAGCACCTCACTGGTCCACTGCACAGAGATGTGTTTCATACCTTCGACAGGGCGGACCTTCGGCACAGGGGCGTGTATCACCCTTGAACACAGTACGCAAGACCATCCCCCACTCCGCCTCCAATGTTAAACCTCCCCCTCAATGTCGACGCGTACCTCCCTCACTCCAAACTCAGGCTGCATTGCCGCCAATGACAGGCGACGCCGACGGTGTCCTTGCTTATGGGTGCCCGAAAAATTTGGCCAATGTGTTAAGAGGTTGAAGCGTCGAATGGAGTGGGAAACGGGAAGGGGTATTTTCCTGCCCGGGCTATTAAGGGATCTGCGGAGCGTCGTAAGGTTTGGGGTCCGAGGCGGAGTTGCGCATTTTAGCCTCACATAACACTTCTGGTCAAGTTCTGGTGGAACGATGACTGCCCCCGCTGAAGTCCTAAAATTTGCCTCCTCTTGAGAGAAGTAATACGCTTGGAGTATAGTCCTCAATGGACGTAGACACCCCTTCTTGGGCAGCCATCATCGGCAGAGTTTGGCTGATAGACGCACGCACACGCCGGAGTGGTCAAGTTGTAAACAGTATAGCGCACCGTGTAACAGTGTGTAACATCAAGCACTGCGGGCGTTCTACTTCAATTAGTTGTGGGTTTGTCGTAGAATAAGTCGAAGCAGGTGCAGTTTAGGCCAAACAAACGCTGCCGAATTAGTGCTTGTATGCTGACTGACAGCATCCGTGTGTGAATTAGAGGCGGATCTTCGGGAGGTTATCTGCACTGGTCACCTGTGCGTGCTGTTACTGTAGTGATTTATGTCATGACCTAGTTTTGTTGCTTATCCCTCACTGCAGTGTCTGGAGTGTTATAACTGCCCGTGATGATTTCACTCCACATTAGCATTAGCGTGATGCCGAAAACATGTCTCGGGTCTGTATACAGCACCAAATACTGCGGTTGCTTATACAGTATTTGACAGCAATCATTATCAGGCAGAACTCACCGTCGATCGCAGTCATAATAAGTACATTTCAACATGGTCTGCAGTGTATTATACTTCGTTACATACGTTACACTCGCATAATACACTGTAGGCCTATAGATCGTCTTGAAACCTGTACACCTTGAAACCTCTAGTAGGTACATGAAGACAGCAAGCACCACAGAATGCTAAAGGCACTGGACTAGATGTAAAATCCTGTTCATATATAGCGACTCAGCTTGACGCAACTGAGTCTGAACCTGCTCAGTCTCAGAACTTTGAAAACTCACAAAAACTGAGTTTCGTTTTCAGTCGGCGAGCTGTTCATATAGCGAGACGGTCGCTATGAGCAGGTTTTAGGTAAGGTACGCTCGTCTGCAGCTAAAAAAGGTAAAGGTCGTCAATTTGTATAGCGCATCGTCGCGAACACGCCTCTAATGCGCTTTCGTCACTGACCAGAGCCGCCGGCCGCTCAGCCACCGCGAGCAGCCTGCAGACACAGGCTAGCGCAGCGGCCGGCTATGCAGCTCCAGTCAGCTGTACTCTGTCCCCACCTTCCGTAGCCCATATAAATGGGTTATTACTCATTTAACCGACCCCAGAGGGATGGCAGGCTGAGTTGGCCTTCTTGGTTGACTGATAGCGGACGCTTTACCCACGAAGTGGTCAAACGGCCATCCATCAGTCTAGTGCACGATATAGGGAAAGTTTGCCTGTCAGAACTGACGTTCTAACCACTATGCTACGCCACCAACAAGTTGAGTTATGCAAGTTAAGCTAAGTTATGCAGCGCGCCATTTTGACGTCGTTCCAGCCATTTAGTGGATACAAGAAGTTCAAGATACTCTGTCCGCATCTGTAAAACTACCAGTACGTTGTATTGCACGGCTCGATCGGCATTGCAATACGACTGCCATGCTAGACCAGAGTCTTTGGTGGAGCTGAGACTGTAGACCTCGTGATTTTAGCTTGCGTCGTTGTGATACAGCGCTTGCCAGGGTGTGACCGTGACGTCCACACATACAGACGGACGGACGCCACTACGATAGCTGCTAAGACAGTGTATCTGCATAGTATGCTGCGAGGCTAACTTGACTTTTGCCTAATGCCGTTGTTGTGACGACGATGTCGCTACGCGTTAGCAGCCCGTAGAACAGTGTTTCTCCATCGTGACCGCTCCATCGTGACTTACTGCAATGCCCATCTCTGCGCAGTACTCTCGCATGCTGTCATTCCATTTCTTTCTCAGTCTGCATGTCTCTGAGAGTCTGAGACAATGGCCATATGTGTAACTATGCAGAAGTATAACGTGGCTAACGATTATTTCTTTATTCGGACTACATGGCCAAAGTGCGTCAGTCTCCATGCCTGCAGGACTGTCTTTTTACGTGCAGTATTTTTAATTGCTGCATTTGCAGAACTGTATTGATGATGGCGGCGAACAATCATGTAGCACGCTGGTTCGTGCGTGTGTGCGTGCGTGAACTGGAGCACAGGTGCTCGTGACTTGTGACATTGTCACGAGGCGCGTGCGACCACAAGGCAGGCTTTGATCCCCTCCACTCCTCGCACCCGTGCGTGTCAGTCTCTGCAGCAGTGACGTCACCAGCTGTGTAGTCTAGCATCTGTACGACAAAGTGCAAATGTCGCACTCGTTGAGTCGTTGTGCTACCTTTCTGATCGATAATAATTAGCGCCAGTTAGAGTTAGAACATGGCGCGCTCGTCTGTATGTTATTACTGTCCGCGGTAGCGACCATAGTATTGTTTTCAGCATCGTCGCTAAGTTTTATATCCGTTTCTCTGTTTCTCTGGCAACGTGACAACTCATGAACCGCTGCACATAGCTTGATGAAGTTTTTCGTGGGCATGTGTCTCGGCAACCTCTAGAACCATATTGAATTTCCAGGTCGTACTCAAACGTCAAGGTCACATGGGTTTTGTGCGTTTTTTGTCTGTATCATACTGTGTCTACCTGCGGACAGTACTTAGCCTTGAGCAAGGTTTGACAGTCTATCTGTTACATGTATCCGTTTCTGTTTGCGTTGACGCGCTGAATTAATCCACACAGAAACGTGTTTCTGTTATTGGCGTCGCGGTATTACGTAGTAGTATTAAGCCATTAAAACAGTGTGAAAAAATCTACATGTAGTAGCATGATGTACAGAAAGTGTGCCAACTTTTACTATAGGGATAATTAGGTTTGCCTGATGGATTATTGGTAGTGATGACGCTATATGCCTGCTATAAGTTGAAGCTATATTAACTGTAATTAGTGACTAATTCGTCTGTGTATGAGTCGTGTCAAATTAGCCTACATTTACTAACTACTGTTACGTGCCGTGACTCACTAACGCTTAGTTTAGCTATGTACCATATATATAGTGTGGATAAGCAGCTAGATGCTATGTGCTATTTCCGGGGTAACGTTTTGTCGCATCTAACACGTTGCTGTAGGCTTATACATTGCTGTTGATTGCTTCAGTCTGCTGTGTATGATGGTTTTTATGCGGTAAGTGCAGTGCAGAAATTGCTTTATCTGGTGGCTCATAAAAGAAGTAAGCCCACATTTTTCATGTGCATTCATAATTTAGTCAAATACTGACCAATTTTCATAATCTTTTCACCAGCTACATCAGTAGTAAACTTGATAAGCTTGAATTAGAGTATACCAAAAGTTATTCTAAAGATGCCTATATTTCACCGTTGTAGTGATGCATTAGGGGTGAAGCGGGATTTTTGATGATTATCTAATTGCAGATTCACTTTTTATCAAATCAAATCAAAATGCATTCGTAAAGCACATGTACAAAAATGTCTCTAATGCAGAGTATATGCATGAGTGAAAGCGTGTTGAAATAGGTTGGCATGCGGTGCTGTTAGCCCTATAACCGTGCAGTGTATTGATGGAACTTGTGTATCATATCTTCTGTTGGTTCCTGGATGCAGGATTCTCACACAGATGATGAGACTGAATGACGTCTGTCAGTGCTTAGCGCCACCCACTTGCATTCTGATGAATTGGATTGATGGTGATACGTTATGTACTGTGACGTCATGGCGTCTTGCTTTGCGCCGTCTTATAATCCGCATTAAGGGGGTCGGCGATGGTATTCCCATAAGCTGTCAATTCTAACCATGTTGCTATCTGCAGCGGTTCAGCAGCAATTTTCGACGCAATGTTGCTGCCTGCATCTATCATCCACGTGCGCCATACCGTATTCTGGCATTGATAGCAGCGTTAGCGTAGCGTGTATGGAACTGTAGTCAGTCAGTCACCTTTGGGAAATCGCTTTCTCTGTGCAACGGGAAGTCGGACGCTGGCCTTTAGAAGTAGGCGGTACGTTCGGCTGACCCTAGCGACAGCTGGGCTTCTTGTTGTCCATAGTTCACTGCGTATATGCTGGACTGCTGTGTACCATATTGTCTCACTGCAGACTAAAACGTAAGCATCAGATCATCTGATGAATATTATAGGCTAGTGCTCTAATGCTGCTGCTGCTGTTGCTCCCATAGCGATGACATTACGTTGTCTGCTTGGTCTGAATACATTGATAAATTGGGCTGCTGGTTGTTCCTGGTAGTCTATATGTGATTTATATCCCGCCGTCGCTGCTATTAGCTTTATCGTTTTGTGTATTAGTCGCCCGCCAGGCAGCCAAATCACTGCGCTACCTATATGTGATGTCTGTTTATCTGCCATGTTTCATATACTGACTGGCTTGCATAGCAAGCGGTGGGCGTATCTACGTGTTTTATAGCAACCTGGTTACTGTATGCACTTTTGGCAGTTTCTGTTTGAGTGTCTGTCCGTCTGTATACGTTACTCTGTTTGTTGGTAGAATCGTGAAGACATTATTGCGGCGACAGCCCCCGCCATGGCCGCGCTCATTTGTCATGCCGGCAACCGCCAGGGGGTCACGATAGAGGCGCCTGCGTGGATAGATGCGTCGTCACGTCGGCAGCGACATGCTGCAAAGTCATCGTTTAGACTGCGTTACAATTTTAACGGCGTTATTTTGTTTTCGAACGCGGATGATAGATGGAGGCAGTAACTTTGCGTGCGGCCAAACCTATCGACGGCCTTACAATAGTGGCGTGCTTGCGTATACCCGTATCGGCGTCAGAGAAAGGGGCGATGTAGGCCTACGTGATATTAGGCCTATATGCAATGAGGTCGAATTTTATGCGTCTGCTTGGCGGAAATGTGTGACCGTGATGTTGATGACGCTGATATCATGAATGAATAGAACTAAAGCATACTGCACCACAATGACCAAACGCTGCACTACAACACGCTATTACCCACCCACTCCTCTTTCCTCTGCGGCCACCAGCCTGCTTTGCGTTTTGCTGTGTGTTAATAGCGACAGCATACTCGCGGTGTATTAGTTAAGCATTGCCCCGGCAAGTTCTGTGACTTATAATGCCGATGCTCCATACATTTACTTGTATTTGTTGTCAGTGGCTTCTATCTCTATACCTGGTGGACGCAGCTTGCGCTTAGTGAAAAATCGGGGGGGAGGGGAGTTTTGATAAGGTTGTAGATCAAAACTTTCCCCTTACTTCTTACTTCCCCTATATTTTTAATCTGCACCATTAACAAAAAAACTCCCCTATTTTTACTTCCCCCTATTTTTCACTTTGCATTTTACATCTTTAAAAAAACTTTCTCCCTAGAGGGTAAAGAAGCCCAAATGGAAAGGAAAACTTGAGTCAGAAATTGGGGGGAACCTTAGCCCAAAACTGGGAGGGGGAGTTGCGCCCGATTTTGATTCCATATTTGGGGGGATAGTAGCCACTGTTGTGGAACTTGCTGATGTATACAACTACTGTGGTTGCGGATTGGCTGTATACTTTTAGTTTGTCGTACAACATATGGGAGGAGTTTTTTTATCGGGCGTTAGCATAGATAGCTATGCAGAAGCTCCGTCTTAGCTATCGCAAAGGGGTCTGTCTGTCTCTCCGTTCGTCTATCCGTCACACGATGCAACCTAGGATCGCGAAATCTTCTCTGTCAGCTCCGTGAAAGACTATAGTTTCAGGACTTTTAAGGGTCTCCAGAACTTTGAAAGGAGTCACCCGGATCATCCGAAGAGGGCAATAGCTGAGAGGGGGCAGCGAAAATTGGCGATTTTCAACTAATAACTCGCCGTATCTCTGACAAAAACGGTGCCAGATAGGGCCAAGGCTATTCACATCAATTCTCATTGCAGTCTACCTTTCTAATACATTGACATATTCTATTAATTTTTAAGCCTTAATACCCCAGTCACACCGAGGCTGCGACCGTACTGCGACCAGTTTTCGGACCAAATCGCGGTAGATCGCAGTAAGGTCCCAGTACGGTCGCAGTGCGGTCGTGGTCGGTCGCACTGGTCGCCATACGGTCGCTGTATGTCGCTGAGGAATTTTGAACTGTTCAAAATTTCTTGCGGCGACTCTTCTATCGCAGTGCGATCGGTCTGCTGTCGGTCTGCTCTCGCACAGCTCCTACTGTGGTCGCAGTACGATCGTCCCTGGTCGCACTGCTACTGTATTCGGTCTGCACTCGATCTGCGGTCGCACGAGTGTACTGCGACTGCACTGCGACTATGCGGTCCGTACTGCGACCACATATCGAGCGTACTGCGACACTGAGCGACCCTACTGCGAACGCGGTCGCAGTCGGTCTCCTTAAGTCGCCGTACAGTCGCAGTAAACTCGCTGTATACAGTCTTAGTACAGTCGGACGATTCGCATTTCGAGTACAGCACAAAAACACTGCAATCCGTTGCGATCTGTGTTTCGGTGTGACCGCAAGACGGCGATTAGGGGCGACCACGTTGCGACTTGCTGCGACCGACGACGATTTGAAGTCGCCGTAAGTCGCAACTCGGTGTGTCTTGGGTATAAGGGAAAGAACTGAACTTTAACTTGCAGTTCATTTCGGTTCAGCTCGTTCGCTTGGTACATGTCTTTGCGTGCATTTTATTCACGGGTGCACAACAGTATACGCGGTTTCGGCTGTCGTTGATGTGGTCGAAACAATTGTTGCACGTGTTGTCATCGCCGTGGTATACGGTACCGGGTATGCGTGTGGTCCGTACAGCGCTATGTTACCTTGGGCGAGTTTTATTGCTTTGCTTGCAGGTGTTCTATAGATGCCGTCTCGGCGTGTGAACCAGCACCAGCTTTATGCCCTGTTTTCCGGCCCACTCAACACGCTAACAGCTAACGCTGACTGTATGGGCAGTGTAACTATAAGCATTTGGTACATTTGATAAGACCGTGACGACAGGGTTGGTCATTACGTGATAGAGTTCCCGTTATCATAATGCATCTATTTGCGTGCATACATACAAGGAATATGCATACAGGCAGAGTATATTTTCTGTTTGATTCGAACGTGAAATTTAAGAATTCCTTATTTCTTGGTCGTCTTTCTTGAGTTCTCTATCGGTCTGGCTCAATTTCTATCCAGCTTTTGTGTGCTGTCTTAAACTAGATTGGATAAAGATTGGACGTGGATGATTGTTATTATTATTGCTATTATTTCAATGGTTGTTGTTGTTTGTGCTGCAGTGTGAACGGGCTGAGTTCGGTGACGTCATGTTCTGCGTCATCATCGTGTCACGCTGCGGCGAATGACGTCAAAGTCATGCCGTCGCCGTGCAGCGTCGACGCACCGTGCGTCTGCAGCAGTCCCAGGTCTATGACGTCATCAGTGACGTCATCAGCAGAGTCCCAGTCTCCATCGTTGTGCTGTCGTCATCATCACCGTCATCACCATCATCACTACTATCGCCATGACAACCACGTAAACAATCATTATCAGCAGCCGGTGATGACCTCGTACAGGCGAGTCTCTCAGTCAGTTTTTCTTTGTCGTTTTCGATTTTGCAAGTTTAACAGAAATATAAATTTAGCAGTGTAAGACAGGCAGACAGACGACAGACGGACAGAGTAAGACATACCTTTTTTTCGTTCGACGGACGTACCGGTACGAAACTGTGTAATAATGAAATAATATAGAGTTATGGAATGTAACGATCATTCACGCGATTAGGCATTAGAAATTTTGAACGAGTCCAATGGTCACGTGACCGATGACGTCACGTGACCCCAAAAGGTCAAGGTGATATTATTCAACAGCACATTGACAGTTAGACGATGTGATGGTGAGTGATATCACCTTTTTATGATTTTTGCTGTTTTCGATGTGTCAGTCAGTGCATGTCACCGGTAACGAGCGTATAAACTGATGTTTTGTACATTTATGTTTATAAATGACGTCACAGTGAAGTCATCGTCATAAAACTCACATCTGCTACTCAGAGTTAAATTCCCTACACAACGTATATTTCGGATTTTTATTATTTGGAAAACTAACAGAATGACGCTGTTTTGTAATTTATTTATTTTTGTAAACTGTGTGGATGGGATACGCTCGGTGGTTGTGCATGCATTTGTGATAGCTGTTATAGCTGAGTAGCTGATTGATAACTTTGTTAACGAAAACGAGCAGCGATGGAAGTTCAGTTTTAACTGAATATAGTTGTGAATTTTTCATAGGTTTACTATTGAATTTTCCAATCGCATTGACTTGATTTATTTGACTTATTGCCTTGGCGTCGCTCAAGAGGCATGCAACGTTCGGCAGCTTCTTCTGGATTTTTCTTCAGGTTGCTCCGTTTTGTGCATTCTTTGTGGCTTCCTGGATCATCATGTTGAGTGATTCTATGTTCTTCTTTATCCCATCCAGCCAAGGCAATAAGTCAAGTCACGTCTTCTTTAGTTTTTCTTTACTTTTTCCATGCATGCAACTTTTTAATGCCAGTTTGAGGTATCTCCCTTGTTCCATTCGAAGGCATATTCAAAGTGCTGGAAACGTCTTTGCCATATTCTGGCTGTTATATCTTGAGTCCAAACCAACCTTTCCTGGATCGTGTAAGTTGTTGTAACTGCTGTGTACCGCTGCAGGCCGGCGTTGAAGCGAGCTGCGGAGGATGACGCAAGCATGACGTCATCGTCGTGTCATCAACGCTGGCGCGGGCCACGTGGCTACGAGCTGTCGCCCGACCTGCGCGACAAGCAGGTCGAGATGCTGTGCCGCAAGTACGGCGGAACGGCCGTCGCGTCGCGGGCAGCGCGCGTGATCCAAACGGCGTATAGACGTTACCGACTCAGTCGGAGCTTTGCCCGGATGCGACTCGAGGCTGAGGGGGGCTCCCGGCTGTCCCGGTGTCTGGAGCCCCCCGGGACGATGCCGGGGGTCGAGACGCGGGTTTTGGGTGGCGGAGTGTGCTGTCGTGTAAGGGCGCGGGACGTCCAGCTGACGGACTCTCACGGACGCAGCGTTGACACCGTGCGCTGGATCACCACAACCACAGCAGCGACACACAGACACGCTGCCGTACACAAGTCTCACAGCGTCAACCACAACCCTTACCCCGACTCCGATGTTGACCCTGCTGCCTTCAGGTCTCACGGCAACGTCAGCTCCGTTCAGAAGTCCCACAGCGTCTGCCAGTATCATTACCCTGACCGCGACCCTTCTGCCTCTAAGTCCAAGTCTGATAGCTGTGTCAGCTCCGTCCACAAGTCTCACGGCGTCAGCGTCACGACGTCGACCACGACGACGACAACTACCCGGCATCATCATCATCGTCATCATCAGCGTGGTGGCAAGACGGTGCTGCCCTCCTGCTGCGCGGCCAGTCCAGATACGTTCTCCGTCACTTCGTCAAAGGACTCGCGTCCACAGGCCGCAGCAACCCGGGGACTCGTGGACATGGATCCAGCAGCAGCCCGGGGTCCCGCAGTGGTGGTTTATCGGCACGAGCGTCGCCCCCTGCCCGTCAACGTCGTCTCCACCGCACCGTTACCTGCTTCCGACGACGAGGTACTATTCGTCACATTTGCTGTCATTGTGTGCCTTGGTAGTTTAACTGTAGCGTGTCGGACTAGTGAAGTAGTGATCGCGAGGTCGCTAGTTCGACTCCCGGCCGGTGCACTGCTAAGTAACAACCATGGGCAAGTTGTTCGCACACGTGTGCCTTCGTTCAGCAGGCAGTATAATTTGGGAGCGGCCAAAGGGCGGTGACGCTTCACGGCTGGGAAGGTAACCGTATGTTTGGCGTCGCACTGGCATGCGTCACTGTCTCTGTGGTCTATCCACTTAGGGACTGTACGGTCATAGGAGGAGAGATGAGCACGTCGCCTATGCCCCTTGTGGGGGTATGGCACCCTTTACCTTTGATAAACGTTAAAGGTGTGTATAGCTCTCTATCGGAAACCTACAGAGAGTTACGGAGCGTCACTTGCCATGTGGGATCATACAGTGTTGCCTGCCACTGACACAGGTGAACGCGCCACGCTTTAGTCTCAGCCAGACAGGCTGGTACTCGATTTGCCTACCCCGGCGGGATGGAAGGCTGAGTTGGTGTTTGGTTATATACCGAGATGGTTTATCTGGTCACAGGCAGTCACCCATTCATGTAGTAACCACTTGATAGCGACCCAACCAGGGGTCGAACCTACGTAAGTTCAAGAACGCCTTATAACATAACGTCACCATGCCACCTGGTCTGCTTGTTTAAATTTGTCATCTTTTATTCGCCTAGTCAATTGAACTGTAAACGAATTATCGTCACTTGTGCTACCCTGTACTCCAATAAACTTTGATTGATTGATAGTTTAATGACTGGTTGTATAGCTTGCGAGCCAGGCTGCGGTGGTTACGTCCAACTTAGACGACATCGATGCGCTGACTGCTAGCTGGGACGTAGACGAAGTGGCTCTACAAGCAGTTGATGAAGTTGACCAGTTGCTGATGCCCTGCATGTCGACCACATTCCAACAGATGCACTCTCTCACTGACTCATCGTACGGCGACATGTCTGCAGCTGCCGACGACACTACCGTAAGTTTCTACTGTTACGGGGTGATCATATGCCTGAAGAAACGTGGAAAACATGGTAAATCAGGGAATCTCATATGCTCTGGAAACTGGTTACCCTGCCGTTAATTAACTCCGCCAAATGAATGTAGTGAATGGAAGAGATAGTGTGTTCGTCGTTCTGTCTGTCGTGGTGTTTGTCTGTCTCTCTGTCTGTCTGTCTATGTGCAGCGGCGGAAAAAGTCGCGATTACTTAAGACGTCATGACGTCACCAACAGATTGTGTATTATCCTTGACATTACCAGCAGTGACGCAGGCAGTCGTTATTGCTATACTTCAATTAAGATATTAAAGAAAGAAGTTCAGTTACTTATTTTAACTAAAATGCATTTTTTATCAACTTCAAGTTATTCAGCTAACGTAACAGTTGTCACACATGCACAAATGCGGAGAACGTCACGATTACTTATTATCTAATGCCAGTCATTTTTCCAGTTTTTAGTGTATTCTTAGTTACGTGATTTTTATTGAAAATTTAACGATTTCATTTTTATGAATCGCTAAAATGTGTAACGTGTTATCGTGAGATAAATCGTTAATTTATGCAACTCTATTTGTATTGTAATCAGCACGACGGCGGCGGCGGCGGTGGCAGTATGGGCGCGCTTGAGTACGTGGATGCTGGGGTGGACGAACTGCTGACTGCACCGCGTCACAACATCTACTCCAGTCTCAGACTCTGCAACTCCAGGCACCAGCAGCAGAACTCCACCGCGGTTCATACTTTCTCCGTTGATAATCAAGTGTATGGAAGTATTGCAATAGCAGCTAAAGTGTTGGCAATGTTCTGCATATAGTTCTCAAAGCTATTACACTGATGTAGCCATTGAGGGGCACCAGAGGCAGGTGTTTCTCCAATAGACCACAAATGACTATTATCTAGCGTCTAAATTTAAGCAGTTTTTTATCAAACGGTGCCAAAAATGCACCTATACACACCATTTCACTAAAAAAAATCGAACAGCCTCTACCCAGACTACTTCTTTGGTGGAGTATGGTGGTGGACTGTTTTAGATGGGATACCTGCCCTTTGGGAAGGGAAGGTTTCGGGGTCAAACCCCCAGCCAAAATGTGCAATTGTAAATTGCTGCTCTTATCTGGCAAATATAAACAAGATGTGGCATGCACTAGCGACAGCGATTCCACTTTTTGCCAGATAACTTTGGATATGTTTACCCAGGTTCTGGTAAATGAATCGCCCATCTGGAAGCGCAAGGACGTGGCTGCTGACGACTCGAAGGGGACGCTGGTGTCAGTACGCTGTGTGGAGTGTGGTCGGCGGGGTCAATCAGCCCCTCAACTCAATGATGTACAGCAGGCCGCCGCCGCCGCCTTGGCTACTTCCACGTCTGGAGGATCGGCCTCCACTGGGTCCTTGGTACCAGGCGGTAATGACTTGTTTTCTCGTCAACTCAAGATTTTTTATTTATTTATTTTCATGTGAAATAAAAATGTGAAATAAAATCACCAAAAGCAAGTATGCTGCAGTAAGTCTCGATAGATATGGCACATTTTATATCTATTAGCTAGAAACAAATCGAACAGCCAGGCCCAGTGTGGTGGATTAATGGCAGTATAGAGGTATTGAAACATATCTACTTTTACCTGCTACTGCTAGTCGAATGTGCTCCGCCTAAGTCCAAGCCATGAATGTACTTGTCCTTTTGGATGGCTGTCAGCTTGTCACCTTGAGCCTTTGCAGTGAGTTTTATACATCTTTTTCTACCCTGTCGATCATTTCTTTCTCGTTTTTTTTCTTTTTGGTTTACTTTTCTGGAGGATGGGGTAGCGCTGTAATTTCCTCCAGTGGGTTCTGGATGAAACTCCAGCTTATGTCGATTTTTGGACATTCTAGGCCTGAAAATGCATTTGGATAATTTACTTTTTCAAGGGTCTGACGCTGAAATCTTTCCCACTGTTTTGATGATGGGGCATTTGCTCCAAGATTTGACAGAACACTGCAGTTCTGTATCAGTTTGGAGTACGGTATTTTATTTGTTGCAGAAAATAATTGATAGTTAGCATTATATTGTGAATTGTCCAGTGGTGGAGGCATGCAGCAGTGGAAGCAGCAGCAGTGAGGTGACATTGGATTACGAGACATCAGGATCTGTGCCAGTAGAACTTCATGACATGGTAGAACATCGAGTACCACACACCGCCATCTGCCAGCACTACCATTTACCATCAGCTCAGACACAGAGACCAACTCACCACCACAGAGTCAGCGACCAGGAGCGCAAGCGAACTTATCGCATTGGACTCAACCTCTTCAACAAGTAGCTATACACTGTGTCTCGAAAAAACATCCACGACATTTTCGACTGTAACTTGAAAACCAATTAACAGATTTTAATAATTTTTGGTACAAATATTCCTGACACAACTTGCCATCAAAATGACAGTTTAGTTTCCCGCCTCACCCAATGTATGCTTCTACACTACCTAGGGAAAGCAGATCAAGCGAAATATGTGTTAAAATAAACAGAAAACCTGAAAAACATCCCCAACATTATTGATCGTACCTTGAATAAAGATTAGCAGATTTTAATAATATTTGGCAGAAATATTTTCGACACAACTGGCTACTAAATAAGTGTTTTAGTTTCCACCTCACCCAACGTCTGCTTTTGCACTACTTGGGGAAAGCAAACCAAGCATAATACGTGTTAAAATGAATGAGGTGAGGTGAGAAGCTGAATGGTCATTTCATGGCAAGTTGTGTCAGGAATATTTATACCAAAAATTATCAAAATCTGATGATTGGTTTTCAAGTTACAGTCAAAAATGTCGAGGATGTTTTTTGAGACACAGTGTATTACTACTACTTTCTGGCACCAGCTTAACAACCTTAACATCCTTGTGGCATTAAAGCATTCTCGGCAGTCGGCCCCCACATATTTCGTAGACAGATCGAGCTGTTGGCTGCCATTACTGTCTGCTAGGCCTGCAATTATTTTTCCTGCCAAAGAGCATCACCAAGCAGTCAAGAACAGAATATGGGACTTTTACTTCACACCGCAGAACTTTTTCTTCACAACAGTGGAGTAAGCTTGCTATTCGTCCGTTTTCATGGCATGTTGAATTTGCATTATTTGATGTGGTTGATGACGTCATTGGTTTTGGATCATTTTGGATAATAATCGTTTATTGTCTGTGGCTTGCAGTTGTTGTTTGCGAATGTTTGAACAGGAAGCCGGAGAAGGGAATCTGCTACTTGGTTGAGCATCGGTTTCTTGACTACCGGCCGAACGCTGTCGCTCGGTTTTTAATCACTCGCAAGGGACTCAGCAAGCTGATGATCGGCGAATATCTTGGCAACTTGCAGAAACAGTTCAATGCTCAAGTCCTTGCGTGAGTCCCTACATTTCTATATTAAATCTGCTGCTATGGTTTTAAACAGGGTGTTATATATAGAGTAACTAACCACATTTTGTAAAATTTTGTTAGTTGTGGGAGGGGGCTGTTTATTGTTATCTTTGAAACAGCGCTAATGCTCAGCAGCATAATAGTTCAGATCATGCATTTTTGGCGCTTTACGTTGCATTATTAGACTATCATGGTGCTATTTCATTGCTGATGTTACCTGACATGAGTAGTCGTGACATGAGAACAGTGCTGTAAAGAGTTGGGGGAAAGTCTGAGAACTCGAAAGCGAGGAATTTCACAGAAGAGCATCATATTCCACCCACCCGTATTATGATGTGTTATGATATGATATCATTCATGATGATGTGCTTCATACAGATGTTTCAGCATCGAGGTTGATCTCACTAGTCTACAGATTGACATAGCACTGCGCAAATACCAGTCGTACTTCCAGATGCCTGTGAGTAATAATGACACAGTGGCCATTTCATTTTATTTCATTTCATTTTTTCTTTACATAGCATTTGTTATTCACTCAAAAATTATGAATAGTTAGTGCAGGTTAACGAGTCGGTGGCTCATTTGTGGCGCCATGATGCTTGGCGTCTTTGTTAGCAGCAAGGTGTACTGAGGAAATAGTGAATAATATACAACAAATGGTGAGTAAATTCAATCCACACCTGCTTACGATCAAGTCGCTTGATAATCTGTAACAAATTTCACCACATTGGGGTGCCCTTGAATTTTAATTTAGTTGCATATGCTGAGTTAAATTGTTTGTCATTTATAGTGTGACAGAGCATCTGTGAGGCGTTTTGAAGACAGACAAGTTAGTCTACGTCAAGAGTTACAAAATTTTAAACTGATTGATTTGACTTTGACAACTCAAATTGATGGCATCTTCCGTGTGTCCACTCTTTTTTCTAAAGTCAGTGTTTTTTTGTTCATTTTACCAGTTTTCAGGGTTGCTCCCAGTCAGGCTAGTGAACTTTTGCAGCATGACTTTTTGACTTCATGTAGCACACGTTTGCTTTCTGTATAGTTTAACAACCTCATTAAAGCACTTAGATTTTTTATTGAAAAACACTATCAGTGAGATCATTCATGAGAACTGTCGTTTTAGATTGACATTTCTGCAAGAGGTGTTTGTGATTATGTGCCATACATTTTTTTGCTTTAGAAAACATGAAAAAATGACAACAGTAGCATCTAGTGTTTTGTAGCAGTATCGGCTGTATAAAGCTGATGTTTGATTTGTTGGTGGCGCAGGGAGAAGCACAGAAAATTGAACGCCTTATGGAGGCCAGTAATTTGCTTTGCAGTGATATTTCTGGAGCTGATAAGATTCAAAAATATTGATGGAATCGCACTGTAGATAAGTTAATAAGACGTTCTGTATTTTTGAGCTGTTCACTGCCACTGTGGTACTTTTGAATGCAGAAAAGTCACTAAATTTTCGGCTTTGTTTTGTATAGTCAATGAATAATGGAATGTGCTATGTAAATTTATAGCTAATTACATACTCATTTGATGGTTGCACGGGTGATGAGTGGACTGAAATGATTACCCGCTATTTCTAGTCTTCTCGTTTTATTTCAACATTTACGTGGCCATAAAAACGTGCCACTTTACATTTGTCTATATCTTTGCTGATTATTGACCAATTTTTAAATTTTTTTCACTGGCGCACTCTGCAGACAGTTCGCAATAATGTGATTATTTTACATTCCACCGCACTGTAAATGCATCTCTACACTACTTTATGAAATATAAATGTAAGCAAAAACTAACGATAATAACAAAAATGTAGGTAAATGGAAAAAACATTTTAGACCAACGTCACGATGAATGATCCGTATGACACTAGACTGTGGGATGTGTAATAATCACATTATTGCAAATTGCCTGCAAAATGTGCCGGTGAAAGAATTTTGAAAATCGCTCAATAATTGGCAAAGATATGGAAAAAAAGTAAAGTGGCACATTTTTTGGCCCACCCTGTAGAAGCTGTTGAAATCATTCGTTCTGCAATGGGAGTGTGTTATTTGTGCATACAGAGGTGCTTTTGAGCTATATTTCTTACAATAGTCACAAACCAGCGTTACATCTGGTGCCCATGGACAACATCCGATGTTTATTGTTAGAAATTATATAACAATTTTTCCACGAATTTTATGAGTTCATTTCTGTGTTCCTCTCAAGTCAGCAACTTTAGTCTTCCTTTGTTTTTTGGGGGGGAGGTTATTTTTTCTGTTGAATTTTCTTTGCAGTTGATTTTTGAAATTAGTCACTTTCTAAGTTTATGAAGTTGACAGCACACAATGTGAGTGTAACTGTGAGTTTAGATTATTTGTGTAACAGAGCAAAGTTTAGACTGTAATTCATGTGTGCCTTATATCAGCTTGAGGTAGGGATTAGGAAGCTGTTTGTGCATTATGTATACTTTGGATGTATGTTAGTTGAGCTGAGAATGAGATTGCTGGATGTAGGCGTTTGCCGAGCGTTACTGCCAGTGTAACGTGGACACAGTGCGCCAATTCAACCAACCTGACACCGTCTTTCTACTGGCTTTTGCCACAATTATGCTCAACACTGACCTACACAACAAGAACATAAAAGCAGATCGGAAGATGAAACTCAGTGACTTCATACGAAACCTACGAGGTTTGGATGGCTGTGTGTCGCTTTCAGTCTGTTTGATTTTGTCCCATGTTGACACACTGCATCGGTATCTCCAGTTTGCTGTCTGCAGTTTAACTGATGAGTGAATGTTCTGTAGTTTTTTGTACTGTAAGAAATGAATTTATCTTGTGTTACTTAGTCGCTGCAATTGAGACCACAGAGAGGAAGAGAATCTAAAAAATGTTACTTATTTCAGATTTTTTTAGTCATTATTTACTTAAGCTCATATATTACTTAACTACCATTTGTACATGTATTTTCCATCTTTAGTTGCACTTAATTTAGTAGTAGTGTGTAGTAATTACATATCAAAGTAATTGGACATTTTTTGAGGGCAGCATTTTCAAGGTGACCTTCGAGGCTGAAGCAAAACCTGAAGACACTGGTCTTCGAGTCTAAAGCCAGGGCCAAGCAAGCGGTCTTTGAAGCCAAGCTCAAAGCCAGACCAGTGGTCTTCAAGGCCAAGGCCACTAAGTCAGTAAGTGAGTAAAGTAAGTATGACAGTTGTATACTGTGCACCAAAAGCCAGCTGAATTTTATTTAAACCATAATGAACTATAAAAATGCTCGCACAAACATAGAGTTTCAACGTCGAGGCCAAGGCCTTATTATTTTTGTCCTCAAAGTCAAGGTCATTCCTCAAGGAATTCATCGCTGGAACTGCAAGTTTAGATATTACGTGGTGACAAACTAAAGCTGAAAGTGAAACAGTGATGTATGTAATATACAGGTATTGATGATGGCGAGGACGTTGACTCTGAGCTGCTGACTGGTATCTATGAACGTGTTCGTGCCTCGGAGTTTCAGCCAAGCGCTGATCACGTGCTTCAAGTCGTCAGAGTTGAACAGATGATTCTTGGCAAAAAGCCGGTTAGCAGTCAAACATTTTTCTCTCTGTCTCTCCCATCATTAAGCAGTGCTTACTGCATTGTTTGAGGTTAAAAGGCATGTATAACTCTTTTATAGGAAACCCATTGCAGAGGTAAGGATCGTTACCTGCCACATAAAATGTACTTTGACAACCACTTGAACCCTATAGAATATCAAGGTGACGTGGGTTTTTTGTTTGTTTCTTGTGTGCATGATACTGCTTGAACTAGTTGGCCTTGTTTCACGAGTAGTCATTCACTAGATGGCCCCACTTTGTTACTGCTCGCAGAAGTGACTGGGGTTAGCCTAGATCAGAGCTTGATGATTTTGTTTCAAGCCATCTGTTGCACATCTCCCTCGGTTAGGTGGTGTTGGAGTCATTATGCATTTGTGTGAATGTCAGCAACTAGCGGTGCTACATCGGCGTCTAGTCTGCTACTGTCGACTGTATGAAGTCAAGGACTTGAGTCGACGAGAAAAGCCCGGCTTACATCAGCGCGAAGTCTTCCTCTTCAATGACATGCTCATGGTGCATGCTGTTTATTTCACTGCAACATTTCTAATAGACCACATTACAGGTCTTGTCCATCCGTTTGTCCCTTTGTCTGCATGTCTGTCTGTCACATAAGTATTCGTAATTATCGAAATCAACAGGAATAGAGAAATTAAAATTGGTGTGAATGTTTCCCTGGGCTGGAGTAACCGTTGTTCCTATTTTTTAGCTTAAGGGATCATGTATTTTCTGTATTTCTTTTGTTTCCCTTAGTAATGTTTCCACTTTTTTTCATTTTTTTCCTATGTTTAGCATGTATTTTCTGTGTTCCTTTTGTCTACCTTAGTAATGTTTGTAGTTTTTCTTTACTGTTTTCC
>Ga0056128_1003642_pt1 | contig 19033 bp, 9 predicted proteins | sample WorMetLIZISLAND2_FD_71113 | JGI IMG/M metagenome (GOLD analysis project Ga0056128, IMG submission 71113) | Marine gutless worms symbiont microbial communities from Max Planck institute for Marine Microbiology, Germany - Olavius geniculatus... ... | reverse complement strand
AAATGCGATTTATTCATCTATTTGTTAATTTATCGAGCACAAAGAGAACATAAAACGAATATAGTAGAAATCTAACATATCCAGATCATCAGTATAATTGCATTAAAAGTCTTATAATTCCATACGAGGAAGATTTTTAGGCGGGATAAGATTCGATCACTTTATTGCCTCTGATGGTACCAGTAGTGTTTAGAGAAACATGTAATGTCTAATGGTTAGAGTGTAGGACCCAATAACAGCGAGGTCGTGGGTTCGACTGCCGGCCCTTCCCTTCAACTAGCAAGTAACAACTCTGGGCAAGTTTTTCGCAAACCACAGCCGGTAGTGCGATGCCCCAATTTTGGGGTACTGTCAAAAGACGACTAAATCAGGATAAAGACGATGAAGCTTAGGGTACATTTAAACTACACAATGTTCATGCTGTCTTAAGAGAACAGTGAGACATTTACTCACATATAAATACGCTATATATCTATCACGTAATTTTTTACATCAGCTGAGACAAAAAAAACTAGGTCAACCTGCGAGTCAACGAACAAGCTGCAACAAGTTAAATGACTGACCGGGGAGATAAATAAGTAAAATATCTGGACTCCGTAGGCCTATGTCACAGTCATGATTAAAGATGATCACAGCCATCGAATTGATTGAACCGTGCCCCACGACCACAACCAAGGACGTACAAGACATATACGGCCAGTTGCGCCCTACCGCCCATAGTCCAGAATCCATTCTCTGTAATGGTTTGTTTAGCTACGGACAGCACAGAGTGCAAAAAGGTACTTCACCAATTCGCCAAGTGAAATAATGAGCGAGTGACATTCATCTTTATTTTTACACCAAACAACGAAAAAACCCCTTCTCAGAATCCAGACCCCTTTCCCAGTAAGCAGCGGCCGAGGGAGCACTTTCCCACCTTTTACACACCTTTCCTTGTGTGTCATTTCTACCTGCAGATGATACGTACGTATGAGGCCAAAGGTTTCCAAAAATTGGGGGGACGAAGAAGAGGGTCACTGGCGTAGGTAAATGAGCATTAAAACACGTGCCCTCGGAGCTTTTTCAGTTATTCAAAATACTGCCAAAGTGCACCAAAACATTTTATTCTCACACCAAAAAAATTGAAAAAAAAATATTTGGGGAAGGAGCACGTACACGTGGTATAGACGCCCTTTTCAGATCTTTCGATCCCTCGTGGGGAGGGGACACCCCTTCTCACACTCCACCCTTAAGGTGCCCCTTACCTCCGTCTCGGTAACGTCACTGCCGGGGCTTGATTGCCTATGGTCTTTCCTTTTTTTAAAACAAAAGCCAAGCTGTTGGTTGTTAAAATAGGCCTATAGCCGACCGTACTGGTTGTCAGTGAAGTTCAAGGTCATCCTAGGTTGAGAATTTTCATCTTATCTGAAAAGGCTTATGCCAATCCCTATTAGTGATAATAGCAACCTTGGTCCTAGGCCTATATCTCACCGTTTCCGAGATACGGCCACTTATAGCTTATAACTTTTCATTAAAAATTGCGACCAAATTGCTGCAAATGGAGACATAGCTAGGCCTACTATTGACAACGTATAGGAAGTGCCCTATCCGATGGTGCCATCTTTGACTCCCTACGACAGTACGACTTACCGTTTAGCCACAATATATCCGTGACAGACGACGACGAGGACGACTGACAGAAAGATCGACAGGTAGACGACGAACCGTACCAAAAGCTCGATCGTTAACAATAAGTACGGTCAGTTACGGCTAACAATAAAAAAAATTTAAAACATTAATCAGACCTACTTATAAGAAAATTGCGTTTGTTCCTAACGATAGTTTGTCAGTTTGCTGTGTTTATTAGAATCTACACCGTGTCCGGAAAAAAAGTAGGCCTAACCCTCTAGACATTGTCCAATAAAAATGTCAAATCTACCAAATTCAAACAAAATTTCGTACGATTAATCCCCAGTAAATTACTAAAAAGATCACCAAATTTTGTTTATAAATATCGTTTATGAACGGAGTTACGAATTGTTGAATATCGATAACAAAATATCGCCGTTACCAATATGGCGTTACATAAGTAAACCTTGCGGTTAATGTACATTTTCGTAACTCCAACAAAAAGCACACGATTTTAGCAAAATTTTGTACCAACAATGCATTATTTATTGGCAATCAAAGTGCAAAATTTCACGTAAATCTGCCAAAGCAAACAATATTTACAGCAACTTTTGTGACGTCACCACGAAACACTTCCGTTTCAGGTCTTTTGTGTCTGACATAATCCACAAAAACCTGAAACTGAAGTGTTTTGGGGTCACCTCACATAAACCACTGTAACTATTGTTTGCTTCGGCGGATTTAGCTAAAATTTGGCATTTGAATGCCAATGGATGGCGTCTTATTGACGGATAGTTTCGTTAAAATCAAATGTTTTTGTTAAAGTTACAAAATTGTATAGTAAGGGCGAGGTTTATGTAACGCCATATTGGTAATGGAGATATTTTGTTATCGATATTCAACAATTACTAACTCCGCTCTAAAATAATATTTTTTGAAAAAAAAATTGGCGATCTTTTCAGTAATTTATTAGGAAATAACAGTACGAAATTTTGTTTGAATTCGTTTAGATTTAACATTTTTATTGTAGGATGTCTCGGGGGTGACTTTTTTCCGGACACAGTGTATAGTTAAGCATGATGTCCTTGCAACTTTTTATGTTCAATAACGAAATGTAAACTAAGCTTTATCTTAAAATTGGGCTTAATTAAGACATCGCAACAAGTATAGCCTAAATCGGTTTGAAATAGGCCTGAACCGCGTGGTTGCATTACGTAGTTTTTACACGAGGCGATCGTAGCTGCGACAATCGATGCAACCGAACAGGCGATCGTCGCCGCGACCGGTAGCGGCGATTGGTCGTCTGTAGTGAATACACGAGGAGACGATCGCCGCGACCGTCTCCTCGTCTATTCACTGCAGGCGACCGATCGTTTCGTGCATTCGCCGCCTTAGAGTTTGCTGGGATGTGAACAGCGTATTTAGGTAGCCCTACGTCGCTTCTCTAATGGGCCTGGGTCTAAGGCCTAAATGCAGGCGGTGGCACGTGTGCTTGCTACCTTACTAGGCCTATATTTAAGCATATAGTCCTGCATACACAATCTCGGATTATATCTTGATTATGCCCACTTTGATACACGCATACGCTTGTATCAATTCAATAATCAATCGCTGGCCCGCAATACCGACTTGCGTTACGTTAGTCTTCACTGTACCCTTGCAAGGTGGTATGTTAATGTTCCGTACGTGTCATTTGCATGATGAAGACCATCATGATTTTGGATGATTGAGTGAGAATATCAATGCCTCTATGCGTGTAAGCGGTCTTCAGTCACGCGTCATGTCAAAGGTCTTAACTATATACCGTGGGAACGCATGAACGCTTTCAATATTATAAGCAGAACTGGTATAGCCTATAGTCCTATACACGCTCCGACAGCAAAGACAGTAATTCCCAGCGACATATAATGCGGCGTTCTGTATAGGCCCTGTAGTAATCATTGCATACCGTGTGTATCAGATAGACGTATTATCAATAAAACTGGCTGCCATTCGGTGATAAGAATGCCTCTGTGGATCGTGTTAATTTGTTTAACTACTTGCAATAGCATGCCAGTCACGTCATATCGTAGGTCACAACGTTTATCATTCAAGTACTGGATACGAGTATAACAAGAAGCCCAGCTAAGCAGTCGCTAGGCTGGCCGACCGTACTGCTTGGCGATATCGCTGTTTGGTGGGAAAGGGGAGAGTCAGCAATGAAGGGATTAAATAGAGGATTGGTCTATAGCCTGTTAATAGTAACTATTCCGCTGATAAAGTTAGGCTGTAACGTGCCATGCAAATTTTGGAGTTTGGGGTAGGGTAGGCACATCTATTTTGGGGGAACGGGTGTGCGTAGGGGGTCGGCAATTGTACGGCTGGATAGGGCGTTGGTCAGTTCCTATAGGCTGTCGATAGTAACCATATGGCTCTAACTAAAGCGGTTTGGCCACAAGTTCGCAACTCGCAATGCAAGTAGGAGCCTATTTAGAGTTCAGACAGCACCTCTGTTTGGAAGAATAACGTGTCATATGAGATCCGATTTGGTACCACAGGGTAGCCGTCGCGGGCAACTTTATTTAGCCTTACTTGTTCATGCTACTTTCCGTTAAAACGTACCGTTAAGCCACAATATATGAGTTACAAACGACAGACAGACACCAGACACATATCGTACCAAAAGCTTTACCTTAGGCCTAACGGTCAACCAAAAATTGAAACGTTAAAAACAAAATTTAACGTGCCTTCCGATGCTGTCGCGCAGACGCGGATGATACTAATATTATAATTATTGCAGAAACGCAACAGTAAGCGTACCAAAAATGTCCAATGAAGTCCGTGAATGCGTTGATCTTCGGGACAGTTATATACAACAATAACAGCTAAGCGTAACCATCCGGCGTCAGTATACTGAGGCATAGGCCCACGTATATTGCAACAATGTGTAAGCCTGTAGTTTAATGGTATTTTGCCTACGGGATAAACATCAGCCATAAATAGCAGTGGCCGAAACCGACTGATCTTATTCTGAATGGCCTGTTTTTTTATAATCACAAGAAGGAGACCTAGTATAGCTTATTTTCCTTATTGCAACAGCTGAAGCGACGGGAAAGGTTACGGCCCTTTACACTTCGTCCCAAAAAACCCTAGTTACACTTCAAATAGCTCTAAAAATTCTGGTTCAATAGACTATCAACATATTTTAGTACAAAAAATCGTCATATAACCAGCACTCAATATCAATCACGTGTTACTTTCTGACCCGACACAGGAGAGACGTCTGCAGTGCATGGTCATTATAACGCCAAAGAAAGAATACCAGCAGTCAGGAAATTAGATTAAGTTAGTAATCATTATAACGTTAGCAAACAGTTTATTTATACACCATAGTCAAAACTCAGAAGCAGCAATAAATGTCGAAACTGATGTCTCTTTACTCGGACACAGGCTCGGAGATGCCTTCTCCATTCGTTACGTTGCTTTGCTATCGTAAGACATCCGCCACGAATAGAGAAGACCTGTCCCTTGGCTCGTGCCCTTGTAAAGCCAGGTGCTATGAGGTAATAATGTATAAAAGTCATGATGTCGCTAAGCAACAGACATGAACGGTCAAGACGCGTGGTGCAGCCTACTGCCGTGAATATTTTGTGTAACTTGTTGTGCAACTCGTTGTACGCCTACAACGAGTCTGCAAAAAGTCAGACAGACAGACAGCCTACAAAAAATCCGCCAGAAGTCAAAGTAGCGTAGTTTGGGCTTAAAAGTCGGCTGCATAATAAAAACGTAGTGTAGGCCTATATACTACAGTGTATTATAGCTGTCGGTGAGCCAGTGGTGGCCGGTTTAGGCCCGATGCTTTTGAAAGCTCAGCGGGGCACCTGTCGCACGCCACCGTCGCTGTGTGGCACAATGCAATAATCGAGCAACAAGAGCATTGGCGCTTGCAACGGTTTGCTTCAAACGACGCGCGCGCGAGACATAATTATAAGCACCACGGCGAATGACGGTCAACATCGAATAAGTACTGTTCGGCGTCACTTAGGATCAACTGGCATTTCGCAACTTTGAAGACAGAGAACGAACAGTTTCCGATTCGTGTCGTCTGCATACAGGTAGGTACATTAGCCGGTGGTCGTATTTTCTATGTGCATGCGTTAGATAAGCTTATTTTCATTCTATATAGGCGCTTGCTGGTACTAGTACTATAGTTGAGTAGTTTTCGTTCACTTTCTCTGTATTTGACGCGCTATAGTCATGCTACAGGGCGTCTACGGCACGATGTGTCGTCCGTATGTCATCGTCTGTTGTCTGTAAAGGATGTACATGTATTGTGGCTAAACGGCAGGTCTTAGGAAAAAATTTGTCACACTAATAATGAGCCCTGTGTCTTAAACCAAGACATGCAAAATTCAGCAATCTAGTCAGGAGGAACATTTTCAAATTCGGGGTTGAATGAAAGGGGTAGGAAAAACGTGCGTTTTTAACGGAAACGGTGAAAGATACGGCCAAAGTTAATATTAATTACCAATAGGAAGTGGCACATTGGCTTTCAAGTGATATGAAAATCATTGAAATATTTTTGTATGGCCTCTTGGACCGTGACGACCTTGAAGGTCAGTACTGCAACATGAACAGTATATAGGCTGTAGCGGGCCTTCCCTAGCGACAGCTGGGCTTTGTTGTTTCTTGCTATTGGTGATCTGTGTGTTTGAAGTGAAGCTGACTGATTGAATGAAAACTAACAGTTAAGCTTAGACGGGTGCGATCGAACGGAAGCAAATAATGATAATGATGCTGTCATACAGGGACGACTGACGAGCTGACCAGTCCTCGGCAATAAGATAAAATACAATATAAAGTCGACATATTTACAACTGATTTTTATTTTCGTCCGGTGTAGGCCTAGATAGCCTACACGTTTGACAACCGGACGTCATTAATGTAGGACCCTACTAAATACTACACAGTGGAACGGAAAGGGACGACCGCTGACGTAGGTCAACTAGGCCTAGTTATTTTTTTGCCCGCAGCAATGGAGAGACGTCACTCACCGGACGTCAACCAAGCACCTGGCTACAGGCTATATACAGAGAATGCGCAATGCGCAACCGTGAACTGGTTATATTACCGGTAGTGCGAATGAAACAGATAAAAGTCAGACGGCGATTTATCGAACTATCGTTACACAGTTTGCGGCTGTCGGTTACGGTTCTCATTGTACAATGTGATAATTCTTGCTGAATGAAAGCTAGACGGTATATATTGCTACGTCGCTAGAGAGATGCTGTAAGTATCACTGGCTGGCACACTGCTGCCTTAATGTCGCAATTGTAATACATCTATATACAAATAAAAAGCCCAGCTATCGCTATGATAGTGTATTGGTTGTCAGTGACCTTCATGGTCATCCAAGGTCGATAATTTTCATTTTATCCAAAAGGGCATATGCCATTTCATATTAGTGATTAATGCTAACCTTGGCCGTATCTCTCACCGTTTGGCCAGTTTTTCATTGAAATTCATACCCCTTCCTCATTTAACCCTCAATTTGAAAACGTTCTTCTGGCTGAAATTTTGCATGCCTAAATTTAAGACACATGGCTAAGTATTCGTGTAAAAAATTTCCTTAACACTTACCTTTCAGCCAGGGTACATTTGTTACAGTCAGACAGACAGACGACGGACGACAACCATGCCAATAGCTCGACTTAAGTACGGTCGCCTAAAAAACGTGTCAGCGCCAAGTGTCGACATGATATGCTGTCATCAGTTCAGTTATCGAGCGTCTCAGGCGTTGACAGTGAAATAGGAGGTCACCGCAGAAGCCGTGATTATATGCGAAATATGCGCTATTTCTACGTCAGATGACCTTGATCTTTGAATGAGTATTGGCACACCGGTTAATTCGCCCGTGGGGAACGTTTGCACCAATTTCGGTTTTTCCCCGCTTTCGTTTAGAGTTGGGAACGCGTACAGTAGAGACGGACAAACAGACAGACGGGCAAGACGCGTAAAGCAAACGAAAAAAATTGGACCTTAGATTTTAGTTCCCCCAACATTTTTAGAACTTTTAATTGAGTTCAAGTTGTGACAATAATTTATCACTTAAGGTAAAGAAAATTGGTTAGATTGATTGATCGATTCATTTTTCGTTGCAACGATCACCGCCGTAGAGCGGGGCCCCTTTGGGGCGGGGTGCCCTTGGCACGTGCCAAAGTGCCACCCCCTAAAGACGGACCTGGTTACAATTAGATCGGAAATCACAGTTTGAGGAAGAAAAATCTCTTGCAGACTGTGAGTGAGGCGTGACAAAAAGCCCGCTTAGAAAAGTTTAGAACTGTTGCACTGTTTTGTAGAATGAAAGCGTCGCGAGCGCCACTGCCTGCAGTGCCAGGAGGAGTATCGACAGCGTGGTATCATCAGACGGGGAAGATGGAGGGCACCAGTGCCGGACCGGCGTCAGCAGGGGTCATGACGTACCGCGGCATTCGCGGCGTCAAGCACAGAAACGAGCGACTGCATCAGCGCTCAGCGACGACCGTCACCGATGATGTAAGTGAGTCTTGCAGACCGCCGGTGTCGCATTATATTGTTACCCCCGTGACAAAATCTCCCTTTGGCGGGTCCACTGCACAGACGACCCAACCGCGGCAGAGCGTCGCCGTGCGCCAGACTCAGAGTTCCGCCGATCAACCACGTCCAGTCAACACATCCTCGTCATCATCAGCTCGGCGACCTGTGTCGGCCGACCGTCAGCGAGTTACCGCGTCGACCCAACGTACCTTTTTCGAGACGCTCTACCACGACAAGGTGGGTGCGAGGCTTCATACCCAATTTACACCGGCATGCTGACGCAACTTAACTGTCGAGTAGAGTTGCGGCGTCAGAGCACGTTTGAATTGGATTGTTATTTATACCCCGTTTACACGATCAAGCTGGCTCGACGAGCTGACTATATGTTAGCTGGACGAGCCAGCTCGATGTTTGCTCGATCGTGTAAACGGGGTATTAGTTTCTTAATTTTTTATCGAAATCCGTCGGCTAGTTTAACATATATACTGTGTCAGCATGTGCGAAAACTGTCATTACCCAGTTTCCAGTTCTAACTGTTCGTGCTAAAACAATACGATGACGTCATGATTGAAAAAATTGGTCACGACTAAACAATTTGCTTGTAATTTTGTACGTTTGTTTTTAATAAGAACAAAAACGCGACATTAGAAATAGAACGAAAGCATGAAAAAATTAAAAACATAAAAAAATAAAAAAACATTAAAAGAATTTTTTAAAACATAAACAACATGTTTTTTAAAAACTTTTATAAAAAACATTAAAAATGTTTTTAACATTTGTGCTCTGGACACTGCAGTCAGATATTCGACAAAAGTAGGTCATGAAATAAGCTCGTACTGCGTACTCGCTTACCCACTCGAGCAGCGCTGTAACTGAAAGCGCGCACAGAGCAAAGTTTAGTAGGCTTAACTGCATGAACTAAACTGAATTGACATGATATAGTTTTTGACAAACTGACCAATTGGCAAGCAGTCATGCATTACAGTAGGCACCGTCTAACGGCGTCGGTGGCTTACGTGACTGCGCTCGCGTACGCATCAACCAATGACCAATGGGCTCCCCCTGCTTGCTAAAACTTAAACCGTGTCAGTTTAGTTCGGTTCTGTTACGTCGCTCTGTACTCGCCTTAATACTTGTAGGTGATGTCGGGGTTACGTGAGTCGGGTAATGAGCAGGTGCTGCGCTACGCCAGGCTGGCCGGTCTGCCGCAGGCGCGCTCCGCCACCCACGGCGGTCCTACACCCGTCACACACGCCTCTACACCCGTTACTCGCGGTCCTGCACTCGCTACCCGCGGCCTCGCTGTTGGGTCTCGGCCGGTCGACTCCGTGGATGGCGTACCTCGGCGGTCAACGTCGCCGTCACCGCGACTGAACGCTGTGTCCAGCCGCGGCAACATGGTGACGGCACGCACTCGCTTCTTCGAGGAGAAGTCTCGCTCAGCGTCGCCCGTCACCCCGCCGCTAGCTGCACAGCGTCGATCACGTTCAGCCACGCGCTTTGACGACCGTCGGACACCGGCGCACTGCCTGGGACACAACCTCACCTTGGGGTCACCTTCTACCCCGCCCGCCGTCCGTCGTTTGCCTGCCCCAGCACCGCCGGTCACTGCGACAACGGTCAACGGACAGCGTCAGACGACATCGACGTCAGCTGAGTCAACTCCGTCGTCAGTTGACAGTATCAGCGTCAGTGATGAGACCGACACGTTGAAGGTATGATCACAGCCACGACTGGAAGATTGGTCGGAAAACAACCTAAGCTTTCGTCGGTTTTTTAAACTTAAAACCCTCAATAGTCCAATTTTAAGTTTTTAAAGGTTTTTATTTGTTATGAAATTTATTGCATATCGTATTTTATTTCATACTTTAATCGTGATTTTTGAGTTATGACGCCAATCACGTCATTGTGTCGTTTATTTATAAGACACTGTATAAAATGTTTTCCTGGGTCTTGATTTTGTGTGCGGCGTTTGTTGGACACTAAACCAAAAAAAAATTTTAACTCGAAACTTAATAATTAGGTCTAATTTTCTTTAACAAAGCTATGTTTTTCCAGCCGTGATCACAGCCAATCTAATCCAACTCAATCCAACTACAGGGTGCGGCAAAAAAGTGGACCCCTAAAGTTTTTCGCTGTTTTTTAGCAACCGTTTGGAATTTTAATTTGAAATTTTACAGATTTATTTACTAAAACATTTTACATCAAACTGCTAAGTAAAATTTGATTCTGTTGAAAAACGATGAAGTTACAGATTTTTTAACACGACCGGTTACAGATTGTTTAATTTTTCATTTGACTTTCGGCCCGGGGCCTAGGCTTCCATTACCGGCATTCAGTGGCGTATTTAGGATTTGGCAAAGGGGGGCATGGCGAGCGCGCAGAACGCGAGCCTATAACGGGAGTCTGGGGGCGGAGCCTCCAGCGGGGTCCAGGGGCAGAGCCCCTGGTCGGGGGGTCAGGGGGCGAAGCCCCCCTGAAGCTGAAACACTTTTTGCTTTTGAACGTTCAATGGAAGACGCAAATTTGCCCATTTTTTCTGAAATTTCAAAACGCAGAAAATCAGAGCGTTATATCAGATGCAATCTCACATGGCGATTTTAGTCGCATATTGTATCGGTATGAAAAAAGACCATCAAACATTGTTGAATTTTGCAATTTTTGCTGGAAAACGACAAAAACGCAACTTTTCATATAAAGTCGCCAGTAAAAAAATTTTCATGGTTGGGCCAAAGGGGAGGCCATCGCACCGTGCCCCCCTAAATACGTCACTGCCTGCATTGCCTCGGAACATCACCCTGCATGCTGGCGAAAAGGAACGCATTATAACTACAATGTATACTCTTTTACATTTCCGGTAAAAAATGGACCACCAGCCTTGCCTTTGCCAGCTATTGACGTTTTTTAAATAACATTTTTCGCTGGCGAAATTATCTGGAAGATATGAAACACGTCGTTACACTACCTTGTGAAATACTATGTCAGAATATTTTTGCCCTTTGCAAGCCGGTGTGTTAGCAAAATGTGGTGTATTCTTTGATCACCAAAATGTGATGATGGTAATTATTATTCAAACAGCATTAAGATCAGATAAAGTAAAAAATAACATAAAGCAATAAACTGAAGACTGCAGACTGTCGCCGTCGTCTCCGTTTAGCCTACTGTATGTCACAGAATGAAATGTGACGCTTCAAACTATATAGCACATAATTTTTTCGCAAGGGTTTACGTCTACAACAAAATAGGTTCTTTTACCGCTGTTTTAGCTTATTTAGTTTTTATTTGTTTCGGGCATGTGAAGTGTCGACGACGTTGACAGCAGTCTCTAGTGTGATACCTCCTTCAGTGTCAGTGTCTCAAATCATTGGCATCGATCACTGTGAGTGCGGAGTTTATTACACTCCATCGCTGCTGGGATAAATCTCTATTTCTTAGCCGTGGTGTTTACGAATCCTGTCATGTGATATGTTTATAAATGCAAACGTCAGCGAGAATGCTGTTAATGTATGGCGAGTAGCAGAAATGGTTGTATTTGATTAGGACCTACTCTTTGATGCTACTGTCTGGACAAAGCCGTGCTCACATGTATCCACGGCCTTAATAGTTAGGCTGTAGCATCAAAGGGTCATCATATACAGGTACAGCCGTTTCGGCAGCTAAAATATTGTGCAAATGTTTTGTATGTACAGTAAATTTGCGTGTGACACCTCATCGTCAAACCGTATACTGTCGTGCTAAAATACGGTATAACATTTTTGACGCGCTACAGCTATGCTGCCGTAGGCGTCTATGTTACGGTTGTCGTCTGTCGTCTGTCACGCATTGTGGCTAAATGGTGCGATGTAGGCCGGGCCAAGGTTGCTATTGATTACTAACAGGAAATCACAATGCCCTTTCAGAGCAGATGAAGATCATCGACCTTGGACAGCCTAACCCGTATGTACTATGTACTGCAACAGGAACTGTATAGGCTGTAGCACGTCTTTCTTAGGGACAGCTAGGCTTTTTTTCGTTGAAACTGTTTTAGCATGAAACACTTGCGTTAGTGTTTCTAGGCGTGATTACGTGCAAAATAAAACACCGCACAATATTTCTGCTTGTCGCACAGATATCGCAGTCGCACGATGAGAATGATTTTTCGTCACTGGCAACATGCGCCTCAACGCATACCGAGCAGTCTGTATGTACTATGACTGCATGATTCAATCGAACGTTTAAAAACGTAATATTAATTGTAATTTTAGTCGGGTCTTTCTATTCGCAGGAATGTCATTACTTGTACGTATATAAGCAAACATTCCAAAAATGATGTCGCTTGTTTTTACTAAACCATGCACATGAAACGTTATGCGCTACGTACTTGCAACATTCCCTTACTTATTTAGTTACGTACTTACGTAATATCAAAACAATTAGATTTTTATGGGGATTTGATAATCCCTCCTCTACTCTGTGGTAGTTTTGCCTGTTTCCTGTTATGCATTTTAAATAATATAGCAATAGTTCATTAATGACGCCAAAACGCGAGCGAAACCGTGTTGTTGTTAGACATTGCCATTGAATGTTGTGTAACCTAGGCCTTGTATTCTATGACCTTGTTAACATCTCAGGACTGCTGATAAGTTTCTCCGCCGATGATATCTTCTGGTATTCTTACGACGTCGGAACTTATGTAAACGTCCAGAAACCTTATTAGGGCCTACGTTTTTATTTTTTTACAACTGAAGCCATGCGCGTCCAGAGCATCAAGGCTATGACACATTGATGTTTATGCGTTTATGTAAACCGACGTACGATGGCCCACGTTAGGATTTTTTTATATTATCAAGTCAGTCATTGTCAACTATAAATGCCAGTGACGTTACAATTAAATTTATGTAGAGCCTAGCGCAATATCGTGAAACTTCTCTGTCGCGTGTTAGACCAACCATGCTGTCACATCTGTTGTCGATTTTCTGCTTTGATCGCTGTGTTTGTTTCTGCCTGTTTGTGCTCATGATCAGCTGAACAGAACGTACGTCAAGCGTGGGTGGTTACTTCGCCTCTCACCAGACAGGGTGAGTGCACGGTGCACCTATGTTAGGCCGCATTACACGTATTGCTTGTCCGTCTGTCCGTCCGTTCTTCTGTTCTTCTGTACCGTCCTAGCTCGAAAGCCAAAAAAGTAGAAAAACCAAAATTATCTTGAGCGCTCTTTGGGCAGAGTAACCTAAACACGATGAGCCAATTTTCAGTTTGAAAGATCAGATGTCAAATCGCCCGACGTCAACAAGACAAAAGCCTTAACTGTTGCCACGTATTTGGTGTATCACATGTAACATCACATGCCAGGCGGTTGAGGCGCCGACTGGAAACTAGGCCTAACGCTTGTGCGGATACTTCTTTTACTGTCAGCGGCTGAGATGCTTGGTAAATGGACGGACGGCCGCACTCCGCAGATCATGTCGGCACTCGGCACCGACATATTTTTTGTATTTCTTTAACCAGTTGGCAACCAGAAATACGCTTTTTTTCTTTAAGAAGCAAAATTGCATTCGTTCTGAATAAAACGGTTCTCGCCTATACGTTAGCTTTGCACCGTAATGCTCCAAGACTCATGAAGACGTCGATTCGAACTCGTTCGACTTAACGGATCTGCTTAAAACTTGCAATTTCAGCCCGGATTTCAGTGCTTTCTAACATTGTCTTGCAAGTTTTTATTCGTAGTGATTTATAAACGATTTATGTGGATGGAGATTGAGAGAACTCGATAGAGCACGTCCGAAGTAGGATCGTGTAAAGGGAAATATAGGTAGTTTTAGTAAGTAAGTAAATTTAATTTATAAAGCGCACAATGTCAGCGAGAAACTCACTGAATCTGAAGCGCTGAGGTAAGGAGTGAGGTGAGCCACTAAACATGGCTAGACGTTGAAAAATAGAATGTTTTGAGTTTACGACGGAAGGAATCTATTGAACAGCTATTGCGGATGTCAAAAGAAAGAGAGTTCCAAATAGGCCTGTTTATGAACAAACTATAAGCCTACGCATACGGAAGTTAATGAAGACTGATAATCCAGACGGGCCGTGTGCTGTATACATGTATATGTAATTTATGATACGCAGGTGCGTTCACATTGTTATGTAAATTCACAGACTGTTTCGAGATCTTGTGTTTTTATGATGTTGGTCGATTGCGATATATAGGCTTTGCTGTTTTTATCTGCATCTGTCTGTCTGTCTGTCTACAGAGTTGGCAGAGATGCTGGTGTATATTGACGTCAAAGGCGTTCCTCTGCAGTCGTGACCCGAAGCCTACGGCCGACGATGACAACCTGTTACTAAACATCGCATTGACCCCTGCGACGACCGTACAGCCGCTGCATCTCGCTAACGGCAACAGTTTCGCATTTCAAATTGCCGTAAGTAGTTAAATTTGATTATATATTTACACCCTGATTAATTTGGCCCGAAAATTCAACCGCCAGCTGTTATGTTAACATGAACCGTATTTCAGAATATTTTCCCGCGTGCCTTTTTATTTAGTAGATTGACGTAAACTTCTTATTTTCTTAAACAGAAGCTATCGATAGATAGCGATTTAGGCTAAATCGTAATTACCAAGTAAGCTTGTGCCTATCAATAGCAGAACAGACGCGTATTGAATGGGCCACATGCTTAGAAGAGGCTGTTGCTTTGCTGTGGCAGTTTTAATTGTGCCTCAGATTCGACGATCGAACCGTTCTGTCGACGACAGTGCGCGCTTTATGAATTAACTTAGAAAAGTCTGCGGCGCCTCAGTATTAGAGCACCAGTGAAATGCAAACTTGGAGCTGTATGCAATGTCTGTCTGCGTGTCTGTGTCAGAGCGGGGGCAGTGAGCCTGACTCGCACAGTGTATCTCTGCTGGCGATGACGTCCGGTATAAGAACGAGTTGGGTTCGCGCCGTCAGCGACTGTCTCAAAGACATCACCCTGACTACGACATCAGCGGACCAGAGCGTGTCGGTTGACGGTCGGCAACAGAGTGCCAGCTGCTGCAGCAACCCGCGCGCTGACGTCATGTCAGACGCCGTCTGTGAGATCAAGTCGTTCAGTCGTCGTTCACGGCCCGCCGCCAGACTGATCCACCAACAGGTCCCGAACGAACTTAGAACAAGTAATTTGAGCAAAGCTCACGTGACGCACAATAGCAGCGTCCTGCCACTTTGGCAATCAGTGTAGGCATACAGAAATAAGATTAAGGCATTTTGAAAGAGTGCTTAAATTTGAGGCCTCCGTACGGAAGACTCCTTGAATTTAAGAGATCAAAACTTAGATTTTTTTAAAATGTACGTTCTATGCTAAAAATGTCATACGCAGGATGTCCAGGTCCATCTCAAGCCATTTCAGCGCAATTCATTCTTAAAATGTGTGTTCGCAGCCGGAAATCACAAAAAATCATTACAAACCTCTATTTTAGCGGTTCAAGGTCATTCAAGGTCATCGACGTTGGCACCAGTAAAAAAACTTGTCACTATTGCTTTATTATTTGATAAGCAGCATGTCTGTACTTGTCTGCAACCGTTTTTACGCTACACGAGATAATTGCGATAAAATAACCACTTTTTAAGGGGTAGCCGTATTTGACGCCCGTCTGCGACGGTTTCCTTGAACCCAGGGGGTCAGGACTTGGACTGCTAAAGGAGGCGTCACACTGGCGGTCTGGACAACGGACGTCGAACGGCCGTCCAGACAGCGGGACGTCCGAACGGTTGGTGTTTTTGACGGTCGTTCGACGGCCGTCGTCTAGACCGCCAGTGTTATCCCTCCTTAAAATCTAAGTTTAATGCTGAAAATTTCATATGCAGGTTGTCTTGGTCTATCTCCAGCCATTTCGTCGCAATTCAGTGTTGAAATGTCTGCTGCATCCAAAAATTGCGAAAAAAATTACTAACGAGAAAACGAGAACGAATTCTCGACAAAAAAATCACCAGACTGAGTGTTCATTGAAGTCGCCAAACTATGAATGCAATTTCGACGACTTTTGTGCAAGAATCTTATCTCAGTCTGTATCTGGGACGGGGACTCAAATTGCGTACGACGCTGATCTCGCGACGACAGAGCAGCATCTTTTCATTAAGACTCGCTCCACTGAGCACAGAAAAATGTTTAACAGCGGCATAATAAAAAAATAACAAAAATGTCAATTGTATTTTCAAGAAGATATACACTTATTTTGTAACAAAAACTTAGTGGAAAAACCACCTTAATGGTTTGTTTTTTTTTGTCCGGTGATCTTTTGTCCGTACACCGCAATGAACGTCGTCAACGGCGCGGATTAAGCGTTCACTTTTGTGCGTCCGTCTGTCTGTGTGTTTGTCAGTTTTATTGATACGGCAACAGGCAACGAACAGAGAAATGTTTGCCATTAGGACGAGATTTAAAACGAAAATTACTACTCTTCTTCTCAAGAAAAAGTGAACTAAAATTTTTAGGTTGATGAAAAACGACAACTTAGTAGAACAGAAATTACGCCAACCAGGCGTGGCCCGCAGACAGTGAATGCTTGACTATCTTGTATTACCTAAAGTTTAGAAAATCTTTCATTCCGTTTTTAATAAATATTTATCAGTAGGCCTTAATAACATTTTATCGAGGCGATCGTCAACTGCATTTTTACCTGACAGTTTATGAGATTTTGTGTGATATTTGTATTATTTTGCATCGTATGTGTATTGACGTAATCCAGCCATTTGGCTGCAACACAAATAAACGGTCATTCATTCGTTCATTATTAGAAGGCATTAGATGATAGAGATGATGATGCTGGTGCAGGCAATAGACGCAGCTGAGGAGGAAAACGCATCGACAGCAGCTTGCAGTAAGCTTATTAGTCAGCAGTCAGCAACATCATCAGAGACAAGGTTGAGCGGTGGAACTGCTGACGTAACATCGACAGACCTGGCCCACCATAAACCAACACGGACCTTCACGTCAGTCCAGTCCTCGACCTCGATGTCTGGTGGACTCAGCGGGGATCAGACCGAATACCGAGGAACACATCAGCCTACAGTCTACCAGCCTACATTCACGCCACTGCTACACACGGTATATAGTACAGACATTTTACCAAATATGGCGAATCAATCTCAAACGAATTGCAACAGTGTTTAGTGTCTCTCCTGTTCTGGGTTTCTCAATAATCATTTAATCAATCAACATATTTAGCGCCAGTAATCGAAAATCGAATCCGAGGCGCTGGCCTATAGGTGACTAAACGTGATAAGCAGAAGCGAAAAGGTAAGATTTGAGACGGGCTTTAAAAGTAGTAAGATTGTCAGATGAGCCGATATGCAGAGAAAAAGAATATATTTAATATATTCATTCTAATCTATAAAAAGTCTTAAGGAATCCTACGGAAGGAATGTTTTGAAAATCATCAAAGTTTGAAACTGCTGAAAATGCCATTTTCAGTCACATTGCGGAACCGCCGTCATCTTTTTTCGTATTTACAAGTCATCCGCATCACGTTTGTGCACCCAGATCCGCTGCAGTTTTCACACGGATTCAATGTCATACTTCTTGCACATACACCTGAGGCTTCTGCAGTCGGATTGGCAGTTACATCTGATGGGGGTTTCCAGGAGCATGGGATAGGTTGGTCTGTCGTGGAACAAACCTTCCTTCGCACTCCTGTCATCCTCACTATGCCGGAAGGCTTACAGAGTCACTCGCTTGGCTCGGGCCGTGTTTCCTTGAAGTGATAGGTGAAGTCAGCCAAATCCGTACCGTAATATCGATGCGATGTGTTCAGTGAATACTTTGAGTCAAAGGAGTGCACAGATCATTGAACTTAGAGACGATACACTTGTCAACTTCAGCTATTGAAACGAAGATGATGGTGAGGAAGATGATTGAATTCTTGATTTTTACGCTATAGGCCTAACTGTACTTTTATTTCAATTTTTTTCATTTTATTTTTATTTATAACAATTTAGTTTTTTAGTTGATATGGTAGGTTAAACCGACGGCTTGTCTGTCTTTTTTCAAATGCAAATTCTATATCGTATCGTATCATAATGAAATAATAATGTTGATGACACAGCAGGCGGCGAGGCAAGGGTCTGATCGGTCGCGACCTGATGACAGGATGCAGGCAGACGACGCGCAAAGCCTGGCGACGTCGAGTACTGATGATAATGAGGACCGTGATGATGTGATCGCCGTGGAGGATCTCAACATGGTTGAGAGCGGCGTCGACGACTGCCTAGTCACGTCACTGCGAGCTGAAGTAAATCACTAGTGTCATCAGCAGTGCCAGGAAATTGAGAGTTCGGGCGCATAATCAGTCAGTTTTAACTAGGTCTAGTTTTTGACCTTGGCCTTGACCTTTGGCCTGGTGTCCAATGTAGTTAATGACCTTTGACTTAAATCAGTCAAAATGATTGAACGTGTGCGCCCGAACTCTTAATTTCTTCTTACTGTTAGCATTGTCGTTGTCGTCACTGTCTGTCATTATGGCTAGAGACCAACCGAATTCAGGGGAAAAAATGCACGATTTCACAGCAGAATTTTTAAAATGTGTCAAATTTCACGGAAAATTCACGGAAAGTTTCGGAAATTCACGGGCCACGCAGACGTTATTTCGAGGTGCTGCGCTAATGCAAACGAAACAATTTCAGAACAACGAATATTTACTTCACTAAGTCAAGACTCAAGACAGCCAATGTCAACTAGTTAGTGCTACAGTGCGACACGTGGCAAACAGCAACATCCGTACAAAAGCTGCTGGTAAAACTCTGGAATTGTCATAAATTAAACTAAAAGCGCTAAAATTCACGAAAAATCACGGATTTCACGGAAATCAGCGTTTTTCACGGAAGGAGGTCAATTTCACGGAAAATGTCACGGC